>Ga0210395_10001232_pt1 | contig 19875 bp, 15 predicted proteins | sample IncBWH4OmetaG_FD_150861 | JGI IMG/M metagenome (GOLD analysis project Ga0210395, IMG submission 150861) | Forest soil microbial communities from Barre Woods Harvard Forest LTER site, Petersham, Massachusetts, United States - Inc-BW-H-4-O ...
CCGCTTGTGTGAGGTCATCTACCGGGCGCGGCAGATAGGTGAGATGAAGCGCCTCAATGGGCTTGATGCGCAAGGTAACTTCATAGACGACGCCGCAGAGACCGTAGCTCGACCGCATCGTGCGCAAAAGATCAGGGTCATCTGCTTCGGAAGCCTCAGCGAGTTCGCCGGCCGGCGTAACCCATTTCATATGGATGACATAGGAACTGACCTGGCCAAATTGGATCCCATCGAGAGCATCTTTGCTGTGACAGCAGGCAGCTGAACCGAGCGTCATGTTGCCGATTTCAATGTTCAGCATCATCTGCAGATTTTGAGCGCGGAGAGCCTTGGAAGCATCGATGATCTGAACGCCGGCCTGGGCGGTGAAGGTCAAGTTCGTGCTGTCGATCCCGACAACCTTTGCCATATGTGACATGTTGATGATGGTGCCATTCGATGAAGCGCAAGGTGTCAGAGAGTGGTAGTGTCCCATGGCTCGGACGGGGCTGGGATAGGTCACAGGGTCGCGCAAGATCGCCTGGATTTCTTCAACTGTCTCCGGATATACAAGTTGCTGCGGAGAAGACGTTATACTCCCGTCGTAATTCACAACCTGGTTAGGCATGTGTAACCTCATTGGATCTTTTAATTTGTCGGCACGAGAAAAAACCGGGATCGGAACGACTGCTTGCCCAAAGGGAATTTAGCACGCACGTTCAATTACGGGCTATCTGAATTTCACATCGGAGGCAGAAGTAAATCCGGAATAGGCCGGAATCAATATGCCGGAATCCTGGAGGCCGAGCCTCTGCTGATCATCCCTGCTAAGACGCCGGCAGGTCAGCGAGACGGACGAAACGAATCGCCAGGAGCGTGATGTCATCTTCCGGTTCACGACCGGAAGCAACATCGGACCATTGCGACAACTCCGCAAGAAGCGCATCGATGAATTGCGCCGCCGTTAAATCATGATGGTCCTGAAGACACTGCTTGAAGCGATCTAGCCCAAATTGCTCGTCTGAGGGGTCAGTCATTTCCGGGATACCGTCGGTGTAAAGCACGCCCCAATCGCCCGCTGTGAAGGGTATCTCCACCGCCGAATACGTGGCTTCCGGGAAAAAGCCCAGAAACAATCCGTTCTCGACAAAATCGCGAGCCTTCCCGGCCGAGTGGTCCATAAAGATGAGCGGCGGGTGTCCTGCACCCGCATAGAAAATGCTTTGCTTTTCTACATCTACGACTACATATACAGCGGTGACGAAGTGCCCCTGGAATTTCCCACACAACGCTTTATTCAGCCCCGCCAATACGCGCGCAGGGTCCGAGGCACATTCAGTTTGACCGTCGAGGGCAATTTTGAGCATGGAGGAAATAAGCGCTGCAGGCATGCCATGGCCGGATACATCCGCCACCAGAATACCGATTCGCTTCTCGTCGATCTGGATGAAGTCGTAGAAATCGCCCGCCACTGCCGTCATGGGAATATAACGGGCGGCGATGTCCAGACCCTTGATTGCTGGGATCTCGCGCGGCAAAATAGACAGTTGAATCTGTCTTGCAGTCGCCATTTCACTCTGGATGGTCTGCAATTGGCTCGCTAGCTGATTGCGTATGCCACGAAGCACAAGGTGTGTGCGCACCCTGGCTTGTACCACCGCTGGCGAGAAGGGTTTATGAATGTAGTCGACCGCCCCAACCTCGAAACCTCGCGTCTCATCGTCAATCTCAGTCTGGCCCGTCAGAAAGATCACTGGAATGTCCCTGGTGCGATCATCTGACTTGAGACGCGAGCAGACTTCATACCCGTCCATCTCCGGCATCATGACATCCAGGAGAATCAGATCGGGAGCCGGGTCTTGATTGGCAAGCTCCAAAGCCTTCGCGCCATTCGTCGCAATGCGAGTCTTGTAGGTGTCTTTGAGAATCGAGTTCACAATCTGGAGGTTCGCGGGCTCATCGTCTACAAGCAATACCGTCTTCACGTCGGCGTTCATCCCTTTACCTCTTCTCGATTCAAACCATGTTCTTGAACGATGTCGTCCAGTTTCGACAGTGCACCGGTGAAATTGAAGTCGCTTATGTTCGCACCCAGTGCATCCAATTGCGCCTTTTCAACCCGGCCGCTGAGAATACTTTGCAGAGTACGAAACGTCTCTTCCGAATCGCCGTCGCTCGCCTCGAGCTGACCCCGCAGTCGAGCGATTTTATGGAAAGCTGCATGTGGATCGAAGCTTTTGCTCGATGCACTTTCGACTGGGGTTGTCGTTGAGGTGCGCAAAGCGAGATCGATGGCTTCGATCTGAGTATGCAGAACTTCGGTTAAATCCTGAAGCATGGTTAGATATGCGGAATCGTTCTCGCGAATTGCCTTCTCCAATTTCTCCGCGGCGAGTTGAACCCGCTTGATCCCTACATTCCCAGCAACACCCTTGATTGTGTGAGCGATGCGCTGAGCCGCCTCGCGATCCCCGCTTTGAAGAGCCGTTGTCACCTGCAAACCGGCGTCACTGTACTTCGCGGCGAACTTCACAAGCAGTCCCCGATACAATTGCACATTTCCCCCAACTCGCTTGAGGCCGTCCTTGATGTCGATACCTTCAATTTCGGGGATGTCTGGAGGCTCCTGCGAGGATGCAGCCTTGGCTTTCTCAACTGGAGGCGCGACAGAGTGAGCATGCCCCGTCTTTGTCCACTTCATCACGGTTGCAAACATCGCATCGGGATCAATGGGCTTGCTCACATGGTCATTCATACCTGCTTGCAGACACATTTCGCGATCTGTATCCATCGCGTTGGCAGTCATGGCGATGATGGGCAAGTCGTGGAAACGCGGATTAGACCTGATCACCTTTGTCGCCGTGATTCCGTCCATCACCGGCATCTGCATGTCCATCAGTACGAGGTCGTAATCATGCTCGCTTACCATCTGAACCGCAACTTTGCCATTCTCTGCCAGGTCGATGGACATGTGGGCAGGCTCGAGCAGCCCCATCGCGACTTCCTGATTGAGTTCATTGTCCTCTACCAGCAACACCCGTGCACCGCGTAGCTGATCGAGATTAAGCGATGTGCTGGCCTCGGCTTCTTCTACTGGCTGTTGCGTGCTGCTCAGGGCTTGGACGGCTGAATCAAAAAGCATCGAAGGAGTTACTGGTTTGATTAATACGCTGTCGAAGGTAGCTTCATCAGCCTGCTTCAATACCTCTTCACGGCCATAGGCTGTCACCATAACCAGATGCGGTGAGACTGTCGCCCCCGGCAATGCACGAATCCGTTTGCCGGTTTCGATGCCGTCGAGGCCGGGCATCTGCCAATCGATAAAGACCATGTCGTAGGGCTCTTTACGGTCGGCGGCTTGCTTGACCATCTCGATGCCTTCTTCGCCGGATGGTGCTTCATCTACCAGGAAGGTCATTCCTGTGAGCATGGCCGACTCTATTTCTCGGGCCTGTGCGTTATCGTCGATGATCAGGGCACGTCGGCCACGAAGATCGGGCTGGGAGAAAATCTTTGTTTTAGCATTGCTCTTGGCGAGATAGGCGGTGAACCAGAATGTACTGCCCTTCCCCATCTCGCTTGTGACCCCGACATCCCCGCCCATTAGATGCGCGAGTCTTTTGGAGATTGCCAGACCCAGACCGGTGCCGCCATGCTCGCGCGTGGTGGAGGCATCCGCCTGTTCGAACGCCTGGAAGAGACGGCCCATTTGCTCGTCGGTCAGGCCGACACCGGTGTCGCTAACCGAGAAGTAAACCAGTTGGCCGAGCTCATCCTCTTGCTGGACGCAGGCCTTGACGATGATCTCGCCACGCTCGGTAAATTTGACGGCGTTGTTGCAGTAGTTGATGAGGATTTGCCCGAGGCGCAGAGGATCGCCTTTGGCGTGTATAGAGACTTTAGGGTCGATATCAAAGATCAGCTCCAGGCCTTTGGCCGTGGCTTTCTCGGAGATCAGATTACTGACATTTTCCAGCACTTTTTCAATGTCGAAGTCGATGCATTCGATGGATAATTTACCCGCCTCGATCTTCGAAAAATCCAGGATGTCGTTGATGATGCCCAGCAGGTGCTGGCCGGACTGTTGAATCTTTCGGACATAGCCCTTCTGACGAGAATTGAGCTCGGTCTTCATGGCCAATTGCGACATGCCGATGATGGCATTCATCGGTGTACGTATCTCATGGCTCATATTGGCCAGGAAATCTGATTTGATCCTTGTGGCAGCTTCTGCTACTTCTTTGGCGTGTCGCAGCTCTACCTCAGATGACTCCAAAGCCCGGTTGCTGGCTTCGAGTTCTTCTTTGCGAGCGAGGATCAGGCGCTCGGAAGCAGCCAGCTCTTCAGCCTGGGCTTGAGTCTGTTCAAGAAGCCTTCGAGTCGCGATACTGGCGGACAATATTTCCGAGTTCATGGCCAGAATAGGCAACAGTGCATTGAGCAACGCCTGCTGACGTTCAGATAGCGATGAACTCGGTGCCAGTTCCAGCACTCCCACAACAACATTTTGATTGACCACCGGCATATACAGAAGAGTATGGGGCGTCACAGTCCCCATTCCGGTCGAAACACAGACGTGATCACTCTCGTTTGCAGTGAGCACCAAAGGCCGCCCTTCGATAGCAGCCTGCCCAACGAGACCTTCGCCGAAAGCAAACTCCCGGGCCTGGTCTGGATTGTCGAGCGCAAACCCTCCGACGCGAGTCAACCGTGCGCGACTCTTGTCGACGACGTACAGGGCTCCATAGAACAGCGCGATGGACTCTGTGAGGCAAGAGAACAAACGGGACGCAAACCCTGCGAAATCTTCGGCCGATTGGAGATGCTCCACGATAGCTGAGCTCTCGGCCTTTACCCAGTGCTGAAGCTCGCGCTCCTGAGCAGCACCCCGAAGCTTGGTAAGCGCACGGCTGATCTCACCGATCTCGTTTACGTGATCGTGATAAGGAATTGGCTGGTTCAGCTGTCCATCGGCAATGTCCCGGATGCTGCCACGCAGGGACAACAACTCCTGAACGACTTCAGTCTGGACGATATAGAAGGCGATCGCCCAGGATAGTGCGAGACCGAAGCCGATGACCAACCATGTGATCAAAATGGAGCGATGGGTTTTAGCAGTAAGATCATCAGATCGTCGGTCTACGGACGCTTGCAGTTCAGCCACCAGATCGATGGCATCCTGCCGGGCCTTTGCCAGATCCGCTGCCACACCTCCGCGTAACAGATTCATGGCCCGTGCGGAGTTGCCTGCCAAAGCTTCGGCGCGAACGGGTCGAGCGTCAGACAGGCCTTTCTCGAAGAGAGCCGAAAACGCCTTGATTTCCTGGGCGTGATCGGGACTCTGCGCGAGCGCTTCGGCCATTCGAGTTTCAAAATCGGAGTAGATCTTGTCTAACTCTCCATCAATCGACTGCCTCTTATCGGGGTCGGGCTCGGTGATCTCCTCGTAGAGGAAAAGACCGATTCGATTCGTATGTGCCCTTGCCACCGAGAGGCTCAGCAGCGTCCTCATGTCATGGTCGATCAAATCGCTATACCGGGTATCGATTTTCCTGGATTCGATCGATGAATACAGCGTCGCCAAAACTACCATCACCACCAGTGGAACCGTGGCGAGAAGCAGCTTGCGCCGAATTTTCAGATTCCTTAGCAGAGCCATCATTTCTCCGCGGTTAACACAGGAGCCTTACCCGTGTCAGGTGAAACAAGCCAGGCGGTCACAAGGCGGCAGACCTGCCGGGGGACGGAATCCGGCCCTAGGACTCAATTCAAAGCCCACCGGCTGCACGTTGAGCCATGCTCCAGCCTATCGCTTTTCGCGAACACGGATTCAATGAATCTCAAGACTTGCCGACAGGATGTGCCGAGAAAAACTGGTTTAGCCCATCCGCAACCTCTTTCAATCCGCGATTGAGATTGGCATCCAGCGCCGCCACTACCGATGGAATCTCCTTGCTTTGTACCGGTTCGGATTGGGAATAGTAATGCGTCCACACAACTTTGCCCGACGTTCGATCATAGAGCTCAAACTCCATGGACACGAGACCGGCAATATTCGCACCGTCGACTTCCTCAAAATTGTAGAGCCTGCCGCGGAGCACGAATCGTCCCTCCGAGTTGCTGCCAAAGGCAGCAACGGACTGGTAGTCGCCGGAAGCGCTCAGCAAGCGGATCAATTTGTTCTTGATCAATTCAACCGGCGGCTCCGCCCATTGACTGTACTGATACACCCCAATCTGATTGGGTCCCACGCGATAGATGATCGGTGTGTCCCGATAGAGTGGCCCTCCGCCAATGGTTCCGACCAATAAAGAGACGGGGTGCGTGCTGGCCGCAAGCGTGGGAGCCTCAGGGAGCTGCACCGTGTAATAGTGGATGGGCTTGCTCTTCCCGCACCCGCTTAGGCCCAAGACAAGCGGCAACAATAGAACGAGTCTGGCCATTCGATACATAGTGACCTCTTCCGTATGCCCTCGATCTTGATTCAAGGGGCTTGAACCTGATCTACTACCGTGCGCCAAAATCATCTCGCCGCTCTCCATTTGGAACGAGTTGCTCGAGTACCACCTGTCAAACTAATCCGGCAAGAAACCTGCTTCATCTCTCGCCCGGCTTCCGATCCTTAACATTGTTTCCACGAATAAGCGCGGACGGGTTGGCCTTCAACAAGTCTGTCAGTTGTCTCATGTTTTGGGTCGTCACGCGGATATTCTCCACAATTTGGTCGATGTTGTCCGTATTGAGGTCTGTCGTATTCTTTAGTTGCTCCATCAGCGCTGACGCCGTCAGCAGCGTTCCCTTCAACTCGACGACGATCGCCCGGATGTCCTGACGATTCTCAACCACAACAGAGTCAATGTGTGACAAGACGACGTTTGCCTGATCCATCGTTGTTTTGAGGTTGTCGAGCAATGGTACGAGCTTGGCACTTGCGGCCTGCACGTTGGTTAAGCTCGCGGCAACCTTCGGCCGGCTATCTGCGAGCATCGCGTTCAGGTTCCCCAGGCTTTTGCCTATATTCGCGCGGTTGTTGTCGTTCAAAAGGTCGTTAACGCGCACCAGCGTTACTTGCAGCTCTGTGAGGCGCTGGTCCAGATTCCGGAGGACCTGGTCGGCAACAGGAGTCAGGTTGCCAATCATATCGCCAATATCCGCAATTCCCAATGTCTCGACGGACTTCAGTTCGCTGCCGGGCGGTGCGAGTGGGCTGTCTCTTGTCCCGGTTCCGATTTCCACGTAATTATCGGAAAGAGCCCCGAGGGTGGCAACCTTGGCAATGCTGTTCATCTTCACCGGGATGTTATCTCCCACACTAAAATCGATCTCAATGCGGGTTGAATCATTGGGGTCCACGCGTACACGGTCGACCTTGCCGGCTTTCATGCCTCCATAGCGAACGATGGCACCCGGTACAAGACCCGCGGCGGACTTAAAGAATGTATGGTGGGCAACTCCACCCGCCCTGAAGGTGCCAGATACGGCTAAGATCGTCCCAACCAGCAGTGCCACTGCAACCAATACAAAAAGACCCACCACGGCCTGCTCGCGCTTACTGTTCATACGTTCTCATCCTCAATGGCTTCATGTTCTTAACCCTTCGTGGCCTTGCGAGCCCCAGTGAGCATCTGCAGGTAGTCGAGTTCTTGGACAACTTCAGGCTCCGGCACCCGGTCCAGAAACTGGCGCACCCGGGGATGAGTGCTTGCTTTGAACTCCTCTTTGGTTCCCAGCGCTACGATGTGGCCTCGGTCGACATAAACCATACGGTCTGCGATCAAAAAGGCACTGGCCAATTCGTGAGTCACTACAACCATCGTTATGGCATAGGCCTTCTTTAGATTCAGGATCAGTTCGTCGAGTCCCGCAGCGATGATAGGGTCCAGCCCCGCCGATGGCTCATCAAAAAAAAGGATCTCGGGATCCATAGCTAGCGCGCGCGCTACGCCGGCCCGCTTCTTCATGCCTCCGCTTAGTTCCGAAGGCATGTAATCTTCAAAATTGCCGAGGCCAACCTGTCCGAGCTTGATCCGTACCATAATGTCGATCGTGGAGTCTTCAAGATCGGTGTGCTCACGCAACGGCAACGCTACGTTCTCGCCGACCGTCAACGATCCGAACAGCGCGGAGCCTTGGAACGACATACCCATCTTCTTGCGAATCACATCCATTTCTCGCTCGGACATCTTGGTAGTATTCACGCCTTGAATCCACACTTCGCCCGAGCTCGGCTTTTCCAAACCAATCAGCGTCCGCAACAGGGTGCTTTTTCCTGAGCCCGACCCGCCCAGGATCACCATGGTTTCCCCCCGGCGGATATCAAACGTAAGGCCGTGAAGGATCTCGCGCTCACCGTAAGACACGCGGAGGTCAACGACTGAAATGGCCGCCTCACCGCCGCCGTTAGCCATCTTTGCGACCCCGCGCCACGGCTGGTTTGCGCACCAGCTCTGGATTTCTGGAAGCCTCGGACTTCGGGATCGGCAGATACTGAGAAACCATGCGCACTCCTGCGTTAGGTGGGATTAATAAGGTAGAACAAGGTTGTAAACACAAGATCGACAACGATAACAAGAGCGATCGAGGTGACTACGGCTGAGGTTGTCGATCGTCCAACCGCCTCGGCGCCAGCCCCCGTTGAAAAGCCCTCCTTGCATCCGACGGCTGTGATGACCAGGGCAAACAGAGCACTCTTGATGAGGCCGGTATAGATGTCTCGCGCCACAATCGCGTCCTGCGTCGCCCGAAAATAGGAGCCGATGGTGAACCCGGCGCCCGCGACGCAAAAGACAGCTCCTCCCAAAATCCCCATGAGGTCAGCCCAGATCGTGAGACACGGCACCATCACCACCATTGCCAGAAACTTCGGAGCGACCAGGAAGGCAACGGGATCGAACGCCATCGTTCTCAAGGCATCGACTTCCTCGGTCACCTTCTTGGTACCGATCTCCGCGGCAAAAGCCGACCCCGAACGACCGATGACGATGATAGCTGTAAGCAGCGGCCCAAGTTCGCGAAGAATCGAGATAGCAACAGCCTCAGGCACAAATTGCATCGCCCCTAACTGACGCAGCTCATAGGCGCTCTGGAGTGCCATGATCAACCCAACGAAGAAGGTAATCAGCGAGACGATGGGTATAGCTCCTATACCGACTGCCATGGCTTGATGGATGGCCCGCTGAGGGCGTAGACGCTGACCCTGAAAAGGACCTACAAAGGTGACACGGGCTGACTGGCCCGCCAGGATCGCCAGGTCTCCGATATAGGCGAAGCTGTTCATCGTCCAGAAGCCAACCAGGCCCGGTACGGCTGCGAGCTTTGCACCTACTTTCAATGCTATGCGCCTCCGATATAGAGAATTGTCTAAGCGGTATTCCGACGGACGGCCAACGATGAAAGGCCCGGTTTTTAAAGTCCCATTTTAAACATTGAGCGCCTGTCCCTCGGTTTCGCATATTTCAAAAATGCCGGTCAGACGCGTGAGTTGTAAGACTTGCAGGACAGCACCGGTCAGCCCAAAGAGGACAAACCTCTTCTCGGAGTTGCGCGCTTCTTTGAGAACTTCCAATAGCGTGGCGATCCCGGAGCTATCGATGTACTTCACCGCGCTCAGGTTTATGGCCAGACTCTTGGATTCCTTCAATGACTCCATAAGTGTCTTGCGCAGGGCTGGAGAGTTACCAAGGTCTATCTGACCTGCGACGTCCACGATCGTGATTCCTTTTTCAATCCGAGTCGAGGAACCCATCTGTTTTTCCATGTTCATCCCTTATCAGGCCAAAACCAGAGATTCTTATTGATCTTCAGTGAAGGCAACGATCGCTACTCAGTGATGCGGTGTAGCTCTTCTTATAAATAAACAACTCGGAGCCGATTCGTCATCGGCAATCCTTCAGGGCAACCGGCAGGTGTTTGATAAGTCTAACTTGGTTTCCACGAGCGACTTTCTCGTAATGCACCTCATCCATCACCGCCCTCATTAAGTGGGTTCCCCGTCCGCTCAGCGAAACCTCATCCAATGGCTGTCCGCATATCCTGGCCGGGTCTGGTGGTTCGCCCCGATCGAGGAGCGTAAACACTGCCTGATTTGGACCAACCTGACAATCCATTTCAATCTCGTGGTCATAACAGTTCTTGTATGCGTGACGGATGACGTTGGCCAAGCCCTCATCAACCGCCAAAATAACTCCCTGGCGCTCTTCCTCTGGCAAACCGCAGATCACACATACCTCGCTCACCGCAGCGCGGGCAACTGATAAGAAACGAGGATCGCTTGGGACAACAAGTTTTAGATGAAAGCTCATAGGCGCTGCTTAAAACGCCCTCCCTCGAACGCGACGACTCAGGATACCTCTTGCCCGTTGCTTGCGCTAGCTGAGAAAAATCCCGTACTTCGAATCATGCTGCTGCATGGGGCAGCGTTCCCTCAATCCGGCTTTTCCATGCAACGGACTGCACCAACAGATGTCGCGATCAGGCGCATCATTTCTCAAGACAGCGATGGGTCAGCTTTCGGTGCAACCTCAAGAGCGGCCCGGTCCCATTTAGCGCAGTTCGCGGCTGCCTCATAGGTACTCTGCAGAAACGCAAGCAGGGCGGAATCAGGATCTGCCGACCGACGCATCTCTTCATAAGGAAATATGAACTCGCCCAGCTTCGCGTCGTAGAAGGCCTGGGCGGGCGCGATAGAGCTCGCCGCATAACCCGGAGGCTCGGGATACGCGTAGCTGTAAAAAAACGGCTCAATGCTGGGTGCCCCTGGCCAGAATCCACAACTGCTGACTTCGTGCGAATAAGCGTCGCGTGTCACGCGATCGGGTAGGCCGGCCATGCTGGGGTGCTCTGGCGCAAGACGACCGGAGAAGCGAGTGCAGGCGAGATCAAGCGCTCCCCAAAAGAGATGGATAAGACTCACCTTACCCGTAAAACGGGCGCGAAAGATGGTGAAAACCCGAGTTGTTTGCAGCAGAATTCGCCAGAAGCGCTGCGCGTATGCAGCGTCATACGCCTGGTGCGTATGGTCTGTCTCGAAGGGAATAGGCTGGGCAATCTCAACCGGCATGTGCCAGATGCGCACGGGAGCGTGAACGTCGTCGAGCGCGGTCATGACCTGCTGATAAAACGCAGCGACAGTCATGGGTTTGAGAGGAAGAACACTGCGGTCGCCTTCGCTGGTCTGCAACAGAAGTACGTGATCGATAAAATCAAAATCGATCTGCAGCATGCGGGTACCATACGGCATGGGCGAAGTAGTGAGACCGCGAACAGTAGGGTAGAGCGTTACGCTCCATGAGTGGTTGACCGCCGGCATAAGCGCAAGGCGTACCTTACCAACGATCTGCATCCAGAGCTGCAAGGTGGCGCAGGTTTCACTCCACTCTGCCTGTGGCAGAGCAGGCCAGATATCTTTGGAATCGGTCGGCACATCGCGTCCGCTTGGCTGCATGGCTTCTCTTCAATCGTTACTACACACAGATCATAGCGCGCCCGAAGATTTATGGGCGATTTTGACGGCATCATCTATCGCTCTTGAAATTCGAGCTCCCGTCTCCACTGCCGCGCTAGACATAGTGACTGAGACATCAATCCAGCGCGGTCATATCGCAACCCGCAGATGGTCAGGTCAAATTTCCGTTTAATTTTCCTGAGACGTAGCTCGCGGCAGAGTTCTTGCTATAAAATGCCATCCCAGCGGCGGGAAGGGCCCAGTCTGGCGAATCCCTCTGCCGTGGAGGGACTTGTGTCAGCTCCAGACGTCGTTTGGAAAAACGGCAAGTTCGGCCAAACCTCACGCCGCGATGCCTGGTGGCTTTCTCCCACAGCTGTATTCCTCGGGTTTAGCGCGTTCATCGTGTACTCCACATGGGCGGCATTTCAGAACAGCCATTACACCTTCGGACCATATATATCGCCGTTCTATTCGCCAGAACTCTTCGGCAGCTCCTCGCACGCGCTCTTCGGCCCCAAGCCAGGCTGGTATCCGAGCTTTCTGCCTTTTTCTCCGGCATTCTTCATTCTCTGGATACCCGGCCTCTTCCGCCTGACCTGTTACTACTACCGTGGCGCGTATTACAAGTCGTTCTGGGCCGATCCTCCGGCATGTGCCGTGGGCGAGCCGCGTAAAAGCTATCTTGGCGAACGAAGCTTCCCGCTTATCCTGCAGAATTTTCACCGCTACTTCCTGCGGCTTTCCTACCTGGTCTGGGCCTTCCTTGTCTATGACGCAATCATGTCCTTCCGCTTTCCAAACGGCTTCGGCATCGGCGTAGGAAGCCTCGTTCTGGTAGTAAATGTCGTCCTTCTCGGTGGATATGTCTTCGGCTGTCACGCCTTCCGGCATTTGATCGGAGGCACCTTCGATCGCATCTCAGAGCACCCCGTGCGCCACAAGCTTTACGACTGCGTAAGCTGCCTGAACGGAGCGCATAAGAAATGGGCATGGGCGAGTCTCTTCTGGGTTGGATTTTCCGATATCTACGTTCGTCTCTGCTCGATGGGCATCTGGCATGACTGGAGAATCCTCTGAACCTGTTATGAGCTTTAGGGCAGATAGCGACGGAAGCAAATTTTTTCGAGGACAAGGAATGAGGAGTGCAATGTGTTCGACATACATAAACGACGAGGGACGCAGTCATCGGGAAAATTCGCCCCGTCCCTTTGGGTTGCGGAGAAAAACCACCCAGGCTTTGTTGTCATCCTTGCATGTGGTCCCGCCACACACCGCGGATTCCGCCTCGTCTGGCCGGTTTTTCTCGCGCAACGCTGTCTGCCCTAAAGCTCATAACAGGTTCTAGATGCCGGAATTCCAGCGCTTCTCCTATGATGTTTTGATAATCGGAGCAGGCGGGGCAGGCCTGCGCGCCGCCATCGAAGCCGCAGCCACCGGCGCGAAAGTCGGAGTGGTCTGCAAATCCCTGCTCGGCAAAGCACACACAGTCATGGCCGAAGGCGGCATCGCCGCTGCTCTCGCCAACGTCGACGACCGCGACAGCTGGCGCGTGCATTTCGCCGACACGATGCGCGGCGGCCAATACCTCAACAACTGGCGCATGGCCGAGCTCCATGCAAAAGAAGCTCCCGAGTGCGTGCGCGAACTGGAAGCCTGGGGCGCGCTCTTCGACCGCACTAAAGACGGCAGAATCCTCCAGCGCAACTTCGGCGGACACCGCTATCCGCGTCTGGCCCACGTCGGCGACCGCACCGGCCTCGAAATGATCCGCACCCTCCAGGACCACGGCATCCACTGCGGCATGGAAGTCCACATGGAGTGCACTGTCCTCAGCCTCCTCATGGATTCAGGCCGCGTCGCCGGAGCCTGCGGATACGACCGCGAAAAAGGCCGCTTCTATCTCTGGCAGGCAAAAGCAGTCGTCCTTGCCACCGGAGGCATCGGTCGCGCCTTCAAAGTCACCAGCAATAGTTGGGAATACACCGGCGACGGTCTCGCACTGGCTTATCGCGTAGGCGCCGAACTGCAGGACATGGAGTTCGTACAGTTCCATCCCACCGGCATGGTCTGGCCCATCAGCGTACGTGGCATCCTCGTCACCGAAGGCGTGCGCGGCGAAGGCGGCGTATTGCGCAACAGCGAAGGCCGCCGCTTCATGTTTGACGATATACCCGACCTATATAAGGAGCAGACCGCCGACACCGAAGAAGAAGGCTGGCGCTACACCCAGGGCGATAAGAACGCGCGCCGGCCGCCTGAACTGCTCACACGAGATCACGTCGCCCGCTGCATCAATCGCGAAGTCAAAGCCGGCCGTGGCTCGCCACATGGCGGTGTCTTCCTCGACATCTCCTGGATCAAGCAGCACATCTCAAAATCCGAGGAGCACATCAAGCGCAAGCTCCCGAGCATGTACCACCAGTTCAAACAGCTCGCCGATCTCGACATCACGAAAGAGCCGATGGAAGTCGGCCCCACCACCCACTACATGATGGGTGGCATCCGCGTCGATGGCGACTCGCAAATGTCGAACATCCCCGGCCTCTTCGCTGCCGGAGAAGCAGCCGCAGGTCTCCATGGCGCGAATCGATTAGGCGGCAATTCCCTCTCCGATCTTGTCGTCTTCGGACGCCGCGCTGGCCGCTACGCTGCCGTATTCGCCCAAGCAAACGGCACAACGACCATCGACGAACATCAACTCCAGACAACCGCAACTGCAGCCCTCGCACCCTTCGATCGCGGCCCGTCCGGCGAAAACCCCTACCAGATCCAATACGATCTGCAGGACACGATGCAGGACCTCGTCGGTATCGTGCGCACCGAAAGCGAAATGGAGCAGGCCCTCGACAAGATCACGCAACTCAATCAGCGCGCCGAGCGCATCGGCATCACCGGCAACCGCGAATACAACAACGGTTGGCACACCTCATTCGACATTCCGAATATGCTGCTCATCTCGGAAGCTGTCACCCACGCCGCCATCCTGCGGAAAGAAAGCCGCGGCGCGCAGTTCCGCGAAGACTTCCCCAACAAAGATGCTGAATGGGGCAAATACAACATCGTCGTCAAGCAAGGCGCAGAAGGCGAAATGCATATCGACAAGCACGCCATCGCACCCATGCCCGAAGAGCTCAAGGCCGTGATTACAGAAATGAAGTGAAGGGGGAGATGAAATAAATGGCCAGACAAGCAACATTCCGCATCTGGCGCGGCGATCCCACAGGCGGCACATTTCAGGATTACACTACTCCCGTCGAAGAGGGCATGGTCGTTCTAGACGCCGTACACCGCATCCAGGCCCAGCAAGCGACCGATCTCGCCGTGCGCTGGAACTGCAAGGCCGGCAAATGCGGCTCGTGCTCGGCAGAAATCAACGGCGTACCAAAGCTCATGTGCATGACCCGGCTTAGCGAAATCAATCTCGAGATGCCGGTCATCCTCGAACCGATGCACACCTTCCCGCCGATCCGCGACCTCGTCACCGATGTCTCCTGGAACTACCGCGCTAAGAAGACGATTAAACCATTCAAGCCGCGCTCACCTGACTCGCCCGACGGCACATGGCGCATGCAGCAAGCCGACGTCGAGCGCGTGCAGGAGTTTCGCAAGTGCATCGAGTGTTTCTTATGTCAGGATGTCTGCCACGTCCTTCGCGAGCACCACAAGGAGGACGAGTTCGTCGGCCCGCGCCTGCTCGTCTACGCCGCCGCGCTTGAAATGCATCCGCTCGACACGGAAGACCGCGTCAGCGATCTGCGCCACAAACATAGCATCGGCTATTGCAACATCACCACATGCTGCCGCCAGGTGTGTCCCGAGTCGATTACGATTACCGAGAACGCAATTATTCCGCTCAAGGAGCGCGTCGTGGACCGGTTCTTCGATCCGCTGAAGAAACTGTTCCGCATTCTGTAACTCGGAGGAGATCAGAACGAACAGGAGGAAATCCGATGTTCACCCTCAAACCAATCTCGCATGACAGCGTAGAAACCGCGCTCGCCAAAGCCGAGCATTATCGCCTGCTTAACGAGCCCAACGAAGCTGAGAGCATCTGCCGGGACATTCTTGAAATCGACCCGGCGAACCGCCAGGCGCGCATCAGTCTTATCCTCGCCCTCACCGACGAGATTCCTCTGGAATCAGGCGCGTTCACCAGCGCTGTCACGGCAATCTCCGCTCTCGAAGCGGAGTACGACCGCGCCTACTATTCCGGAATCGCATGGGAACGGCGCGCGAAAGCGTACTACGATGCCGACGGGCCGGGATCCAGTAGTTACATATATGACTGGATCGTCAAGGCACTTCAGCTATTCGAAGAGGCAGAACGCCTGCGCCCCCCAGGTAACGACGATGCGATTCTGCGCTGGAACACCTGCGTCCGTTTTCTCGATCGCCACAAAGAGTTGCGGCCAAAAATAGAGGAAACGCCGGAACCGATTCTTTCAGAGTGAGTCTGAAAAAATGCTATCTGCATACAAATGGCCGGAGAATGTTTATCTTCTCCGGCCATCTTTTCAACGTACTGTCTGTGATTACTTTTTATTGAAGTTGAACAAGCTGAAGAGGTCATCAATGGCCGGGCTGTTCACCGGGACATAAGGATTTCCTGCTACAGCGATCGGGTTCGGGAAGTTGTCACGGCTGCGGCGGGTGACAGTTTCCAGGCCCCAGTTCCTCTCAATGAACTTCAGAATCGATACGTGGTCGGAATACTCATGTGAAATGTGTCCGGCCTGCGTATATGGAGAGACAACGATCAACGGAATACGCGTGCCATCTCCGAAGTAATCGAGTGGCTGTACGTAACCGGAGTCGTAGTAGCCGCCGCCTTCATCGAAGGTGATGAAGATTGCAGTGTCCTTCCAGAGCTTGGGATTGTCCTTCACAGCATTCACGATTTTCTTGGTGAAGCCCTCGAACAAATCAAGCTTCGAAGAAGCTGGATGACCATCGACGAGTCCGCTCGGCTTTACGATGGAAACCGCCGGCAATGTTCCGTTGGCGATATCGTCGTAGAGGTTTGCGGTGTCCTGGATATGGGCCTCGCGGACGGCTGCGTTGGCCATGATCGAAGTGTCGTACTGAAAGGGGTTGCAGATATTGCAATATTCGTCGGAATTCTTGCCGATAGCCCCGAAGTTCAGCTGATAAGGGTCCGGCACATAGTTATTCCACTGGTCGCCATAGTATTTCCACGAAATGTTCTTGGCGAGCATTTCGTCGCCAATGCTGCGAACTGACGAGGGTGGGATCGTGAATACAGTGTTGTTCGCGTTGGTATCGGTGTAGGCATTATTTCCGTTTCCAAAGTAGCCCGGATTGTAGTTGTTCAGCAGGTAGTAATGACCCTTCTGGCAACGTGAAGGAATGGGCGTCGGCAGCGACTTGAGATACTTCACAATCGTCGCGACACCGGGCTGCGTCGTATCCGAGCAATCGGTGTAGGAACCGCCACCGGAAGAAGGCGAACCGAACGAGCCGGCGCCATAGCCATCCTCGGTGTACCAGTTATTGGTGCTGGGAGCTGGATTCGGGTTTTCTACCTCGTCCACCACGCCGGCATTGGCTGTGCCCTTTGCCACCTCAGCCTTATGGGGCGGAGTTGCCGGATTTCCCTTGCCGTCGCTGAACCAGATCATGTCGCCATGCCCGAACATGATGTGATTCGCGCCTGTGCCGCCATTCACCGACTGATGGAAGTTATCGCTCATCGCATAATCATCGGCCAGCTTCTTGAAGTAAGGGGCGTCGCCATTTTGGACGTTGTAAAATCCCATGGCAGCCGAGCCCTCACCTGTGGTGAGAGAGTTTGGAGAATAGTTCGTGCTAAAGTTTGCCGGCTGCGCAATGCCATTGGCGCCTGCGCCTACCGTTGTTTCGACCCAGGGAAACAGTCCCGCGTCGCAACCGGATGGATTATCCGCCGTAGCTTTCTCAGCGTTGCAATCCAGCTGCTGCCACATTTGGTAGAAGCGATGGACCGGGCTTGCCGAATACGAGTTGTAGGTGAAGGTATCGCCATTTGTCAGCTGGAACGGCCCCGGAGGAAGGCTGTCCACGTTCTTGATACGCGCATCCGGCGTAGCAGACTGCTGGCCGGTTCCACCTGTCACAAGGTAACCGTAATAAGCCGCTGGAAGGCCATTCTCCGATTGCCTTGCCAGGCTGAGGCTGTCATTCTTCACAAAAGAATCTTGCGGTCCGCCTACGAGTGGGGCGGGAAGAACTTCACCTTGAAATGAAGTCTTGGTCGGGCTCAGCATAAATGCATCGGGCGACTCGTCATAGGCTGCAGTCTGTTCGGCCTTTGAGAAATTAGGACCCGGCGTACCATCGGCCTTCACAATTCCTTCAGAAAGAAGATTCCAGACTTTTTCGCCCTTTTTCTTTGGCACGTAGGTGGCGAAGACGTGATCGAAACTGCGGTTTTCGCCAATGATGACGATTACATGCTTGATTGGACTGCTGGTGTCATTAGAACGGGATGGCTCAGTTTGGGGGGGATTTGCGGCAAAGGCATTGCCGATCGCCAGCTGGAAAATTACGGCGGAAACCAGTCCCGCACGCATCGTCCGCATGACTGTAAATGCAAACTGCTTGGCGGTCATTACTTCCTCCTGTGTTGAGGCGTTAGACCCAACCCGAGGAGCATAATCGTTCAGTCATTGCAGCCATGTATTCGTTTGTTTAATGGTTGATGAATACGCAGGTCGAACGACGCCCGGTGAGATCAATGCAAAGTTATCGAATCAAAGGGATTATTTTCCGCCATCCGTCAATTTAGGAGATGGATTACACATCGGGGATGGCTTCGCCTCTTCGCACGACGCATCGGCCATCGGCTCCCCTGCAGACTTCTGCGGAACCACCTGTATCGATCCCATCATGCCCTTATCTTCGTGCTCCAAAAGATGGCAGTGATACGGAAAGGTTCCGACCGCATTCGGATCGCGAAAGTCCATACGGACGCGGATACTCGGATAAGCAAGCAATCGCCCGTCGTAGTATGGAACATTCACCGTATCGCGCAGAAAGTTCTCGCCCATAGGTCTGCCCATATATTCGAGCAGCAGAAAATGTAGCTGATGGATATGGAAGGCATGCAGTTCACTGGAACGGTTTTCGATGATCCAGTCCTCAACCGTTCCCTGCTGAGCCACGATATTGGGAATGTCCGAATTCATGTCGAACATTTTGGGCGTTTGGCCATCCACGGTCAGGTAGAACTCGACCGCGCTTGTAGGATCATTGGGGTCGGCCAGTTTTTCGGAAAAATACAGGTGGCGAACACGCACAGGAGCCACATTTCCAAGCCACATCCCACTTGCTGGAGCAAGAGGCTCGGGTGAGCTCTCAAGTTTTGACTGGGGCTCGGGCGCATCCTGCAACGCGACAATCTTAGCAAGCGCACGGTTGGGATCATTTTCTCCCCCCGGCCCTGTATCCACGGTGCGTGTCACCAGCAGTCCGCTTCCACCTTCGGCCGGGCCCTGCACAATGAATTCCACGCGTGCTCCCGGTGGAATCCCTAGATGGGTCTGCCAGTTTACAGATTCCCCGGGCGCCTCATTCTGATTGATGGGCACCCCATCCATAGCAACGAGTCCTAATGGCTGGGGCTTACGATCAAATAAAACTTCCAGATTGAGGTAAGTAATAGCGGAGGCGTTCAATACGCGCCATAGCTGCCGCTCTCCGGGTTTCATCTCAATCACTGCCGGCGGATAGTCAGGGTAAGGCACTGGAATGTAATTGATGGAAAGATCCTTGGCAGGCTTTCCAAAACCGGTGCCAGTATTGGCCGCATCCCCATCGCGATCGACCAAAAACTTGGATAGAACCGGCTCAGACTTCGACGGTGGAGCGTTAGGGTTCACCAGGTCTTGATCGCGAATGACAAAGACGCGCTCAGGCAAGCCCGCCACCTCTTTTTTAGCGCGCTCAATCCCGCCCACAATGAGTGCGCCGGACGCGCCCCCAAGGAGCTGCTCCTTGCTGAAGCCGTGAATATGCGGATGGTACCAGTAAAGACCTGGCGGTTCATCGTGTGGGATGCGAAAGCGATACTCGAATGACGCATCGCCCGGCTGAATGGATGTCTTCATGACATCATCCTGATGGCATACAGGAGGAATTGTGATCCCGTGGAAGTGTAGGTTCGTGGATACGGAATTCATGATGCCGCTCGAACACGGATTGCCGGAGGCAGGGGAAGACGAATGTACGTGCGGTGTCCCCGCGCTGACAGGATGAACACTCGTCAGCGCATTCTTCAGATGAATGATCACCAAATCATCCGGATTGACACGAAGATTGGGTGACTCGTGCCCTTCTGCGTCTGTATAGCAGTAGCGCACACTGCCATCACTTTCCTTGGCATTCTTTACAGTCAGGCTCACTTCCAGAATGCCGTTCTCGCTGCGCAGGTCTGTCGGCTCACCCACAACAGT
>Ga0210395_10001234_pt1 | contig 19856 bp, 16 predicted proteins | sample IncBWH4OmetaG_FD_150861 | JGI IMG/M metagenome (GOLD analysis project Ga0210395, IMG submission 150861) | Forest soil microbial communities from Barre Woods Harvard Forest LTER site, Petersham, Massachusetts, United States - Inc-BW-H-4-O ...
GCTTCCGCTCGTACAATAGAGCGGCGGCCAGAGATTGTTATGCTGACGCGCGCTATGAAACGAATGCTCATCCTAGCGGTCACCCTGTGGCTTGGCGTGTCTGCCACCGCTCACGCGCAGGTCAACTCGCCGACCGACGCGGCGAGCGCGGTGACGGGCGCAATCGTGCCGTCTGGCCAGGGAGTGAACTTGGCAACGGGAGGAGGCTTCAGTCCCTTTGTGCCCTTGCAGTTGCCCTGTCCGTTCGGCCTATCGTTAAGCGCCGTTCTGACGGCGTTCGGATGCGCGTCCGATCCGCTCGGCGCCCCCACCTATCAGATTTCGGCGGGAGCAGTGGTTGTGATGTCGGGACCAGCAGGCAGCATCAGCGCCAACGCGCAAACCGTCACGCCCCGCGCCACGTCGGGCGCGGGTGGTGCTGGCGGCGGTGCCTCATCGAGCGCGGGCTGCCTAGGCGCGATATCGTCGACGGCCGGCAACGTCGGCGATCTCTTCGGCGGCATCGGCGGATGCTAGCCGCGCTCTCATAAACCGGTTTCTGTAAGCACTCGACTGACGTCGGCTTTGCTCCGAAAGCAGCCGAGTTGCTCAAAACCGCGGGAGGAGTGTCAGTTAAACGTTTTGCGGTCGAAGTCGGCGTCGTAGTTTTCCTCCGGATAGTATTTGTCAGTGCCGTAGTATTCGTAGGCTCCGTCGGGAAGCCCAGCTTGTCGCAGATCTTGCACCGGCGCTGCCCGGCGAGCGTAAGCATAGCGATGGTGATGGCGAACTTGCGCTGCCATCGCTGGCGTTGCGGCCAACAATGCAATGGCGGCCGCTCCAATCAATCCAAAGTTTGTCATGATACTATTCTCTCTTTTTTCATGCGAAAGACGATGCCTGCAATCGTTGCAAGGCGATCTCCTGCGTCGTCTGCTGGGATGTTGATGTCTCGTGTAGGGGACGTATGAATGCCACTTCGCCGGCGCGACTAAATTTCATGTCATTGGCTTCAAGCGCGCGTGAGCCGCGCGCATGCCGAAGATCACGGCCGCGTTTTCGGCGGTCGTGGCACTGCTCTTCAATTCAACCCGGCACAAAGCGTTTTGGAGAGTGCTGGCGATACGGTCGATGGGCTGCTTCAGGTCCCGCGCACTTTAGCCCAGAATCATCGTTTGATTTCCGCTTGTCCGGCAAGCAGACATAACGAACTTATTCATGCGATCGAACTTGAAGCTTTGCGTCATTTGTCCACGCAAATGGCAAAGGCGTCGGTTCGGGTCAAAAGCCGACCAGACGCTTGGCGCGGGGCGACGTCGGCTCTTACCTCAGCAACGACATCGCGCTCGCCAACGAATGTTAGGGAATAACGATGTCTGTTTTGCTCCGGCGAATTCAACTGGTCAGCGCAACACTTTCTAACCTTACTAATCTTAGGGATCAGGAGGTGTGCCATGGTGACGTCGCGGATTCGGTTCACGGCAGCGCAGAAGGCCGAGCTATGGGAGCGATGGAAGAACGGGCAAAGTACTGCGGCAATCTCTCGGGCGCTGGAAAGGAAGAACAAGACCGGCGTTGAGCGGATCGTGGTGGTTCATGGAGGGATTGTGCCGGCACCGCGCCAGAGAGCCTTGGCAGCACTAAGGCTTGAGGAACGCGAAGAGATTTCCCGTGGCATTGCGGTAGGCCGGCCGATCCGGCAGATTGCCCAGCGCCTTAGGCGAGCGCCATCGACAGTAAGCCGGGAGATCAAGCGCAACGGTGGCAGGCGGGTCTACCGTGCAAACTGGGCTGATCAACGTGCTTGGGAGCGGGCGTTGCGCCCCAAGCTTTGTCGTTTGGCCCTGCATAGGGAGCTACGATGGCGCGTGGCGCAGAAGCTCGCGCTGCAATGGTCGCCGGAACAGATCTCCGGCTGGCTGAAGCAGAAGTTCTCAACCGACCAAGACATGCAGATATCTCACGAAGCGATATATCGCAGCCTCTTCATCCAGACCCGCGGCGTGCTGAAGAAAGAGCTGACGGCGCAGCTGCGTACCGCGCGGCGGATGCGTCGTCCCAAGAACCACAACGCCAAGAGTGGACAGGGGCATATCCTCGATATGGTCTCCATTCGCGAACGGCCGGCCGAGATTGAGGATCGCGCCGTGCCAGGGCATTGGGAAGGAGACCTCCTTACCGGGGCGCACGGCACGCACATCGCCACCCTCGTCGAGCGCAATACCCGCTTCGCGATGCTCGTCAAGATCTCCCGCAAGGATACGACGACTGTCGTTGCTGCGCTTGCCAGGCACATCAGCAAGCTGCCTGAGGAGTTGCGACGCTCCCTGACCTGGGATCAAGGCAAAGAGATGCATGCCCACAGGCGCTTCACCATTGCCACCAACGTTCAGGTCTACTTCTGTGAGCCGCGCAGTCCCTGGCAGCGCGGCTCAAACGAAAACACCAACGGCCTACTGCGTCAGTACTTTCCGAGGGCAACCGACTTCTCACGCATCTCTCAGAGGCATCTAAACGCGATTGCTCTGCGGCTCAATCAACGTCCGCGAAAGACCTTGGGCTTCGAAACGCCAGCCGATAGACTACAGAAAGTGTTGCACTGACCGGTTGAACGCACCGCCCATGAGGAGACATGCCCCCAAATCACATCCATGGGCTCGCGACGGCATTTTGTCGAATTTCAGGATCGAGTTGCGTATGTGCTGCGATAAAGTGCCTGAGGGGGCCGCTCGATGCCGCAACGTCGATACTTTCAGCATCTCGCCAAACCCCATCATCGATCCGCTCGCGTGGTACGACGAGCGGATCGACGCAACTTCAGGCTGGAAGTTTGTCCGCAAGCACTGTTGGTTGACGAATCTCCGGAGACACGGCTAGCAGATTGGCCGCATTCGCCATCAGTGCTGCCGCCACCGCGCCGTTCAGATGCGCGGTTCGTCCAGCCTCATCGTTAAATGCGTCGAAGATTGCAAAAGTCGTCTTGTCGAAGCGTACGGCGAACCAGGCAACGGTGCCGGTTTCGGCCATGACAAGATCCCGAGCACCTGCTAGAAAATTTGCGACATCCTCTTCCCGGCCTGCCTTTGCCTTCAGTTCGACGTAAAGTGCGAAATGGGTCATGAGAAAGCTCCTCTGTTGGTTACGTCACTATGTACCCGCGCGACGAGACATTATTCCCTGCTCAAAGCGCCGAATGGTCACGGACCGCTTCCGCGAGCGCAGGCTTGAGGTCGAGAAAGCGTTTTCTTTACTCTTCGTGAAATTCGAGATTCCCAATTGGCTTGTTACGGAGCCGTCGCGGAAAATGCGCACCTACCGATCACGTTAAAGCGACCAGTGCGCGGTGGATCAGGAGCGACAGAGCCTCCTCGGAGAAGAGCCGCGTACTCCACTGGAGGTGGCGGTTCGCGGGGGACAGGTTTGCGTCTCGTCTTAAACCGTGACGCTCTTGGGATGGGGCCTGTTTCGCATGGTAGCGGGAACGGCTACGTCTCCGTTAACGGCTTGTTCTGACCAGTTGGAATCGTCAGTTGCCTCGCAGAATGTCCGCTCAGGGTCAAAAAACGGAAGTGGCTCAGCCCCGAATGGCATGTCGGCTCTCCTCTCAAAAGCGGACGTCGTCCGGCTAGTCGGACACGTTCAACGAATGTCACAAGCCGACAACGCCGCGCCGAACTCGATCGTGGTTATGGATTTTACGGGGTCCTTCGCTACGCTCGCGCCCCGGAATGACAGCATGCCCTTGACCCACCGTCAAAGCACGACAGGTGATTTGCCCGTCGTGCCAATGTGCCGCAGTTGATCGCCTCCCCAAATCACCGGCAGAATCCGCAACGTCTCGCGCCCTCATGAGAGGCGTTTCGCGATCGTCACGAACGTTGGGCGCGGGATGCGATGGACGCGACAGTGTCGAAAAGACGAACGATACTGTCGCGTACGGCAAAGCCATGCGGTGCTGTCGCCCCGATGCTGGCGTCAAGCTGGCGACAATGCTTCGCATTGCGCCGGCGACGGAGACAATAAAGCCGGTCTCCGGGGAGAACATGGAATAAGCCGTCAACCCGTCGCGCGGGGAAAGCCGGGTGATCCGGCAGTACCTGTGGTGACTAACTCGTATGCTTTTTACTTTTGCATACGAGGCTGCGGGCGCAACGGGCACCCGGCTTTCCCTGCGCCCTCACTTTAGCGAGGGACCTTGTCTGGCAAAAGCTCGGGCCATCCGCGCCGCGAGAACGGCGACGCTTGCTCTTTTTTTCTCAACGGTGGACATGGCCCGGAACGATCATTGCGTCGGCTACCTAACGGTAACCGACGCAATTTCTACCCATGCGATCGTATCGCGCCTGACGCGTTACTTTCTTTCTTCCTCACGCTCGGGCCGCGGCGCAGGCGGACGAGCCGCCGGAGGCGCCATCCGTGGCGGCTGTTCGCGCGCGGCGGGAGGCCGTGCCGGTTCTGGTGGCGGCGCCGCTCGGCGCTCTTCGACCCTGGGTTCGGCTTTCGGCGGCTCGCGAGGCGCCTCAACCGGACGCGGCTCCGCAGCTTTCGGCGCTTCCCTGGGCGCCGCTTCCGCCGGGCGGCGCTCCTCAACCCTTGGCGCTTCCTGTGCCGGACGCCGCGGCTCTTCAGCAGCGGGCGTTTTTTCTTCCGCCCTCGGAGGCTCGCGGCCCGTCTCAGTCGCGCGCGGCGGCTCCTGTCCTGGACGCGGCGACTCTTCCTGCCGGCCGGGTTCGCGACCCGGCGCTCCGCCGGTGGAAACCGGCGTGCGGCTCGCCCGCGTGACGCCTTCACCCTGCATCACACCGGGGCGCGCGGTGGCCGCGACCGCAGGCTCGCCGTGATTCTGTTTCGAGAACAACGCGCGGTCCTTGCCGGCGGCCTCGACGTGCTGACGCTGTGCCGGCGTCGCCTCGACATGCCGCTCGCGCGCAAAGGTTTCCTGCTGCGGTGTCGGCCGTGCGGCTGTGCCGCCATTTCCACCGTTGAAACTCGCGCGATTGACCGCGTTGTTCACGACCACCGTCTGGCTGTAGACGTTGGTGATCCTGACATTCGTGATGTTGTTGACCGCGCGGTTGTAGAAGAATGCGCCATGGTCCCAGTGACCGCCGTAATAGCCGTCGCCGGTATAGCCGAAGCCGTAATCGATGCCGCCGTAGAAGCCGACTTCCCGGCCCCAATAGCCGGGCTGGAAGACGTAACGGCCGCCGACCCAACCCCAATAGGCTGGCGTCCACAGCAATTCGGGCTGCGGCGGCTGCACCCAGGTGCCCGGCACCCAGTAATAGTCGGCGTCGCTGGCATCCCAGGCCCAGTAGCCAGGCACCCAGATATAGCCCTCCGCCGGAATGATCGGCTGCTCGTAATAGGGAAGCGGCGGCGGCGCGATCTCGACACTCACATCGGCCGAAAGCTGGGCCTGCGCCGGCGTGGTCAGATAGGCGGGGATAGCTGCGCCCAACATGAGGGCGAAAACCGACGATCTGAAGAACTTCATAGGAATGCTTCCTGTGATGAGGGGAGAGACAGCCGGCGGTGGGAAGGACCAAGCCACCTAACAGAGGAACGATCGATTGGTTCCGTACTCCGCGTTGAGATCGTCCTCTTCCGCACGTTCAAGAAGCAACGCGGCCGCTGAACGCCGTCTGAACGAAATCGGTCCGAAAATTGTCGAGAAATGCCGAACGGCCCAGTCAGTCCAACGCCCGCTTTGTAAGCCCCTGCCCCTCTGCTATTGGTCCGGAGGCGGGCGGCCGTCGCCAATTCTCTCCGACCAACGAATAAAAAGGATTGTCCCATGAAACTGCGAACCGAACTGCGAACCGGTTTCGCGATCGTCGCGGCCTTCACCGCTGCAACCAACGTCGCGCAAGCCCAGACACAGGCAGCCTCGCCTGCGCCCGCCGACACCGTCTTCGTCAACGGCAAGGTTTTTACTGCCGACGAAGCGGATCATGTGGTGCAAGGTTTCGCGGTCGCGGGCGACCGTTTCGTGGCGGCCGGGACCGACGGCGACGTGCGGCGTTATGTGGGTCCGCAAACCAAAGTGATCGACCTGAAGGGCCGCTTCGTGTCGCCGGGCATCACCGACGACCACTTTCACAATGAAGGTGGCGGTCCCGGCGTCGATCTCAGCCACGTGCGCTCTCTAGGTGAGCTTTTGACGACGGTTGCGAACGCGGCTGCGGCAGCACCCGCGGACACCGTGATCGTCTCCAATTCCGACTGGCACGAGGCGCAACTGAAAGAGCAGCGCCTGCCGACCGCCGAAGAGATCGAACAGGCCGCACCGAACAAGCCCGTGGTGCTGGTGCGCGGCGGCCACGAATACATCCTCAACACGACTGCGTTGAAGAAGTGGAACGTCACCAAGGATACGCCGGTGCCGGCGGGCGGGCAGATCAGCCGCAACGATGCTGATGAGTTGACCGGCGAATTGTTCGATGAAGCGAGGGCCATGGTGACGCTGCCGCGTCCAAAACCAGTGAGCATGGACGATATACTCGCGACCCAGAAAGCCGTCGCTCCCTATGGCATGACCGCGCTTCGCATTCCCGGCGCCTACAAGGGCGACATGATCCAGGCCTATCGTCTGATGAAGCAGGCGGAGGCTGAGGATAAGCTGACTTTACGCTGGACCGTCTACATGCCGGGCTTCTCGCTGCGCTCGGCGGACGCCGCGCGCAAGGCCATCGAGAGCTGGGGAACGCATCAGGACGAAGGCGATGATTGGGTGAAAGTCGATGGCGTGAAGCTGCTCGTCGACGGCGGATTTGAGGGCGGTCACCTGTCAAAACCGTATCTCGAGCCTTATGGCAAAGGCGGCACGTTCACCGGCCTCACGGTTTCGCCACCTAACGCTTACACCGAAGTGGTGCGCGAGTTGAACAGCGGGGGATGGCACGTCATCACCCACGCTGTGGGCGACGCCGCGCTTGATGAAGTTCTCGACGCCTATGCGGCGGCCGACAAGGATACGTCCATCAAAGGCAAACGCTGGTCGGTCGAGCACGCCTTCATCTCGCGGCCCGAACAGGTGGCGCGCCTGAAGGCGCTCGATATCGCGGTCTCGGCGCAGGATCACCTTTATCTCGCTGCTCCTGTGCTGAAGAAATACTGGGGCTGGGAAACCGCAAGCGAAGTCACTCCCGTGAAGACCTATCTCGATGCCGGCCTGCTCGTTGCCGGCGGCACCGACAGTCCGGTGGTGCCCTTCAACCCGTTCTGGAATCTCTATCACATGGCAAGCCGCGACACGATTTCGGACGGCGTCTACGGCGAAGACCAGAAGATCGCCTCGCGGCCATTGCTGCTGAAGCTCGTCACCATCAACTACGCCAAGCTGATCGGCGAGGAAAAGACGCGGGGTTCGATCGAACCCGGCAAGCTCGCCGACTTCGCGGTGCTGACGGACGATTTCCTCACCGCAAAGCCGGAGACCATCCGCGACATGAAGGCGTTGTCGACCTGGGTCGGCGGCCGCGAAGTTTTCCACGCGCCGGGGTATGAATAGGACCCGCGCCGAAATAGCTGGCTGGTTTCGTCATCGCGAGGAGTGCAACGACGAAGCGATCCAGCCTTTATCGCGATACTGGATTGCTTCGCTATCGCTCGCAATGACGAGGTGAGACGACGCTTACTTCCCCGGCCAGACCGGCTTGCGCTTTTCCGCAAAGGCCTTGAGGCCCTCCTTGGCGTCTTCGGTCATCGCCAGCAGCGCGATCTGGGTTTCAGTATAGGCGATGGCCTCATCAAACGACATCGAGGCGATCGCGCGCATCGCATATTTGCCGCGCCGGATCGCGGTCGGCGATTTGTCGGTGATACGGCCGATCAGCCAGTCGAGTTTGGCATCGAGTTCGGCCGGCGGCACGACGTAGTTCAGTAGCCCCGCGGCTTGCGCGGTTTTCGCGTCGAACGGCTCGCCCGTGATCGCCCATTCGTTGATAATTCGCCGCGGCGCGATCGACTGCAACAGGCTCAATACCTGCATCGGAAACACTCCGACCTTCACTTCAGGCAGGCCAACGATCACATGGTCGGAGGCAATCGCCATGTCGGTCATGCACAACAGACCCATGCCGCCGGCCATGCAGACGCCGTTGACCCTCGCGATCGCGGGCTTGGTCGCGTTCTGCGACAGCCGCAACAGATCGGCGAAGTCGACATTGGGCCTGGAAAAATCCTGCGCGAACGCACCGCCGGTGTTTTGCAAATCCGCACCGGCACAAAACGCCTTGTCGCCGGCCCCGGTCAGCACGATCACCCGCACTTGCGCATCGTCATGGGCGATGCGGTATCCCCTCGCGATGCCGGCGATGACGTCGGCATTGATGGCGTTGCGCTTCTCCGGCCGGTTGATGGTGATCCAGAGGCTCGATCCGCGCTTTTCGACGAGAACGCTTGAAGTATCGGTCATGGTTTTTCCTCCCGTCATTGCGAGCGACAGCGAAGCAATCCAGAAAGCCGAGGACTGGATTGCTTCGTCGCATTGCTCCTCGCAATGACGGATAAAATTTAGACTGTCTTTTTGGAAGGAAGTCTAGGGCGTCGGAATCGCGTCCGCGTCGGCCTTCTTCAGCCAGACCTTGTTGTCGTGGAACGCGGCGCCGCCGACCGGGGCGACGGCTTCGGCGCCGGTCAGCATGTTGATGCCCCGGCCGCCGATATGGGACTTGTTGGGGTGAACGGATTCGGCGATCAGCACGCCGCGGCGCACGCCGTCAAAGTATCGCGCGGTCAAGCTGGTCTCGCCGCGGAGATTGCCGAGCGTGACGGCATCGCCGTCCGCGATCCCGAGCCTCGCCGCATCCTCGGGATGGATCATCACGCTGGGCGCGCCCTCGCGCGCCTGCGACGACGGGGTCTCGTTGAACGACGTGTTGAGGAAGCTGCGCGAGGGGCTGGTCGCCAGACGAAACGGATGCGCCTCGTCCGCCTCTTCGATCGCGGTCCAGTGATCGGGCAGCGACGGCATCTGGTCCCACGCGCCCATCATGCCGGCATTGGCGAGCGGCACGTTCGCCCAGTCCGCCTTGAAGTGAAACTTGCCGTCCTTGTGCGCGAAACCGTCGAGGTAATGCGAGGTGCGGAAATCTGGCTGGAGATCGCGCCACAGATCGGCCTCGAGTTCGGCGAGACCGCCATGGCCGCTCTTGCGCAACGTTGCATCGATCAATTCGCGCGGCGACATCTCGAAGCCGGGATGGGCGATGTTCAGCCGCTTGGCGAGGCCCTGCAGCACCTGATGGTTGGAGCGGCATTCGCCGGGCGGATCGATCAGCTTGGCACCGACCGAAATGTGTTGGTGGCCGCCGCCGTAATAGAGATCGTCATGCTCCATGAACATCGTCGCCGGCAGCACCAGGTCGGCCATCTGCGCGGTCTCGGTCATGAACTGCTCATGCACCGCGACGAACAAATCGTTGCGCGCAAAACCACGACGCACCAGCGCCTGCTCCGGCGCCACCGTCATCGGATTGGTGTTCTGGATCAGCATCGCCTTGACCGGCGGACCGTTGTGGAGCGCCGCCGGATCGCCGGTGAGGATGCGCCCGACCTTGGACTGATCGAGCCGCCGCGTCTTGGAATCGATCGCGTCGTGGCCCTCGATGATGGACTCGTCGAATCTCCAGAGCGCGGCATTGTTGAAGAACGCGCCGCCGCCTTCATGCTGCCAGGCGCCGGTCACAGCCGGAATGCACAACGCGGCGTGCATCTGCGCCGCACCGTTGCGGCTGCGGGTGAAGCCATAGCCGAGGCGAAAGAAAGTCCGCTTGGTCTGGCCGACCATGCGCGCGAAAGCCTCGATCTCTTCCACCGGCACGCCTGAGATGGCCGACGCCCATTCCGGCGTGCGGGTCTTCAGATGCGCTTCAAGCTCTTTCGGGAAATCGGTGTAACGATCCATGTACTCGCGATCGGCATAGCCTTCGCGGAACAGCACATGCATGACACCGCAGGCAAAGGCGCCGTCAGTGCCCGGCCGCACCAGGATCTTGACGTCGGCCTGCTTCATGGTCTCGTTGTTATAGACGTCGATGACCGCGAGCTTGGCGCCGCGTTCTTTCCGCGCGCGCATCGCATGCGTCATCACGTTGACCTGGGTGTGCACGGGATTGGTGCCCCAGATCACCACGAAATCGGATAGTGCCATCTCACGCGGATCGACGCCCGCGACCTTGCCGGTGCCGGCGGCAAAGCCAACGCGCGCGATCGTCGAACAGATCGTTCCATAAAAGCGGGAGTATTTCTTCACATGGGCAAGACGGTTGATGCCATCGCGCATCACCAGCCCCATGGTGCCGGCATAGTAATAAGGCCAGACAGACTCCGCCCCGAACTCGCGCTCGGCGGCGTTGAAGCGGCCGGCGATCTCGTCCAGCGCATCGTCCCATGAAATCCGCGCGAACTTGCCCGATCCCTTCGCCCCGACGCGGAACATCGGGTAGGTCAGCCGATCCGGATGGTGGATGCGCTCGGCGTAGCGCGCGACCTTGGCGCAGACCACGCCCGCCGTATAGGTCTGCAGCTTGGAACCGCGGACACGGCCGATCGAGGTATTGTCGATCACCTCGATGTCCAGCGCGCAGGCCGACGGGCAATCGTGCGGGCAGGTCGAATGCCGGATGGCCACCTTGGCCCGCGCGGCCGGAGCCTCGATTTTGGCGTGCTGGTTCATGACTAGTGGTCCGATTCTAACATTCGCATCCCGTCTCAGTGGCCACTTTTGCGAATGTTAGAATCAAAAGGACCACTAGCAAATATAGGTTTCTAGTGGAGTTTCGGATTTGACATTCGCTTGACGAACTCGCGGCCGGATGGGTAGTGAATGTCAAATCCACTCCACTCGTATGATTAACATCAAAACCCGGAGTCGCCAGCGCAAGAAACGGGAAATTCCTGCGCAAAAGGGGGGCAAGCCATGCAGATCGGCCGGGGATTACCCGCCGAAATAGGCCCCGCCATTGGCGTGGATCGCCTGGCCGTTGATGTAGCGCGCCGCCGGACTGCACAGGAATTTGACCGCCGCCGCGACGTCTTCCGGCTTGCCGCGCTCGCCGGTAATGGTCCGGTGGATCAGGTGATGCGCCGGTTCCGGCGTATTCCTCGGACGTGGAGTGCCGATGATGCCGGGCACCACGCAATTGACGGTAATCCCGTCGGGCGAGAGATCATGGGCGAGCGCGCGGGTAAAACCGACGATGCCGGCCTTGGCCGTCACGACATGGGCGCGATCGGACGCGCCGGTATGTGCGCTCAGGCCTCCGACATTGACGATGGTCCCTGCCCCGCTCGCTTTCAGATGCGGCAGGCAGGCCTTCACGCAATGGAAGGTGCCGTCGAGGATGACGTTCATGACTTCGCGCCAGTCGGCATAGGTCATCTCGGCAAACGGCTTTTCCCGCCGCAACGCCGCATTGTTGACGAGGATGTCGATCCGGCCGAACTCCTCCATCGCCATGTCGACCATGGCCTGCACGGCCGCGGGGTCGGCGATATCGCCGACATGAACCAGCGCCTTTGGGCCGACGGTCTCGATTTCGCGCGCGACCGCCTTGGCTTCGTCGCGATTGCTGCGCGCATTGACGACGACCGCGGCGCCGTCATCCGCGAGCGCCAGCGCAATCGCGCGGCCGATATTACGGCCGGAGCCGGTGATGATCGCAACTTTGCCGGTAAGTTCGCCTGTCATTCTTGTCCCCCTCTCTCGTCGTCATGCCCGGCTTTATGCCGGGCATTCACGTCTTCTGTCTGCCCAAGAACAAGACGTGGATGGCCGGGACAAGCCCGGCCATGACGATCTTAAACTCGCCTATACCCCGCCACCGCGGAAACTATCCGCGCAACGTACCAAGATCGATCTTCCCGCCGTAAAGGCCCCCGAGCAGCCTCAAGGCGGCTTCACCTTGTGCCCGGCTCCAGCCGCCATGCTGGACATTAAGCGCGAACTTGTCGGTGACATCCTGGCGCGTCAGCGGTTCCTGCGCGCCACCGCGCAAATAAGGCTGCCGATCCTCGATCACGCGGCCGTCTTTCAGTGTCGCCTTGATGTGGCCGGTATAGTTGTTCGGATAGGGATTGTCCGGGTCGATCACGAACTTCACTTTTGATGCGAGCGCGAGCACGCGTTCATCGCGGATCGCGCTTTCCGTGAATGCGCCAAGGCCCACGCCACCATGGACGAAGCCCGCGGCCAGCAAATACGGCACAGCGAATTTCGCGGAGTAGCCGTTGCGCGGGCGCTGCTTGTCGGCGAGTGGCTCCCACAACCGGTGCACCGTCCCCTCCGCGACCTCGCAGAGAATGCTCTCAATCTCTTCCGGCTTGATACCGCGAGCGGCGAGCCGCTTGGCGCAATCGATATAAGGCTGCGCCATCGTCCCGCAGGGATACGGCTTGAACGCCAGCGTATCGGTGACCCAGCGCGTGCCGAAATCGCCGACCAGCGCGTCGTAGTCGCCCTTGGTGGTGTGGGCGAAACCATGAAACAGCCCGTGCACGCCTTCGAACACGGTGCGCGGACCGACAAAGCCCTGTTTGGCGAGCAGCGCCGCGCGAATGCCGGACTGCGCCGCCCAGCCGGCATGCATCCGCTTGGTCCAGGCGCCTTCCGCGAGATATTCGATGATGCCGCTCGACAGGCTGCCGGCAATGCCGAGCGCATCGACGATCTGTTTGGCGCTCAAGCCCAGCGCAGCGCCGACGCCGGCGGCAGCCCCGATCGCACCGAAGATCGCGGTGGGGTGAAAGCCCGCTTTATGCACGGCCTTCGGCACCACGAGGCTGAGGCGACATAGCACTTCAGTGCCGGCGGCAATGCCGGTCAGCGCGTAACGGCCGTCCGGATGGTGGCGTTCGCAGGCCGCCAGCACCGCCGGCACGATCACCGCGCCCGCATGCACGGGACCTCCTTCAAAGGTGTCGTCGAAATCCTCACCATGCGCTGATGTGCCGTTGACGAAGGCCGCACCGGAAGCCGTCAAGGTGCGGGCGTGCCCGATCACGGTGCACGGTCCGTCATCGTCGGAGCCGGCGAGCGCGGCCTTCACATAATCCTGGTTGCGCGCGGTGACGCAGAGGCCGACGACGTCGATCAGCAAGTCTTCGCATTTGCGCGCCGTCTCGGCCGGCAGCACGCCGGGCTTCAGCGCGGCGATCTTCCCGGCCAGGATTTCGGCAACGGCAATGTCAGGCAGTTCGGAAGTCATGAAGGAGAGCCTTAAGCAGGAGATCAGACGCGGAAGATGCGGGTGTAGTGCGACTTGATGGCGCTGCCTTGCTGCTCCACGGCCGCTGGATCATCCTTCAAGGTCTTGATGTCCTTGAGCGAGGCCCACCCCGGCTTTTCCTTGGTTTGCGGATGCAGCGAACGCAATCCGCCGACATCGATGATGAGCTGCTGGGCTTCGCGGCTGAAACAGAACGACTGGAAAAGCTTCGCCGCATTGGGATTCGGCGCACCTTTGAAAATGCCATTGGGGCCGATGATCATCGGCGATCCCTCCGCGGCATAAACCGGCGCCACGGGACGCCCGCCCTCTCTCAATTGCAGGATGTTGTACTCGTTGCCGTCGGCCATGACGGCGCGTTCGCCAAGCTCAAGCTTCTTCGGCGGATCGGCCGAGGATTGCACCTGCATGACATTTTGCTTGGCGAGCTGTTCGAACCAGGGCCAGCCGAGATCGCGCTGCAACTGGTAGGTCGCGGTCATGATGGTGCCGCTGTAGCCGGGATGGCCCTTGACGATCTTGCCCTTCCATTTGGGGTCGAGCAGGTCGGCGAAACTCTTCGGCGCGTCGTCCGTCTTCACCATGCCGGTGTTGTAGGCGATGATGGAAAGCCATATCCGCCAGCTTGCGAACTGGCCGTCGGGATCCCTGTGCTCCGGCGGATAGAATTTCGCGACGTCCTCGGGCACATAGGCATCGAGCAGGCCGTCGCGCTTCCAGACGATGAAGTGCGAGGCGTCGGACGAATTCACGACATCGACGGCGTGGATGCTGCTGGAATATTCCTGGCCGATACGCTGGAACACGCGCTCGGCGCCGGTGCGCTCGACGCGCACGGAAATCCCCGGATATTTCGCCTCAAAGGCTTTTGCGAGTTTCTCGGCAACCGGCAGATCGGTCGAGGTGTAATGGACGACCTGGCCTTCCTTTTTGGCCGCCTCGATCAGGGCCGGCGTCACCGCCTCGGCGGGCGGCGCATCCGCGAGCACGCGGGTGGCAAAGGCTGAGCTTGCGAGCAATCCTCCAGCCGCCTTCAGCGCTGCCCTTCGGGAAATTTCTGTCGTTTTCATTTCTTCCCTGATTTGATTTTATCAGCCGGACGAGGCCGGTCTATTGGCCGGCTTGAGCCAGCTTAACTCCAGTTATTTTATTCCGTCCATGAAGCCTAAGTCCATGACTCCTTTACTGGACTTGACCGGCCATTCGCGCCAAAAGACGTCCCGAGAGGACGTAAACGAGAAGGGCGGGAGTTAAGCGTTTGAGGTCCGCTGACAAAGAGATGACAGGCCTGAAAGGGATCGCGTTCGTGCGAGGGCTGGCGGTTATTTTCCTTAGCCTACAGGCTCTTCTCGTCGCGCCAAGCCGCGCCGCGGACTATCCCGATCACGCGGTGCGGATCATCGTTCCCTTTGGCGCCGGGGGACCTGCCGACGTCGCCGCCCGCGTGCTTGGCAACGCGCTTGCCGAAAATCTCAAGCAACCTTTCGTGATCGAGAACCGTCCCGGCGCGGGCTCCGTGATCGGCACGCAGGAAGCCGCCAAATCCACACCCGACGGCTACACGCTGCTCTTGATGTCGAACGCCCAGACCGCGAATGAATCGCTGGTGCCACAGCGCAAATATGACCTGATGCGCGACCTCGTGCCGATTGCGCCGCTCAACGTCGCCGACCTCGTGATCGTCGTGCACCCGTCCGTGCCGGCGAACTCGCTAAAGGAATTCATCGCGCTGGCGAAATCGCAGCCAGGCAAACTGAATTACGCATCCTCAGGTCAAGGCACGCCCTACCACATGGCGGGCGAGCTGTTCAAAACGGTGGCCGGCATCGATGTGGTTCACGTGCCCTATCGCAATAGCGGCGAAGCGCGCAGCGGCGTCATCGGCGGACAGGTGCAGATGATGATCGATTCCGTTACCACCATGGCGCCGAACGTCGCGCAGGGCCAGGTTCGCGCGCTCGCGACCACCGGTAAGGTGCGATCGAGCGCCTTGCCTGACGTGCCGACCGCGGACGAGGCCGGCGTCAGCGGATATGAAGCCACGATCTGGCTCGGCCTGATGGTGCCGAAGGGAACGCCGCAAGCCATCGTCGACAAACTCAACGCCGCCGTGAACAAAGCGATCCAGCAGCCGGAGATCGTCAAGCTGTGGGCGGATCAGGGCGCGGTGCCAATGTCGATGACGCCGGACGCCTTCGACAAATTCCTGCGCAGTGACATCACGAAGTGGGCCGAAGTCGTCAAGCGATTTCCCGACCGGCCGTAAATTCAGGATTTGCCGCTTTCGATGCCCAAGATTCATTTCCGCCTGAATGGCGCCGAGACCGAAATCGACGCCGATCCCGATACGCCGTTGCTGTCAGCGCTGCGCGGCCCGCTTGGCCTGACCGGCTCGCACTTCGGCTGCGGCGCCGGCGAATGCGGCGCCTGCACGGTGATCGTCAACGATCATGCCATCAATTCCTGCGACACGCCGCTGTGGTCGATTGCGAATAAGGACATCACCACCATCGAAGGCCTCGGCAGCGAGCAAAATCCGCATGCGCTTCAGCGCGCCTTCATCGCCGAACAGGCGTTGCAATGCGGCTATTGCCTGTCCGGAATTCTGATGAGCGCCGCGGCATTGTTGAAGCGAAATTCGAATCCGACCAGCGCGGAGGTCAAGGCCGCGCTCGACCGCAACCTGTGCCGCTGCGGTTCGCATAACCGGATGGTGCGCGCGATACTACGCGCCGCAGCCGAGATGCGCGCGTCATGACCGCCAAACCCGCCTCTCCGCCAATGCCGCCGAGTCTCGCGGCCAATCCCAAACTATCGTCGTGGATCAACTTCGATTCCAACGGACAGGTGATCGTTTCGCCCGGCAAGGTCGAGATCGGCCAGGGCATCGTCACGGCGCTGGCGCAAATCGCCGCCGACGAACTCGACGTCGAGTTCGCCCGCGTGCGGATGGTGCGTGCGTCAACCGCCGGCAGTCCCAATGAAGGCGTGACCTCGGGAAGTCTTTCGGTGCAGCACTCCGGCCGCGCGATCCGCTTCGCCTGCGCCGAAATCCGGAAGCTGTTTCTCGATGCGGCCGCCGAACGCTTAGGCGTTGCGCCCGACGTGCTCACGATCAGCGACGGCACCATTGCCGGTCCCGGCAACGTCTCGACGAGCTACTGGGAACTCGCCGACGACGTCTCGCTCGACCGCAACGCGACGGCAGCCACGCCTCCGAAATCGATGGCGGAGCGCGCGATCGCCGGCCATTCCGTGCAACGGCTCGATATCCCCGACAAGATTTTCGGCCGGCCGCGCTTCATTCATGACCTGGTGCTGCCCGGCCTGCTGCACGGCCGCGTGCTTCGCGCCGATCTCCTGCACGCAACCCTAGTCGAACTGAACGAAGATCGCGCGCGCAAGGTCGAGGGCTTGATTGCGATCGTGCGTGACGGCAATTTTGCCGGCGTCGTTTGCGAAACCGAAGCTGGTGCGGAAACAGCTCTCGGCGCGTTACGCAAGGGCGCGATATGGTCGTCCCGTGAAACGCTGCCCGACGAAGAGGGCTTTGCCGCGTGGTCGAAGAGCCAGCCCGCGGAAACTTCCGTCATCGCCAGCAAGAAAGCCGCTTCGCCCTCGGCCAAAGCTCGCACCATTAAACAACAATATACCCGTCCCTATATCGCGCACGGCTCGATCGCGCCGTCTTGCGCCATGGCGCAATGGGATGGCGACAGGGTGAAGGTCTGGACCCATAGTCAGGGCGTCTATCTGCTGCGTTCCGATCTTGCGCTGGTGCTGAAAATTCCGGGCGACGACATCACGGTCGAACATGTCGAAGGCTCCGGCTGCTATGGCCACAATGGCGCCGACGACGTCGCACTCGACGCAGTGCTGCTGGCGAGAGCCGCGAACGGGCGTCCGGTGCGCGTGCAATGGTCGCGCGCTGATGAGATGTCGCATGCGCCTTTTGGCGCGGCGATGACCATCGAGATCGAGGCCGATCTCGACGCCGAGGACGAGATCGTCGGCTGGCGCCACAGCATCTGGGGCAACGGCCACACCGCACGCCCCGGCCGCGCCGATCTCCCGACATTGCTGGCGGCAAGCGAACTCGCGACGCCCTTTCCGCGCGCCATCGCCGTCGATCCACCGGCGGGCGCCGGTGGCGGCAGCGATCGCAATTCGATTCCGCTTTATGATTTTCCGTCCTGGTATGTCGAGGCACACCGTCTCACGACGATGCCGATCCGTGCCTCCGCGCTCCGAACGCTCGGCGCGCAGGGCAACGTGTTTGCGATCGAGTCCTTTCTCGATGAGATCGCTTCCGAACGCGGCGAGGATCCGGTCGCGTTTCGCCTGCGGCATCTGTCCGACCCGCGATCGAGAGCCGTGGTTGAGGCCGCCGCCCGCCGCGCCAACTGGAAGCCCCCCGCGCAAGACGGCATCGGCTATGGCGTCGGCTTTTCCCGCTACAAGAACACCGGCGCTTATTGTGCCGCGGTGGCCGAGGTCGAGGTCGGCGAGGACATCCGCGTCAGGAAATTGACGCTTGCGGTCGATGTCGGCGAAGCGATCAACCCGGACGGCGTCATCAACCAGATCGAGGGCGGCGCGATTCAGGCCACGAGCTGGGTGTTGAAGGAGCGCGTTCGTTTCGACAAGACGCGCATCACCTCTAATTCCTGGACCGATTACCCGATCCTGCGCTTCTCTGAGGTGCCTGATGTCGATGTCGAAGTGATTTCGCGCCCCGAGATCGATCCGGTCGGCGCCGGCGAGGCCGCGCACGGCCCGGTGACGGCGGCGATTGCGAACGCCGTATTCGATGCGCTGGGCGTGCGCCTGCGCGACCTGCCAATCACGCGCGATCGCCTGATCGCCGCCATGGAGCTTTCATCGTGACAAATTTGAACATCTTGAGCGGCGGCGCGGCGCAAGGCCTCGTCGGCAGCCTCAAAGCCCAGTTCAAGGAACAAACCGGTCTCGATATTTCCGGCGAATTCGGCGCGGTCGGCGCGATGGCCACCAAATTGCGCGAAGGCACTCCTGCCGATATTCTCGTGCTCACCTCAGCCTTGATCGCGACGCTGACGGGCGAGAAGCTTGTCGATGGCACATCCGTAAAAGATGTCGGCCGGGTCGAGACCGCGCTTGCGGTTCGATCGAACGATCCACTGGTCTCCGCACCCAATGCGGCTAGCCTGCGCGCGGCGTTTCTGGCGGCGGACGCGATCTTCGTGCCGGACACCAAGGCCTCTACCGCCGGCATCCATGTCGCGAAAGTCTTAAGCCAGCTCGGCATTGCCGACGAAGTCGCAGGCCGCCTGAAGATCTACCCGAACGGCGCGACCGCGATGCGCCACATGGCCGAAAGCAACGCGAAGCATCCGATCGGCTGCACACAAGCCACCGAGATCATCGCCACCAAGGGCATCCGGCTCTCGGGCGCGCTGCCGAACGGATGCGACCTCGCGACAGTTTATACGGCGGCCGTCACGGCGAAGGCCGCCCACGCGCGCGAGGCGCAAGTCCTCATCGACCTTGTGACAGCAGCGGATCAGCGGCCGCTGCGCGAGCGCGCCGGCTTTCTGCCGGTTTAGAACGTCTGCGATTGTACGGCCGGCCGCGGCAAGGAAGCCAGAAACAACACGGCACAGACGCAGAGCAAGACGATATCCTTGAACAGGAACTCGCCCGTCAGATTCCAGGCCATCGGGTCCGTCGACCAGCTCCATTTCACGACCCCGGGCGTCGTGAAGAAGAATGACCACGTAACCGCAAACGTGACCACGCCCATCAACGAACCGACGGCTGACAGGATCGGGCTGAAAGCACCGGCCACGAGCAGCGCCGCGATGACAAATTCAGTCACGCCGAGGAAATAGGCTTCTCCGCGCAGGCCGAGCAACGATAGCCAGGAAATAAACGGACTGTTGGTGATGAACTGCGCGATGCCTTCCGCGGACTGCAATGTGAATTTTTGCATGCCGAACGACACGAAGATCACGACCATCACCCAGCGGAGGAGGGCCAAAAAACGATAAGGCCCGCCTCCGCTTTCGGCGACATTGAACGATGCCCTCATATGAATCATTATCTCTCCTTGATTGATTTGTCGCGCGGGCGGCCCGCGCGAGTAGCGACGTCGTTAGCTCTTGTGCCCGGCCGCCTCGAGGATCAGATTCGCGATCGCGTCGGGTTGCGATATCAGTGCGAGGTGACTCGCTTTCACCTCGATGGTCTTGGCGCCCATGCGCTTGGCCATGAAGCGTTCGAGATCGGGATTGATCGTCCGGTCTTCGGTCGAAACCGCATAGAAACTCGGCTTCGATCGCCATGCCGCATGCGTGGTCTTGCCCGTGAGCAAAGCCTTCTGAAACGGCTCTTGAGTCGCATAGAGGACCTTTGCCTTGGCTTCCGGCAGGTCGCCCGCGAAATCGCGCAAGAACGCAGCCTCGGAAAGACGCCCTTCGTCGCCGTCGAAAACGATTCCAGCGGATGCCGGCGGCGTCGGAAATGTCTTGGCCAACGCGGTGTAATCCTCACCCGCGTCCGGCGCGCGCGCCGCCACATAGACGAGAGCCGACACGTTCGGATGCATACCGGCTTCCGTTACGATCATTCCGGAGAAGGAATGTCCAACCAGCACCGTCGGACCGT
>Ga0210395_10001235_pt1 | contig 19853 bp, 35 predicted proteins | sample IncBWH4OmetaG_FD_150861 | JGI IMG/M metagenome (GOLD analysis project Ga0210395, IMG submission 150861) | Forest soil microbial communities from Barre Woods Harvard Forest LTER site, Petersham, Massachusetts, United States - Inc-BW-H-4-O ...
CCGAGATCGAGTCGACCACGGCGCAGGTGAACGCCGCCGAAATCGCCCTCAACGGCGTGCGCGAAGAGGCGCGCGTCGGCCAGCGCACCACGCTCGACGTGCTCAACGCCCAGCAGGAGCTGGTCAATGCCCGCGTCGCGCTGGTCACCGCCCAGCACGATCGCGTGGTGGCGTCATATACGTTGCTGGCCGCGGTCGGCGGCCTGTCGATGCAGCGGCTGGGGCTGAACGTGACGATCTACGATCCGCGAGTGCATTATCAACAAGTGCGCGATGCCTGGATCGGCGTCCGCATCCCGGATGGCAGATAGACTGCCTCTACGTGAAACAAATGGAAAATAGCTTTCATCGCAGGTTGTGCTGCCATTAGCGGGCGGCCTCGCCATGAGGGAGTTGCGATAGCGACGCATCGGCTCCAACGTCTAGCGTACCAGCTACGGCGGACAGGCAGCCGGTCCCAAGGGCGGCGGCCGGTAGATGAACTTCACCAGCCGCCGAAGATTCTGGGCGATGGCCGTTAGCAGCACCTCATCCTTTGCTCCGCTCAGGTCACGCGACCGAAGTCGATCGAGCTTCAGGATACGCATTACGTGCGCGAATCTCATTTCTACTTTCTTGCGTTCGCGGTGCGATTGTTGGAATGCCTCCGTGTTGGCAAGAGCGTGAACGTCGCTTACACTAACTGACTAGCGGTTAGGCATCAGCAATCAATTATGTTCTCATGGCTGCAACTCTGCCGAAGAAGAAAAATCGGAGAAACCGGACGTGGGTCATCGTGGGTTTTGACGGACCGACGTGTTTCTTCCAGCAAACCTTATCGGAATCGTTTTTGCCAGACGCTCGAATTATTGTGCTCTTGCAGCGGCTGTTGTCGCGGCACTTAACAGCAAAGGATATTATTGGCGGATCAACTACGCTACGTGACCCGTTTCACAATCGACTCTTCGAAACCCGTCGGGAAATTGTGGACGGAGGAGTATCAATTACCGTCGGCGAAAACCCATATTATGTTGCTACCAGTAGACGGAGGCCATACAAAAAGAGGGAGAAAAGATGAAGCGCTAGATAGTCATAAGTGCGATATTTGGTGCAAAAAATCCCATCACTCCGCAACACTCCATTGATATCTGGCTACCGGAGCACCCCCGGCAGCTTGGGGGTGTTCACGGCGATGCACCCAGCCTAGGTGCTCAACGCGTCACTCCCGAGTAATGAGCGCCGCTCTCGTCGAAGTAGATGATAATCAATAGCGGCCCCGCGCCAAACTTTTCCGTTCCCGCTTCGCAATCTGATCTTAATTAAGTGCGGAAATAGCCAAACTTACCGCGCATTGTAATCGAGTTATTGGCAAAGGTTTTCGGCTCACTCGGAGGTGCATAATGCCGGAACCACTCTCGAGTCCGACCGGGTCGATCGCGATTGGTGTTGTGCTTCTCTTGTTAGGAGCCGCAGATCTTCGAGCGACTGCCGCACGCGCCGATGATTGTCTGACTACACCGGGATCTCCCGCGCCAAATGGGAGCCACTGGTATTATCACCTGGATTCGACCAAACAGCGCAAGTGTTGGTATTTGCGAGCAGCGGACCAGCCGGCGCAACCAGCGTCTGCGCAGATTCCAAGTGCATCTCACAATACGGCGCCTGCACCAGACGCTGAGAAATCAATAAACAACGGCGGTGGGGTTCGCCTCCCGCATATCAAAATGCTTGCCGTCACGCCGCAGCCTTTGCCCGCCGAGGCAACGGATCAACCTGTCGAGCAAAGCGCCCAGGGAGGCAATGCTGCGGCGTCTTCCCCTCCACAGGCAAGCACGTCGATGGAGGCTAGCGAGCAGGCGGCTGGACCGCCGCCAGCTGTAAGGCCCGATCCCCCCGCAGTTGGTATGGTTAAGTCGCATGAGCCCAAGGTTGCATTGAGCCGAATGGACCCCGACCAAGCTACAGTGGATGCTAGAGCGTCCAACAATTCAGACACCAGCGCTCAGACCAGTATCCCCAATGCTGTCGGGATGGCGGCTTCCCCTATGACGCCGGCGGAATGGTTCCCAATTCTTGCGCTTGTGCTAGTCGTGGCTAGCTTCCTAATTCGTGTCATGATGAAAATTACCGTTCCGCGTCGCCGACGGATCACCATTGACCGCCCCGAATCGTACTGGATCGACGATCAGCATCAGCGCGGGTGGCGTGATAATGAAAAATATTATGCGGCAATTGTTGAACAGGACGCGCTCATCGACGATTTGAACTGCTCTCTCATACCGAGCGCAAGCAATTACAGACCCCATCGGCCTTTTCAAACCAGTGACCGGTGGTCAGGAAAAACAGTCGGTACGGATCGTGCCTCCGCGGCCAACGACGAGAACAGTGCGCGTAAGGACACGTTAGAGCAATTGTGTAAGGATCTCGATCGGATGCTGCGATCACCAAGGGTGGTGTGAGTGCGGGTTAGCTAGACCGGTCGGCGACACGCAGATCGGGGTCTATATTTGCGCCAAGGGATCCATGCGTTTCAAGCTATAGCGACCGGGCTGCGACGGTCGAGTCGATAGGCGCCCATCTAGAAGGCTTTATCGAAGCCCGGCCCTGTGCAGCGCCGCTAAACGCGCGCTTTCGATCGCGAGTAACGGCCATTCGGTGAGAAAGACCGCCACGCGGCGGTTTCTCCGAGTGTCTGAGACAAGCGCTCCTAGCGGATATGAGGTTACCAACAGCTCAACTCCGGTCGACCGCACCGCCGAACGGTCATTTACCCTAATACTATGCTTTGCTTCGCTAAATGTAGTTTCGATGCTCTGTTCGCGATATCGTGCGGCTATGTCGCAAGTCGATTACGAAACCGGACGACAAATCGGTCTGGAAATTTGCGCAATAATTGATCGCGCGATTGCACAAAGCGTCATTCCCGATGCCGTGAGCCTTTTGAAACTGTTTGAACAGCGGCTCCGAAACGCCGACGACAAAGGCGCCCGCTTCATTGCTGCTCAGCAGGCCGTGTGCGAGACCGACATTCAAGCATTTACTGAACGCGCCAAGGATACCGTGCTTGCGGAGCTCGCCGATTGGAATGATTGGATCACGACAGAAGGTGTACGCGATCTTGTCGACAACCGTATTGATCGAAAATTGAAGCCGGTGATCGATGTCATCGCACAAGGCGTTAAGGACCGCGTCAAGAACACGCTTCCCCCTACTTCGAGCATACAACCCTCTCTCACTACGGAAAAATACAAAAAATTGATCACAACGCAACTCGCCGATATTTTCGATCGGATTACGACTCAAACTAAGCCAAGATAATTTTTGCAGCGGGCCAACGAAGCCGCTGCCTTTGGCCAGCCGAGCTGAACAACGAGGTTTCCTGAGAGGTCCTCCGACTTAGCTTCGCGCCGCTTCTCCCGCCCTAAAGCGTTTTACGAAACGAACCTAATTTCCTCCACTTTAGGCCATCCCGATCAACTGCCGTCTCATCTAGCAAAGCGGCGCTCAGCTCGATTGCAGTCAGGGCTCACGCCCACACCGACGCCCGTTTTTGCGCCGATAGTGATCAGTTAGCGGATGCCCTCGAATAGGTGGTCAGCATCCTCAAGGATTTGCTTCTCGGTCGTGTGGCGAGCGTTCGCCTCTTTCTCGCCTAGATGTGGTCGCTGATCTTCCATTTTGCGCTTGTTGAATCCCATGGTGGGCACTAGGTGCGCATTCTAAACATGACAACTGATTCTACCGATTTCCGCATAGAGATTAGGCACTGTATTAGGCCGTCTCATGCCTACATTTGGGAAATCTATTCAATCAGGGTGCTAAAGCGCGTCAAACGTAGTTCTCGATCCTATCCCACGCGCGGCACGGCAATGAGGGCCGGTAAGAAAGCGCTCAATCGAGTCCTCACTAGGTCTACGAGCCAATATGCCTGACCTACTGCGGCGACCGCGAAACTAGACGCCAATTGATTATGCAGGTCGCACCGCCGGTTTGTTTTGACGGTGGTCAATTTTGGATAGACTCAGCTATGAGGGTGCCACGCGCGCCTCGAGACGCGCGCAAATGCAGTGAAGGCAAGCGGTGGCACTTTACCGGCTTAAGGTCATTCGTTCGCCGGATGGGGACACCGCAGAGCTCTTCTACGTACGGACAGACGAATTGATAGCGCGTGGGACCCCGGACGAAGTCGAAAAGGTGTTGGCGCGTCTCATACGCGAAGCAGCAGAGGAAGGAACGAAACTCCATGAGATAGCAGTCGGCCGCGGACGTGGTTGCGAAGGCGCAAGCCGTCCTGCCGGAATCCGAATTGCTGCGCTGCGGGCGATGTTCGACGTTGGCTACTTCCCGCCCAACACGCTGCTGGAACCACGACATTGATGGTCGTGTTGTCAATCCAAAGGGACCCCGCGCCCGAGGCGCGCCAAAGCTCAGCTCCTCCCCGGCGCAAATGCCGGGGTTTTTAGTCGGCTCAATATGGGAGGCAACGATGGGCACTAACAAGCCAAGCGCTCGCAAAGGCGCCGTGCGTAAACGATCGCAGCGCAAGGCAGCCGAGATGGCAGCCCACGAAATCGACCGCCTCGGCGACCAGGCTGCAACCAGTGAAGAGCGAGCGCAGCGCAAGCGCAGCCTTATCAAGGGACCCCGAGAATTTCGCGACATGCGCGGGGATTTGCTGAAAGCGAAAAAGTGAGAATCCGCGTCGCGTAAGCAAAAGCGAGGTCGAGGAGGACCGGCTTCAAGGCCACCGGCGCTGGTCGAAGCCAGTCGGTAATGACGTATTTAATCACTATCAGCAATCATGGAGTCGTACGCAATCGTACGAACCAACGCCTAAGCCGACGAGCCTTTGAGCAACGAATCGACCAGCGCGAGAACGTCGGAAAGACTAAAGTTCCTCTTTTATCTTCCAGTCCCGTGGCGCGGCTATCGCCTGGAATGAATTCCTGACGGCAGCCTTTCCACGACGTCGCCGATTACATCAGCCGACGTAGGCGACGCGTCGTTCTGTCTCCGCGTCCGACGGATTTTTGAGCCGCGTGGGCAACTGAAGCACCACCGCCTCCTGACCCTCTTTAAGGCTGGTTAGGAGGGCAACCTGTCCGTCTGGGAACTCTAGAGCGTCGTGATGTGCCGCGGCGCGCTCCTTGTTGATCTGCCGGAAAATCGCGGTTCGGTAATTTACCGCCTTCCGAACCCATCCCAAAAGACCAGCAGATCCACGCTCAACTGGGTTGGTGAACGCAAGCTCAGTCCCTGGGAGAACGCAAACGGCAACACGAGCATCTTCCGAGGCAGCAAATCCCCGCGTCCCTGTACCGAAGTCGCGCGTGGTCAGCCGGTCGCCAACCTTGGCCGGTCTTGATGTCACATTGTGAAGGCTATAGTCGCACATCGGGCAACTCCACTATTGGAGGCCCTCCAGCCGCTACCTCGACAAAACCACACTAGGTCGTGAAAGTTCCGTCGGTCGAGAGTCACGCTCAAATTAGCTGGTCATCGGCCGTCTGCACCCGGCGAATGAAAAACTTTGCGTCTGTCGTTGCAAATGGACAGATGGGAAGGGAGCCTGTCCAGCGGCAGCAGGCCCAAGTCCCATGCCAAATCTGCAATGATGGCGGCGAGGTATCCTCCAACGACGATGAGGGGTATGGCGATGCCGAGCCGGCCCAACCATCGGCCGATCGCACGGGAAGCAAGTTCATCCATGGCACGAAGAACTCATTTCATTCGACCGCAATGTTGCCTTCACGGTATCGGCCGTGCGGGGCGAGCATCGTAGCCGACAAACAAAGGCCCCGGATCAGCGGGGCCCAAGTCAGGGGGTGTTCTTGACCGTCTGTAAACCGAGCCCGCGGCAAAGTCTGGTGGGAGGCACGCGGCTTCGGCCCGACGGATTGGGCGAACATCATCAAGGCCAGGAAGGCAAAAAAAAGGCCCCAAGCTTGGCGTGCGTGGGGCCTAAAGAGGTTGTCGAGCGGGCCTGTCAAGTCCGCCCGCACTCAGACTACGCCTGCCCGACCGGGTCGAGCAAGCAGGGCGGGCCGCCACTGGCACCGCGCGGCATACGGGTTGCGCTCGATCGCAAGCTCGGGCCCGCGGCGTCAGCTCTGGGCAAGTATGAATAAAATGGGCCCCGCCACGCAGAACAACGGCGGGGCAAGTGTGGGAGGAAAGGCGAAGCCCCACACACCACTCTGGCGCCGCCCGAATAGCCGCCTATCCCGATTCTAGCTTCACGAGCAACGAGCGGGCACACCGCTTTGATCTGCGCATGGTGCTGTCGATGGAGGGCATTCAATGCCACCCAAATTGGCGCCGGCCGGGCTCACCCGTGCGCATGCACCAGGAACGTGCCGAACGCAATCCCTGCGGCAGCCATGCCCACGAGGATCGAGAGAATCAAGATCTGGTGGTCGTCCATGGCGAACGATAGCAAAAAAGCGCCCAGCCGAGCCTGGAGATCAAAAACAGCCCCGAGAGGAACCCGGGGCCAAAACCATCTGTATCGAAACACACTCTAGGAGCGCCGGGCAAGCGCGGGCCGTCCCGGCGAGGTGAGCCGGTGCCGTGCGATAGAGGGGTTGTTCGGGCCAAATGACCCACAGCGCCAAGAACACGTCTGCTTTGCCGCGGAAGCGCGCGGCGAGCATCAAATCCGTGCAACGAAAAAAAGCCCCGGGGACATTACCGGGGCTGAGCCAATGTCGCTCAAAACCATCTGTAAGCCGACGCGCACAGCACGGATAAGCCGGCATTTGCCCCTGCACCGCCGCATGGCCAAAAACGCATAGACCGCATGAACTTGGTCTCGAACACCGCCCCCGTCCCCTCGACCCTCCCGTCCAGGGTGGCCGCCATCCAGCCCAGGCCCGAGTGTTTTCGTGCCTCTGGACGTTAAGCGCCTCAGTGGCCACGCCAAGCTGAACAATGAGGTTTCCAGAGAGGTCCTCCGGTTCGACCTCACCCCGCTTCTCCTGCCACAGCCGCACCAAGGCGCATTAAACGCGCATTCGAATTAGCCGGCGTCATCGACGAGAACGGTGGCCCAGGTGTGCGATTACGGAGACCACAGCTAAAGAAAGGTTAGTTTCCGGAGTTCGCGCCCCAAGCGGTCGCGTGCGAAGGAATGTAGGAATTGGAGTCCAATGGGTACAGTGAACGCACTGGACCGATTAAGAAAAAAGCCCCGGTCCGGCGGGACCAGGGCTAGGGAGTGTCCGTAACAGAGAAGCAACTTTGACGCCGTTGATCGTACGCCCGTCGTGGCGACTGGCAAGCGATTCCAAAGGCGAAGGTTAATATCGCCCGCCACTCCAAAATTGGATTAGCGGTGCCCGTGGAAACGCGGCTCAGCGGTAAGCGAGACGCGCCGGCCTCATCATCTCCGGTCACGCCTCGCTCTGACCGGCGCGGCGTTGGGTCATCGCGCCGGCCATCCCCCGCTATAAGCGGATCGTAGTGAGCCGGTTTGGGCGTTCGTAGGGCATCGAGTGGACGGGAGAATGGCAAAACTTGCGCCGCCGTCCCCGCGCAAGGTAAGGTCCCAGTGCCCGCCGGTACAGTCGCGTCGCCGGACGCGCTCCATTTGTCTCGATTGTGGCGGACAGAGATCCGCCGCGAGTTTGACCGCGCTTACCACCACAGACGCCGCCACGTAGCCCCGGAACAACGCCAAGGCCTGTCAGGATCGCAGCACCGGCTCCGTTCGGTGCGGTGACCCAGCACAGTTTGGCGATATAGAAAAAGCGTTAGGCCGCGGCCCCGGTGCAGCTCCCCGGTCAGTCCAAGATCAGCACCACAAGTTGCCGTAGCCAGTGCAGTAGTTGAGCCCTAGCTTGGGGAGAGCTCGGCCGCGATCAGAGGCGACGCGGTCTTCATCTGACAACAATTTACCTATTGAGCGTTTCCAACAATTAAAGGGACTTAGAGATTATCTGAGTCGCCCTCATCGCTGTCCGAGTTCGTACCGTGCTGTCGGCCTCCATCGCTGTGGGGGCCCATCATGCCGTTCTGGCTGCCGTCTTGTTCCATATCACCACCCGGTCCACGCCCGGGAGGGTTTCCAAACTGGGGGTGTTGCCAAAGGCCGTCGCCCATCCAGTGCGGTCGCGGCACGTGTGCAAGAAGCCTAAATCGGCCCTGCTGTGCATCACTGAGACTCTGGTATAGTGGTGTGCCCGCATCGGCGACACCTTTGAGGGCGGCAGCCAATCGTGACGTGGCGTCGGCACGACGCTGCAGCCGATCGAAGGGACTGGGCGGCGACTTCTGCTCGCCGCTATTCTCACGGGCCTCGACGCGCTCAGGTGCCTGTGCGGCCAGATCGCGCACAGCCTTTTCGAAGGGTGGCCACAAGCCGCACCGCCGATGTCGCTGGCCAGTGATAGACTGCGGGCCTCCCCGCCTCGAGGCATGTCTCACCCCACCGCATATGATAAAAAAATCAAGGACCGCTGCAGAATCAGTGACCCTTTGATAAATTCGTTCCGCAAATCAAAGAACCCAAAGCCTGTTTCTATGAGGCTTTTGAGGCAACACACCAGCCGGATGCAATGTTGGTTTTACTCGACTTGAGGGGCAAGTGCCGGCCGGGTGTTTTCGGCACTCGGGTCGGGGCGCCTATGATGATGCGCTGCGCCGGGATTCGCCGCCAAAGGTTCGATTTGTCCTAATCACATCAACGGGGCCGCTATGCGAGAGTCGGAATTTGATAAAATCAATGCAGTGCTCGATCGTGCCCAATTTGCCATCCAGCAAATACAAGGAAAGGTGGATGAATTGACCAGTAAGCGAGCCGCAGCAAAAACGCCGGAGGGAATTGCGGCTATCGATTTAGAGGCGAACGAGTTGTTGCTACAGTTGCAAAACATCAGCGATGCCGTTCACACCAGCAATCCGGTCCCTTATCTCCGGCTGGTCTCCGACACAGAGTAAGGATCGCGCGTGGATAGACGGCAATCGCCACCGCAAAGGCGTTTATTGAAGTCCGGGAAGATCCTTCTCGGAAAGCATTCTGTCCCCTGCACGATTCGCAATATCTCCGAGACCGGTGCTTGCCTACAGGTTCAAGCCACAGCCGGCATTCCCGGGGTGTTCGAGTTCATTCAGGCAGGCCATCCGGCGAGAACATGCAAGACCATCTGGCGTGACGACACCCAGATCGGGGTCATGTTCATTCAGCGAGCGCCAGCGCTAACCGTTCCGTAATCCGTCCGCTGCATAATTGAATGCCGGCTATGTCGCGTATCGGCCGGCGACGGCGGACGAGGAGGTGTCGTACCCGCCCGGTACAATCACCTCCTCGGACGCCTTGCTGGAGCTCGCCAGGAAGGGCAGTGGCCTGTTCGTGGAGGACTCCGAACTGCTACGCCGGCTCGGCATTCCGGAGCAGATCGGGTACCGGGCGCTCGCAAAGCTCGACCGCGACGAGCGCAGCGATTTTCCGCAGAAGAACGCATTTTCGCGGCAGCGACGTTATTGGCCGGCAGTTATCGATTTTCTCGACGCGACATGCCGGCCAAAGTACTTGCGGGACACCACCATCCCGGATGACGTTCGACAAACAGTAATAACACGAGCGCGCGGATTTAGCGATTGACCGGGCCGCTTCACGGACGGTGTCATTCTCATTCCAATCCCAGTCCGCTCAGATACGCGCGCATGTCCTCCAGGTTATCCGGGATTGACTTGTCCTCTATGATTTCCCACCGAAGCTTGCGACAGACATGTCTCAATGGAATTGCACTATGATGCCGGAAAATAACGTGGTTTTCGGGTTGGAACGCTACGGTGAAATCGTTGCCTTCGCGTGCGATCAACACTCGTCGTCCTCGTCCGTATCCACGAGACTCGAAGATTCTGTCTGTAACTCCAGACATAGCACCCCCTGGGCGTTGGCGGTCGGTGACACGACCATCCGTACAGCACAATAGCGTAGCGGATCGAGATTCACGCCCAAGGCGCGCTGAGTTTTCCACAGCCGCGTATATTGTTAGTTGGTCGGGGACGCCGCGGCGAATCCGCTACAATGGCCGCCACTACAAGTCCTGGGAATAGACCTTGCGCAGTTAGTCAATAGCAACGCGAGATGAGGGCGGCCGAATGACTGACGAGGAAAGAATCAAACTGGAGGCGCGATTAGGCGCCATTGAATTTGCAATCTGCGACATCGCTGCCATGGGTTACATGATGGGAGGATGGACAGCAAAACAGATCAACGAGCGTCATGAACATTGGAATGACCTTGTGCGCTCGGCCCTGATTGAAGGTATGCCACCGGCTGAGGCGGGTCTGATTTCCGGTGAACTCGAAGACGCATTAGCTGCGCTTTCAGCGATGATAAGATCACACATGGCTGAGTATTTGCGTCAAAATCCCGGTAGTTCATAGCGGCGAGCCTTTGAGTACCAAATGGGGTGAATCGATCATCACATGCCACCCTTGCCGCCGCCGCTGGGCAGTGTGCCGAGGTCGCGCGAATACTCGGCCTTAGAGCGGCGGATCATTTCTCGGGCTCCGTCGCCTTTGGCCTCGGTGATACGGCTTGGACGCTTCAAAATCTGCGGCGCAGCGCGACATCCCTATATCGTGCAGGCACCTTTCATCGAGGCTCTCCAACTCGTGGCGCGAGTGGGCACAATACCACCACTCTGTAAATTGCCGCTTTATCTCGTTCCAGCGCGAATTGCAGTGGACGTGAACTGCGAGATGCAAACTGATCGTCTTCATCGCACCCTCCATCCCGGAGAATATCGTCCCTTAGTTGGAGGGTATAACGCCTTCAACCAGATTAGGACGTGACCAGCAGCACAAATTGGCGCTTTTCCTCCCATTGTTGTCGCCCGGCATGCCGGGACTGCGCCTAGCGTATTTACAGATCGTTTTGAGCGGCATTGATCGCCCCCGGCAAATCCGCCCGGGGCTTTTTTTACCCGGCAGCCGCAATGCTTGCCCCGCTAGCCCCTTAATTGGAGGGTGATATAATGAGAATTACTCCACGTAAGAGGATGCAATGCGCTCATTGCTATTTAGCTCGGCCATCATTGTCCTAACGTTGGCAGACTTGGCCCCTGCCGTTGCTCATAAGATCCACCATTACCGCGGCACGCAATCCTACTATTCCGCTTGTGTGTGTCATTGGGGGTATGCCACCGACAACAGCGGAAACGCTTGCACGGTCGCGGTCTCATGCGACGCCGAGGGTGGTCGATGCGTAAAATCATGCTCGCCGATTAGAGTTGGCCAAGCGGCGGCCGAATCGCCGCCAGCTACGCCAGTGCAGCAACCGACGCCTCCACAGCAATCAACGCCAACATCCGCTGACATAGCAAGAAGGTGCGACGCGCTAACTGCCAAAGCTTTCCCTCCGCGCGAGCCCGGCAATCCTGCAGCAGGTACCACAAAAGGATCGGGATTAGAGGTACAAACCTATTTTAAAAAGTGCGTAGCGAACGGCGGCCGTATGGACAATTCAACCGACGGTCATTGACCCGATCAGATAAAACTATCCAACTTATTGCGCCTGATCTTCTGACGGATGCGGCAGCCGGCCTTCATGCACTTGGCCAAGATCGCGGATGTCGATCCAGACGCCGCATATCGGGCACTTGATGAAATGCGCGGCTATTCCCGCCACCTTGCCGGGATCAATGCTTGGCCGGCCTGTTTTGTGAGAGTTGGTTATGGCCAACGCAGAGAATTTACGACACCGCGCCACGCAACTTTGGTTGGCCCAAAAGGCTCGCGCTGATAACTACATCGACTTAGCTGAATACATTGTGGAAAGAGCTACGCAGCTTTTTGACGAAGCAATAATCCTCGAGCAGAGTTACAAGTCGGCCTCGCGGGCGCTTTGATGTCTGAGCGCCAAGCATGATGACTCGCGGGACGAACCGCTGAACCATGCGCCAAAAACTTAGCTGGAAGCTTGGCTTTGGGCACGCAACGAAAGGGCAAGCCTACATCTGCCCGTGGTGGGCAGATCACGAGATTTACGCACTAGCGTATCTTCAGGGCAACGGAGTCGAAATCCCGCCACCAGCTTGGGCACTACTTCAACACGACTACTACTCGCTAATCGTCCGCGCCGTCGCCGGTCTCGGCAGCAACACCCCTGATTCCCGACAGGCTCTCTATGAGCGTGCGCGAGCAGCGCAGCTTAACAGCTTCGACCCGACGCTTTCCCCGGCCGCGATCCAGCGTGAGCGTGATGTATTGGAGCAAGCTATTCGCACGGTCGAGCAAATCGAGAGCGACTCCAAGATCATCTTCGACTATGCGGCCTTTTGTGAAAAGAACGAGATAAGGCCAGACTGCTTTTACGACGCGAGCCTATTGCCCTACCCAAAGGAAGCGATCATTACGGCAATCGAAAGACAGCTCGTTCGGTCGCCACCTGCGGCGCTCGTAGATTGGTTGCGCAGCGGTCCAATGTTTATTTGGAATTTCCTGGAGGGGGTTGTCCTGACCCCCTGCCGTTTAAGGGTTTGGACATTTCGCAGGGCAACACTACGCACTCCATAGCCATTGCAGAGAGGGAGAAAAAGGAAGTCGAGGAGCGAATGCTACTGCGCTGCGTATCCGAAGAGCCCTTCGCCGTTCCCGTCAGGGGGTGCAATCTCACCGGATCCGGTCATGACGCTCTTGGCCGCTGTGGCCTTTCTCTTGTTCTCCATTTTGCGCTTATTGATGCCCATGGCCGGATCGTTGCCGGTCGCGAGCCCAAGAGTCAATGTTAGCCGGAGGGATTATCGCTGGAGTGTTTATGCATGTGGCCACCATTCGCTACGCATCTGTTAAAAAACTTCCGGACCGAATGACCATTTCCTCCCGCTCTACCTGCCGCAGGATTGCCGGGTACGAGCGGAGGATAGGCTTTGGCGGTTAGAGCATTACACCTCCTTGCGACCTCGGCTCTTCCCGCGAACGCGTTGGTCATCGGCGCAACAGTGATACAAACTGACACAAGAATTACGCTCCAAAATTTAATTCTAGCCGACATTGTCTATCTCCTAGTCGCCCCACTCATCGCCATCATTGCGAACATCGCCAAGCTGCTGGGCGGCCAAAGTAGCATGTCTATTCGGCCAAAGCGCGCCTATGCTGACCGGGTGGATTTTCTCTATCTCCTCTTATGGGCGGCCGTCGCGCTAACGGGCCTGTGCATTTTGGCTCCGCTCTTACGCAATGGCTGGGATGCCTAGGCAAGGAGTATTGCGCAAAGCGCGCCAGCAACACGCAGGTCAGCGAGTGGCCGCCGAATCTGCCGCACCTCGATAAGCCATTAAGCTGATCTTAGCCTTGGCACCGCAGAATGGCCTGCCGTTGATGTAAAGTGCGAGGGTAGTCGTGCGTAGTACACATCTGACTGATGACGACTTGTGGCGCTCTATTGCTAATAATACAGACGCAATGTCGGCCTTGATCGAAGAGCAGATTGAGTTGAATACGCAATTGGGGGGTATCTGATCCCTCCAACAGACAAAAGCTAATTCTTTTCAATGTGCAAGCGATCAATAATTATAATCGCCAATATCGAGACTTTATTGCTGAGGTGCACTGAGGCCGAACTTTGGATCGCCGGAGGCTAGATTTTTCCGGCTTGTTCACGGTGGCGGGCTGGATGCGCCATCAGCTTCTCAATGTCCACGATGGACGTCGCGCCCGAATACCGGCCCGAGTCGTGGTGCAACAGGGCCCTCCCCGGACGCCTAGCACCGCGGTTCCCAACGCCAAGCCATTTGTGCGATTTGCTCGTTGCCACTGTTAGGCAGACTCAAGTATTATTGAGGTCGTTGAATGGGGCAGCCGCTATGCGCCGCCTTCTGCCTTTGGCCGCTTTAGTTTTCGCTCTTTGGGCGATTGATTCGTATGTCTTCCACAATCGTTACCAGGCAATAGCTGTGGAAGATATCAATTACTACGCCCAGATATTGAATGATGGGGTGCAGAGATTCGTAAAACGGCTGAGCCCTTGAGTGCGCAGCATTAACGGTCTCCCCTTAAGGTTTATTTCTGGTCGGACTTGCAGCGCCCCTCAGCGGCCGTTAATTTATTCTCGAGTTGAGCCCCCATCCAGACCCCAAGACTCAGCTTACGGACGGGACGATGCTCCTCCAAGCCGGCCCCGCCCACCCTTTCACTGCGACCCGACATCGTAGCGACAAATCCGCTACATGCCGCACGGGAACGGCACATGCACAGCGATGTGTTACCATACGCCGTAGCCGCCGCAATAGCTGTAGCTGTCGCTCTAGGTCTTTGGCTGTTCGGTGTGTGGTTTGGCGGATGAGCGCGGCGCAAATGGGTTAGCTCGGCCTTTGCTGCCATTTTTGCTATCCTTGTCAGCATGACAGATTACCAATTCCGCACCCTAGTCTGGTATCTCAGGGCCATAGTCTTGCTGCTGGCCATCGTTGCCGCGATTATTTTCGCTTACGGGGGTCTGCCGGAGTGAACGTCCAGCCGACGCGACGACAAAGAACCGACGACAAAAAAAGCCCGACGAGCCGGGGCCGAGACTTGACTTTGGAGAGGCAAAACACTGCTTGCCCAACCAATAAGGATAGCTCTCCACGAACTGCGCAGACAGACGATTTAAGATTAATACTGCTGAGTTTTTGACAGCGACCTTCAAATGAACGCAAGCAAAACAATCTAAAACCAAAGCCGCGCCATGATTTCTGCAAACGTTAAATCGGCCTTCTGTATCGATTTGGTCAGTGATGATTACTGGATTCAGTGCGATCAGCTTGGCACTCGGGACGACTATTGTCTATCTGGCAAATAGCCACGCCGAACATCGCGCAGTTATGGAACTGTGGCCGGTATACTATTAATTGGCGGATTGGGTTTAATGGGTTACGCCCTCGAAGCCGTTCTGGGAGCCCCATAGCGGGCGGCATAGGCCGTGGTCGCCGCAATAGCTGTAGCGATCGCTCTGGGTCTGTGTGGGGTGGCTGTATCGGTAATCGCGCAGACCGGCCAGTCCGACTCGATCATCCCCCGGACGAGTGCGCAAGAACGTCGTCAGATTGGCCAGCCCCGCTATCTGATCAATTGTGGCCGTCTGCACCGTGGCGATCTCAAGCTGGCCCAAGGTCTTGCGGGCGATATCGAACCCGCTGGACAACGGCGCACCATGGAGGCCCAGAACAAAGCTTCCGTCACACGGTCGGTTTGATTCTGGCCGGGCTTGGGCCATCCGAGGTAGAAAGTGATTGATCCGCCCATCGAGCCGACGCCAGTCCTGGGTTAAACCCTCGAAGAGCCGTACCATGCCGGACGACCGCACATCGGGCGGTGCCAGGCTGATGCCGGCAAAGTATGTCACCGATCAGGCACGGCGGCATTAATCGATCACCTCATCTGCGAGCGCGAGCAGCCCATCTGAAATCGTAAGACCCAGCGCCCGCGCGTCTTAAGGTTGAGAACGAACTCGAATTTCGCGGGCTGCGCAACCGGTAGACCGCTCAACCTCTCGCCCTTGAGAAGGCGGCCGGCATAAATACCTGCCTGCCGCGCGACCTCGGCACGATCGGTGCCATGGCTCATCAATCCGCCGTCGCTGACGAAATCGCGCCATTCGTAGACCACCGGCTTTGACGCTCTTGCCGCCAGCGAGACGACTTGTGCGCGATGGCTGAAAATGTTGGGCCCGCTTCCGAGAATGAAGCCGGCGCCTTGCTCGACCAGCGATGCGACGGCTCCCTCGAGATCCCTTTCGTTCGCCACCGGAGCAACCTTCGCCTCCAGGGCCGAGGCCCTGCGTGGCACGTTGCAGATCGTTCAGCTCATCATCGAAATCGAGAATGTTTGAATCGACGACCCATCCGACAATCGCGCCTTTTGGCACCAACTGGTGCGCCAGCTCCACCCGTTTCGCGACCAGTGCATCGTTGGTGTCGACAACGGTAACGCGGCCGCCGGGTTACGCCCTTGAAGCCGTTCTGGGGCCGCCCTCGCGCGCCGCATACAGGCGGACGGGATCTATGTTCTGCCCAGCGATTGATGCGTCTCAAGCCATAGCGATCGGGCTGCGATGCTCGGGTCGATAGGGGCCGAGATAGAAAGCTGGATTAAACAGCAGAAGGAGAAGCCTTCACGGTCCGAGACAATTCGTCGGCTGATCGAGTTTGCGTTGGCGATCAAGGCCGAAAAACCAAACACCGACGACAAATATAAAATAGTCGATAACGTTAACGACCGAATCGATGATCAGGCCCCTAATGTGCTGATTTGAAAAGGGAAGTGGCCGGTTTTGATGGGGTCGCGATCCTGTTTGCTGCCATTCCACCGCACCCTTAAGGAAGCGGAACTTCCGTTCCTCAATGTGAGTTGGGTTAGGCCAAGGCGCGTATGGTCAAACGTGATTTTGGCTATCAAGCTTGAGAGGATATGCCAATGCGTCTTTCGATTATCGGCTCCGTCATGATCGTCCTAGCCTCGACAGGGTTAGCACCTTCTTTTGCCGCTGCTCAAAATGCGACGATGAGAGGCCATTATCATTACTCCAGTTGTAATTGTCATTTCGGCTATCTCAGTTATAATGAAAGGGGCACCTGTGAGCCCGAGGTCTCCTGCTATAGTGAGGGCGGCCGGTGCTCACAATCATGCATAGCTCCACCTTCATCGGAGTAGCTTTGTTACAGGTGATGGACCGCCCTCCGTACGAGTAAAACTACCTACGGCTGATGTTGCAGAAAATTTAATTTCGTGGTGGCCGGTCACGATACAGACTTGCGTTTACTTCTCGCCTTTGTCGGGCTCAATTCTGATTCCGAGAGAGCGCCATCTCCCCGCAAAACTTGCCCGTCCGTGGTGCTGCGTGTTTTAGGCAAATTTCCCCCCATCGGCGCCCGATTAAGCCCTTCAGCGGCCACGCCAAGCTCAACAGTGAGAGGTTTCCGGAGACGGCCCCACAAGGGGCTCGTCGTCGGCGCCATCAACATCCGTCGCGCCGAGCCAACGCCAGCAAGAGATACGCCGATGCCCGAGCAATGCTTCTTAGAACAATCCTTGATTGTATTTTGGCAAACGAAGCCATCCTTCCTTCTTTGAGGCCCCTACCGAAAGTGAACGCCCAACCTGGTATCGTCGCGCCACATCACTTTGCAGGTCTTCTGTAGCTGATCTGGCATGACAAACTCAAACGTCGCGGGAATTCCGTACGTGGTCTGCACCACAAGACATGCACCGATTTCCGAAAGATTGCGGACCGTGCATTGCACCTGCCGACGTCCGAGAAGAATCTTCCCGGATTTGAGTATCCGTCGACGCGGAATCTTGCGGCGTTCGTCCATCGCGTTACTGGCCCCGGTCCCCTTCATTATAGCCTAAGGTACTTACCGGACCGTCAAAAGGGCCCGATGCTTGGCATTTGGCCGGCCCATTGGGCTCGGAGTTAGTAGCGCATAAAGGTATTGCAATCGCCGCGTCTCTTCAGGGAATTGACAACCTCCCCAGCCTATTTCTGACCTATGGCGGCGTTTCGAGTTGCGCCTCGGCCCGCGCGCGCAGTCGGTAGGACTGCAACGCGGAGACGGCAGTGGATTGCTGCAACCTGATAAAACTGTTGCGATGCATGCCAATTTTCCGATCCGCACTACTTTCATTAGACTCTCGGGAGTCTCGCATCACCAGGATCGCTCTCGTGGTTTCCCAGGAAAGGCCGATTGCCTTTGCAATGACCAGAAGATGATCCACCTGGTTATGAACAAATGCCCGTTCGATGTGTCCGACAGGTAAGTCGCCCATCAATGACAAGGCAATTGTCATTTCATCGAATTTGCCGTCGCGTGCGAACGCCAATACACGTTCACCGGTAAGGTCGCCAGACCGATGCAAACCGTCGACGTAGGGCCGCGCCATTGCATAGTTCGCGGAGCCTTCTCGGATTTGCGTTTGGATCTGATTCCTAGCCTGTGCAACGATATATCGGTACAGCTCCACTTTTTGCCGATCAACGACCTCAAGCTGCCTTTGCACTTCTTCTGACGCCGACGCAAACAGGCTCAACAGGTGATGTCGGGGGATGTCGGGTCTTAACCAGACCCGCAGTGCAAGTTCCCGATCCTCGCCAGATCGGATGACAAGCATTGAGCAACCGAATTCCGAGAACTTTGCGCCTGAATATGCCGCGGTTTTGACCACAACCTCGGTGTTTCCACGGCCGACGAGCACGTCGGTGACCGCTTCGCTGATGGAGCCGCGCTGCGATATTGCCAGGAGATGATCCTGACTTTTTGTCGTTGCGCCCTCAACCAGGGTCTCCTCATCGAGACATTCAGAATGCGAAAGCATCGGCCCGGCGACCGCAATCTCATCGTCCAGAGCCAGTATGCGCGAGGTCTTTCGCGGCGCGTTTGAGCATCGTGCCCGCCGAATTCCGCACGAGCGAATTCTTCAATTGCGGCGACGAGCCTGCTCATGACATCATCGAACATGGCGACATGGTCTTCGGAAGAGCCCGCGCCGTTCAAGATGAACAAATCTGTCACACGCCGCGTGACTGCTGCCCGTTGGCGCAGATTTTTCTTGGTGATCGCATCCTCGAGTTCGTCGATCAGGGATTGTGGCGCCGCGGCATGGCCGCTGTCGCGACTCGGCGCAGAATTTTGCGCATGGGCCGCGCTTGGCGATGTGGTACCTCTATGCGGCATTTTCTGCGACTCCTGAGACAAGGAACGTATCGAAATTAAGTTCCGATGCTGGGCACGGTCGTTGGATTAAACACCCTTGCACGCTCGACACACCGGCAAGACGTAAAATGCGCAGCTGTTCTTCCTTTTCAACGCCTTCCGCTGTCGTTTGAATATCCAGGCTCCGCGCAAGCGCGAGAACGGCGGAGATTATCGCAGCGCAGTCCGCTCGGTTGGTCAAATTCCTGGTGAATGACTTGTCGATTTTGATTTTGTCGAACGGAAACATCGTCAATTGACTGAGCGATGAATATCCGGTTCCGAAGTCATCCAGCACCACCGTGATGCCAAGATTTTTGAACCGTCGCAGGAGCACGAGACATTCCGCCTCATGTTCAATCAAGGCTGTTTCGGTGACTTCAAGCTCCAGTCGCTCCGGCGGCAGCCCGGTTTCGACGAGTACGCACATGACGTAGTCCAATATGGCCGGGCTGCGCAGCTGCACGGCCGAGAGATTGACCGCCACTTTAGCGGACGCCGGCCACTTGACCGCCTCCTTGCATGCAGCCTGGATCATCCATTCGCCGATATTGACGATCGCGCCGGATTCCTCAGCGAAAGGGATAAATTGATCTGGAAGTATCAAACCCTTGGTGGGGTTGCGCCAGCGGATAAGTGCCTCCGCGCTGCACATTTTGAGTGTCTTGGTATCGACGATAGGCTGGAAATGGGCTTCGAACTCGTTCTGATTGAGTGCCTGACGCAACTCATTTTCAAGTATGTGCTTTTCGAGGGCCGCTTGAGCCAGCGCGGGTTCAAAAATCGTATAGCGATTTCGCCCTAAATATTTAGCGTGGTAGAGCGCGAGGTCCGCTACCTTCAAGAGATCGTTGGCGTTGATCCCGTGTTGTGGCGCAAGCGCTATACCGATGCTGGCGCCGATGCTGACAACCTTGCCATCGACCGCGAAAGGCTCGGCAACCAGCTCGACAATGCGGGCGGCGAGAGTCTGGGCACTGTCGCCCTTGGTGACATCGTTGACTTGAACAATGGCGAATTCATCGCCACCGAGCCGCGCCAATACGTCGGTTTCCCGCAACGCCCCTTTAATTCGGTCAGCCACCTGCCTGAGCAGTTCGTCACCGGCATGACGTCCGAATGTGTCATTAACTTGCTTGAAGCGATCGAGGTCGATCATGAGGATCAATCGCCGGCTTGCCGCTTACATGTCCG
>Ga0210395_10001236_pt1 | contig 19853 bp, 14 predicted proteins | sample IncBWH4OmetaG_FD_150861 | JGI IMG/M metagenome (GOLD analysis project Ga0210395, IMG submission 150861) | Forest soil microbial communities from Barre Woods Harvard Forest LTER site, Petersham, Massachusetts, United States - Inc-BW-H-4-O ...
AGCTCACCCAAGACGCCCAGGGCCACTTCACCTGGACAACCCCGGCCGGACTCACCTACCGCAAGGAACCGTACTCCTACGCCGTCTAAGGGCTAGCGCAGTTCCCAGGCGGGGCCGGCGGGGGTATCGGTCACCTGGACGCCTAGCTTTTCGAGTTCGGCGCGGATCTCGTCGGCGCGGGACCAGTCGCGTTCCTTGCGCGCCTGGGTGCGGTCGACGATGAGGCGCTCGATCTGTTCGACCTCCGCGGGGTCGAGGTCCGACACCGAACGGCGGCGGTCTACGTCCCGCAGGTCCAGGTCAGCAAGGCGCAGGCCGAGCAGGCCATCGGCGGCGGCGACCACAACCCGCAGCCCCTGCTGGCTGATGTCCGGGTCACGCAGCGACTCCTGGAGGATGGCGAGGATCTTCGGTGTCGCCAGGTCGGCGGAGATCGCCGCGTCGAGCTGCTCGACATAGCCGACCGCGGCCTTGTCGCCGTCAACGGCGTCGCCGGCAGCCTGCACCGCCCCCTCAAAGGTGGTCACTACAGGGAGGGGACGCAGCGGCTCCACACGGGCAATGAGGCGGCGAAGCGTCGCCTGGGCGGCGTCCACCGCCTGCGTGGTGAAGTCGAGCTGGCTGCGGTAATGGCCGCCGAGAAGGAACAGCCGGTACGCCATCGGGTGGTAGCCCGCCTCGGTGAGGTCGGCGAGCCGCGGCACGGGCCCCGCGGACTTGGCGATCTTCGCGTTGTTGAGCACCAGGAACTCGTTGTGCAGCCAGTACCGCACCCACGGCAGCCCGTCGTCCAGGTACGCCTCGCTCTGGGCGATCTCGTTCACGTGGTGTAGTTCGCGGTGGTCGACGCCGCCGGTGTGGATGTCGAAGTGCTCGCCGAGCAGTGCCATCGACATCACCGAGCATTCAAGATGCCAGCCGGGCGCGCCCCACCCCCACGGGGAATCCCAGCGCATGGCCCGACGGACACCTTGCTCTTCCGCACGCCACAAGGCGAAGTCGGTCTTGTTCTTGCGGCCCTCGACGTAGTCGACCCGGGCCGCCTCCCGCTGCCCCGCCACGTCCATCATCGCCAGCGTCCCGTAGCCCGGTGACTTGGACGTGTCGAAGTACAACCCCGACGGCAGCCGGTACGTGACGCCCCTTTCCTCGAGCCGGGCCGCGAACTCGACCATCAGCGGGACATACGCCGTGGCCCGCGGGTACTCGTCGGCGGGCAGGACGTTGAGCGCGGCGAGGTCGTCGAAGAACGCCTTGGTGTAGAAGACCGCGATGTCCTCCACAGAACGCCGTTCGCGTGCCGCCGCCACCTCGAGCTTGTCCTCGCCCGTGTCGCTATCAGCGACCGCGTGGCCGACGTCGGTGATGTTCGTGACGTGCCGGACGGGATATCCCTTCCAGCGCAGCGCGCGGCGGAGCACGTCAGCGAACACATACGCCCGCATGTTGCCCAGGTGCGGGAACGAGTAGACGGTGGGACCACAGCTGTACAGGCCGACGACGTCGGCGGACGGCGTGAAGTCCTGCATCTGCCGCCCGAGCGAGTTGTAGAGCCTGAGCTGGTGTCCCGTAGTCACGTGGCCATGATATTGGCCGTCACCGGTAGAGCTGGCCGATCTCCGTGGCGTAGCGGTCGACGATCACGCGACGGCGGCGTTTCATCGTGGGGGTGAGCTCGCCTGTCTCAGCGGTCCACTCGTTCGGCAGCAGCCGGAACCGGCGAACCTGCTCGACCTTCGCCAGGTGCGAGTTAGCCTCGGCGACTCCCCGCTCGACCTCGGCTACGACCGATGGGTTCTGGGCCAGTTCGGCGAGGCTGGCGGATTCGATTCCATGCGCCCGCGCCCACGCTGGGGCTACCTCGGGGTCGAGCACGAGCAGCGCGGTCACGTAGTTACGCCGGTCACCGATGGCGCAGGCCTGGCCGATCAGCGGATGCCGCTGCAGCTCGAATTCCACGAGGGCGGGCGAGATGTTCTTCCCGCCGGAGGTGATGATCAGCTCCTTCTTCCTGTCGGTGATCTTGAGGAAGCCGTCGGCGTCCATTTCCCCAATGTCGCCGGTGTGCATCCATCCGTCCGCGTCCAGCGCCTCGGCGGTCCTGTCCGGGTCCTTGTAATAGCCCTGCATTACCAGCGGCCCGCGGACCAGCACCTCGCCATCGCCGGCTATCCGCAGCTCCATGCCAGGAATCGCCGGGCCCACGGCACCGTTGCGGGACTGACCGGGCGCGGCCAGCGTCGCCGCGTTGGACAGCTCCGACATCCCCCAGCCCTCGGTCAGCGGCAGCCCGAGTGCACGGAAGAACTCGATGATCGCCGGGTCGATGGGCGCCGCGCCGCTGGTCGCGACGCGGCAGCGGTCCAGGCCGACAAAGGTCAGCACCCCGCGCCTGGCCTCCTCGGGCATGGCACGGACGGACTCAGGAGACACATCGGGCAGGGCGCTGCGCAGCGCCGCGTACAGTTTCTCCCAGACCCGCGGGATGCCGACCAGCGCGATCGGATGAACCTGCGCGGCGATCTCGAAGAGCTTGATCATGTCCGGGCAGTAACTCAGCGTGATCGTGCGGGCCATCGCGCCCCAGTGGTCGACACTGCGCCCCGTGACGTGCGCCATCGGCAGGTACGAGATCAACTGGGCGTTGCCGTCCTCATCGCTCTGCTCTTCGAGCGGGATCACCCGGATCATGGCTAGCTGGTAGTAGCGCACGTTGTGATGCGTGAGCATGACCGCCTTGGGCTGGCCGGTGGTGCCGGAGGTGTAGATCAGCGTCGCCAGGTCGTCCGGTCGCACCTGCCGCCAGGTCTGTTCGAACAAGGCAGGCGATCGCTCGGCCTCGGCGTGGCCCAGGCGGAGCAGCTGAGGCAAGCCGATCGTGTTGTCGGAGTCGCCGTCGATCAGGATGACCTGGCGAAGCTTCGGCAGCTTGTCCCAGACGGACAGCAGCTTGTCGAGGAACTCATGCTCCACGATGGCGATGGACGCCTCGCAATGACCGGCGATGTAGGCGGCCTGCTCCGGGGACACGGTGTTGTAGATGAACACCGGAACGCCGCGGGCGTGCATCACGGCGTAATCCGCGATGGTCGCCTCCGACCGGTTGCGTGACCAGATCACCGCGAACTCGCCCGGCTTGAAGTCGATCAGGCGAAGGCCCAGGGAAAGATCGCGGACTCGCTCGTGCACCTCCCGATAGGTCAGGGAACGCCACTGGCCATCGTCAAGCCAGCGGTGCGCTTCGACGTCGGGTGCACCAGTTACTGTCTCCGCGTACGCGGTGAGCAGCGTGCTGCCCCCGACTTCCGCCTCGATCTCCGCGCGTTTGGCGGTGACGTCGGCGGGCGTACCGGACCTCTCGATCATGGTCATGCCGAACATTGTGGCTCGCTGGGCGAATAGTTGCCAGAGCGAAAACAAGCTGGCCCGTGCGACACGGGCCAGCTCAATGTCGGCAGCCTCCTCGGAGGCGTGCGGGTTAGAACGCCGGGTAGCCGAGCAGGCCGTCGACGTTGCCGCCACCATCGGTGTAGAAACCGACGATGTCGCTCTCATTGTTGATGCCGTTGAGCACCGTAGTGCCAACACCGTTCGGGTCGCTGATATTGATGGCGGTGATCCCGTGGCCCAGCTTGTAGATGAAGCCGAACGTGTCGTTGTTAGGGAGGGTGTACGTGCCGACAACGGTGTCCGAGTTGTTGAGGCCGAACGCCTGGGTCATCTTGGCGCCAGGGACAGCGAATTTGAAGAAGTCACCGTTGTGCAGCTTGAGGAAGCCGTCCGTGGTCGAGGAGGTCGGGCTGTAGAACCCGGCCACGTCGCCGCCGTCGTTGATCGCGGAGGCGGTCAGGCTCGGCCCCAGGTTGTTGTTGTTGGCGCCGGGCGGCAGCACGCGGCTGAACGTCTTCTTGGCGATGTTGTAGGTGTAGCCGCGGTTGATGCCCGAGGCGTTGGTGAAGAACCCGACCGCGATGTCGTGGTTGTTGACGCCGAGCAACTGGTCCACCGGCGGCTTGGCCGGGGTGCCGGTCGGGAAGTTGACCTCATGGAAGTGGCCGCCGGACGCGTACCAGCCGAAGTTGTTGTTGATGTTGTTAGCGTTGTTCTCTCCGGAGAAGAACCCCACGGTGACACCCTTGTCGTTCAGGCCGGTGACCTGGGTCTGTACCGAGTGCGGGAAGTTCTCGCTGTGAATGTCGCCCTGCGCGTACGGCGGCAGGATCTCGTAGCCCTTGTTTGGGTGACCCTTGACGCCGGAGCCGAAGTAACCGGCGATCACGCCCTCGTTGTTGATCCCGAGCAGCTGGTTGAACGTCCTGTCGTGGTCGCTGCCCGCGGTGACGAACTGGTACCCGTCGGAAGAGGACGCGGCCTTGACCGCCGCCCCCGCGGTCGCGGCCCCTGCCGTACCGGCGATCCCGATGGCCGCCGCAGCCGCCAGCACGCCCGACGCCGCCGCCGCCATGCCGATCCGCAGCGGTGATTTGCGGGTTGCAAAGCCCATGATGAGTTTCTCCTTCTGTCCCCGTGAACCGGCGGACGGGCGCCATCGCCCGTCCGCTTGTGTCTGCCGATCAATGTCCGCGTGCCCGCAGGGGGAAGCTACAGGGGGTACAGGGGAAGCGGCGGGGGCTAAGCGACAGTGTCCGCGAGCCACCAGGCGTCGGCCGCGATTCGCCAGGCGCCGTCGGCTTGCGCGCGGACCACCGTGCAGCCAACGCCGGACAGGCGAACCGGTTTGCCGTCCGGGCCGACGCCTTCGATCCGGCGCTCGCACACGAGCATCGTCAGGCCGTCCGCGGGAACCTCCGCGAGCAGCCGGGTATCGAGCGGCAGCCGCAAGTCCATGATGTTCGTCATGTTCTGGCGGACCGTCCCGTCAGCCCGGTGGTCGGCCCAAGGCCGCAGCACCGCCCCGTGCTCGTACTGCGCGACGGCCGCCCCAAGATCGCCGTCGCTGACCGCGAGCGAAATGAGTTCGGGCACCTCCGACGGCCATCGGGCGGCCGGCGGCGCGATGGGATCCGACAACCTTGCCTCCTTGGACTTGGAGGCACGAGTCTGGCATCAGGCAGCCAGGGGAACGTTCCCGCACTGGGGGAATCACTGGGGGGGGTTAAGAGTGACCGACCAGGCGCCGGTAGAGCTCCGTGGTCTCCGCTGCCGGGGGAACACCGACCTGGTCACGCAGCAGCGTCACGAGTTCCTCGTAATGCCGCGCCGCGCGGGCATTCTCGCCAAGGCGTTCCCAGCAGGTCATCAGCTCGCGGTGCGCCGACTCATTAAGCGGTTCGTGCTCGATCGCCCGGCGGAAGGCGGTGACGGCCGACTGATAGCGCCCCGCCGCGGCGTGCAGCCGTCCCGCCGCCAGCAGCGCCGACTCGAACCGGCGGCGCAGCTCTTCGCGGCGAGTGTGCGCCCACTCGCCGGCGTTCACGCCCGCGAGGAAGTCACCGCCATAAGCCGCGATCGCGCGCTGCAACTCGGGCAGCGCGGCCTCGGCCGGGCGGGCGCGGCTGGCGGCGGCCAGGGCCTCCTCGAACGCGTCGACATCGCACTCGTGCTGACGAACCCGGTTGAATGTGTACTTGCCGCCGGAGTAGACCACCCACTCTGGGTCCCCGAGCGCCCGTCGCAACTCGCGCAGCGCGGTGTGCAGCGCATTCCCCAGCTGCCTGCGCGACAGGTCAGGCCACAGCGCCGCGCCCACCTGCTCCCTGGTCAACGGCGGCGAAGAGATCAGCAGGAAGAGCAGCTCACGCGGCTTGGCGTAGCCCCAGTCGGCGGCGGTCAGCGCGGTGTCGCCGACCTGGACCGTAGCGGTGCCGAGCGCGCGCACCCGGAGCACACCATCGGTAGGCGCGGCCTGCGCCGGCACCCGAGCCACTGGCCGGCGCGATCGCGCGACTGGGGTGGGAGGGGTTGGAGGAGTGGGTGAGGTGGGAAGGGCGGGGGACTCCTGAAGGGCGGACTCGGCGGCGTAGGTGGCGGGGTCCGCTGTCAGTCCCCGGCGCCAGGCTTCCTCGAAGCCGTCCACGCCAAGCACGGCACGCGCCTTGTGCTCCACTTCGTCGTGCTGTGGCCGTTCGCAGGGGGCGATCACGGTGCCGATCGTCTCGCGCAGAGCCTGGGCCGCGCCGAGCAGCGCCGCCGCCCGTCGAGCGGCCGCGGCCGAACCGGGGGTAACTGCCATCGCGACCGCCGCGAGGTCATCGAGCACGCTCGACATCCGCCACCTGTCGCGCAGCTCGCGGTGCGTCTCGAAGCTGCTCCGCAGCAACTGAGCCGCTTGTTTGAAAGACCGCAGCGTGGCCTGCGCCAACGCGATCAGGCCAAGCTGCTCCTGGCACCAGGCGATGCCTTCGCGGTACCCGATCGACTCCGATACCGCCAGGCTCTCCCGCAGCAGTGACTCCGCGGTCGCTGAGTCCCCCTGATATCGAGCGGTCACGCCGAGGTTAATCAGCGACGAGGCGGTCCCTTCGACATCATCGAGCGCGCGGGACATCGAGAGAGCGGCCGTGCAGTCGGTCATGGCGAGCGCGAAGTCCCCTTGCAGCCAGCGGACGAAGCCGAGAGAGCTGCGCGCGCCGGCCTCCGCCCGCTCGTCCCCGCAAGCCTTGGCGAGCTCGAGCGCCTCCGCGTACAGCTGCGCCGACCTGGCATATCTGCCCTGTTCGCGGGACACCGCGGCCAGCGCGCGCAGGCAGGACGCAACCCCTGACTTGTCGCCGAGCGAGCGGTACAAAAGCAGCGCCGCGTCCAGCCGGCGCACCGCGGGCTCGTAGTCGCACTGGAGATACGCGAGGCGGCCGCTGCCGAGCAGTGCGCGGGCGCGCAGCCCGGCCGGCGCGGTCGCGCCCACGGTCACCGCCACGTCCATCCACTGCCTGATCTCCTGGTAATGGCCGCGCAGATGGGCGTAGCGGCCGAGTTGGCCGACGATCTTCAGCGCGGCCATGGCGTCGCCCGACTGACGGGCGAAGTCGAGGGCGGCACGGAGGTTGGCGCGTTCGAGATCGAGCCGGTCGAGCTCGCCTTCGAGCTCAATCGCCGTTGCCTCATCCACCCGCGGCCCGGCCTCTTCGGCGAACTGCGTGTAGTACGCCAGGTGAGCACGGCAAGCCTGGTCCGTCTCGGCGGCAGCGGTCAGCTGCTCACGAGCGTACTCATGGATTGTCGCAAGCAGCTGATAGCGTTCCTGATCGACCCGCAGCAGTGACTTGTCGGCCAGCCGGGCGAGCAGGTCGAGCACCCGGCTGGCGGCGATGTCGCCGAAGCCGGCGACGCGTTCGGCCGCGGCGAGCGAGAACCCGCCAGAGAACACGGCGAGCCGCCGGAACACGGCCCGCTCGTCGGCCGCGAGCAGGTCGTGACTCCAGTCGAGCGTGGCCCGCAGCGCCTGGTGACGGGCCGGGGCGGACCGCGCTCCGCCGGTCAGCACGCCGAGAACATCGCCGAGCCGTTCGGCTAGCTGCCGCACCGACAAGACACGCATCCGGGCGGCGGCGAGCTCGATCGCCAGCGGCAGCCCGTCTAGTTTGGCGCAGACTTCGACCACCCCGGCCCGGTTCGCGTCGGTAACCGCGAATGCTGGCGCGACCAGCCGCGCGCGGTCCTCGAACAGCCGCACCGCATCGCCGCCGTCGAGCGGGGGTACCGGCCAGGACTGCTCCCCCTCGACGCCCAGCGGTTCCCGGCTGGTCGCGAGAAGCGAAAGCACCGGGCACTCGGCGAGCAGTTGCCCGGCCAGGTCCGCGACGCCGACGGCTAGGTGCTCACAGTTGTCGAGCACCACGAGCACCGGCCGGCCGGCGAGCTGGGTCGCGATGTGCGCGGCGATCGCGCCCGCTTGGTCCAGTCCGGGCATCTCCGGGACGCCGAGCCGCCCGGCGATCGCGGAGCCGACGATGGCCGCATCATCGATGGGCGCCAGCTCGACCCACGCGACATCGCTGTCGGCGGCCAGGGTGGCAGCGGCGGCCAGCGCGAGCCGGGTCTTCCCGGAACCGCCGGGCCCGGTGAGCGTGAGCAGACGGCATCCGGCCATCGCGCTCGTCACTTGAAACAATTCGGCGTCACGGCCAACGAGCGGCGTCAGCCGCACGGGTAGTCGTCCCGCAGTCAGCACTGCCATTCCTGATGCGCCCGCTTCGCTCAGACCGCCGATTCTCGTTCGGTACTGAATCTAACGATCGGGAGCGTTGCATACGAGCCTTGGGAAGGTTTCCTTCCCGCCCGATTCCCCTGTGCCCCAGCCGATCCCCGGGGTCGCTGCGCGGGCACGCGACGATCGTCTACGACCCGCACGCGCAGACCATCGCCGTGACGCTGACCGCGAGCGGGCTCAACGTGGGTCCGCACGCCGTGGACATCTCCGTGGGGTACTGCACGGACCAGGGGCCGGCGCTGTTCAAGCCGAGGGATTTCACGGCCGACAGCCACGGCAACATCAACGCGGGCTGACTCTTCCGCCCGCTGTTCTACGCCGGTATCTGAGCCGCCCTCGCAGATGGCATGATTCCGTCAGGAGGTAGGCCAAATGTGGGAGCGGCTAGAGAAAAGGGAAATAGCACAGCACGACCTGCGGGCCGGACCGGGGGAACGGCCGCGACCAGACCTGGCGGTCGGCAGCGACCTGATACCGCAGATCAAGCACATCGTCGTGCTGATGATGGAGAACCACTCGTACGATAATTACCTCGGCACGCTCGCCGCACGGGGCGATGGCCTGCCGAAGGGTCCCGACGGCAGCCCGCAGGCCTTCAATGTTCTTCCGAACGGCACGCGGGTTCCCGTTCACCACCTCACTTCCACCGGTCAGGTGGGCGGCAACCCGACACAGACGTGGCACGCGAGCCATATCTCCTACGACAGCGGGACGTGCGCCGGGTTCGCGGCCAGCGTGGCACAGACCGTGCCTGGCGCCGACCCCGCCGTGCCGATGGGCTACTGGACCGCGGGCGAGCTGCCCTTTTACCACGGGCTCGCCGGCACCTTCCCGGTAGCGGACCGCTGGTTCTGCTCCTGCCTGGGGCCCACGTTCCCGAACCGCCGCTTCCTGATCGCCGGGACCGCGCACGGCCTGATCGACGACCTGCCCTGGGACCTGATCGATTACCCGGAGGCGGGGACGATCTTCGACGCGCTCGACACCCACCACATCTCATGGGTGAACTACCACAACGTGCGTCCAGCGAAAATCCTGGCCACGCGGGCGCTCGGCACGACCGGCCTGATCGCGCTGCGGCGGCTCAGCCAGCTCGGCCGATGGCTGCCGCGGGTACTCAGCGCCGAACGCGGCAACAAGTCGTTCACGGCCGACCTGTACCCGCTGGGGATGGCCCGGTGCGTTCGGCACCTGCGGACCACGCAGCAGTTCTTCGCGGACGCCGCCGCGGGGACGCTGCCTGCCGTGTCGATCGTGGATCCGGATTTCGGCGCTTACTCGGAGGAGAACCCGCAGGACATCGCGCAGGGCGAGTCGTTCGCCGGCGCGGTAGTCAACGCGGTGCTGCACAGCCCGGCCTGGGAATCGACACTGCTGCTGTGGATCTACGACGAGCACGGCGGCTATTACGACCACGTGCCGCCACCGGAGGCGGTGCAGCCGGACGACGTGCCCGCCCGCAACTGGCAGCTCACGCTGCCGTCATGGCTGCGGGCCGTGCTGAAGCGGCTGTTGCGCAAGTCGCTGGCGAATCTGGAGAACGCCGACGCGGGACCGGCCACCTACGACCGTTACGGCTTCCGCGTCCCGGCGGTGATCGTGTCGCCGTACGCCCGTCCGGACTTCGTGCTCAGCGACGTGCTCGACCACACCTCGGTGCTGAAGCTCATCGAGCAGAAGTGGAACCTGCCGCCGCTGACCCACCGAGACGCCGCGGCCCTCTCCCCGCTTGGCGCCCTCGACCTGGAAGGCCCGCCGAAGTTCCTGACTCCCCCAGACTTGCCTGCCCCGAAGGCAGGCCCGTTCCGCCCCTCCTGACGCCCTGCACCCGCTATTCCTCCCTCCACTGCCCCTCCACCACCCACGCTTCAACCACCCTCCACCACCCACCCAGCTGAATGGGACATTCAGCTGCATATAGCCAGCTGGATGGGACATTCATCTGCGGGCGGGGCGGGCGCGGCGCGGCGGCGGGCGGGGCGGGCGCGGCGCGGCGGCGGCGCGGGCGGGGCGGGGGCTAGTGGAGTAGGAAATCGGCGCAGCGCTCGCCGATCATGATCGACGCGGCGTTCGTGTTGCCCGACGTGACCGCGGGCATGACCGAGGCGTCAGCGACCCGGAGCCCCGCGACGCCGTGCACCCGCAGGTCCGGCGCGGTGACCGCCATCGAGTCGATGCCCATCTTGCAGGTGCCGACCTGGTGGTGGTAGCTGAGCAGGGTGCGCATGCCGTACTCGGCGAGTTCCGCGTCGGTGCGCGCGTCTGGGCCGGGCGCGACCTCCCGCGCCCGCCAGTCCTTCATCGCGTTGCGCGCGCCGATGTCACGGCACTGCCGCATCGCGGTGACCAGCGCTTTGGCGTCGGCCGGCTCCTCGAGGTAGTGCGGGTCGAGCGCCGGTTTTTCCGCGGGGTTCGCGGAACGCAGCCACAGGCGACCCCGGCTGAGCGGCCGAATGACGCCCGCCAGGGTCGCGTAGCCCGCCCCGTAGTCAAGGGCGGGGTAGCCCTCAACGGGCATCGGGAAATGCGACATGAACGGCTGCAGGTCGGGCGCCGCCATTCCCGGGTCGCTCTTGGCGAACCAGGCCATCTCCAGGTTGTTGGCCCGACCCGGCGGCACCGTCCTGGCCGACTCCCACAAGATCTCCGCCAGCAGGTGGTCGTGCAGGTTCTCCCCTACGCCGGGCAGGTGAGCGGTGACGTCGATGCCGAGCGCACGCAGGTCGTCGGCGGGGCCGATCCCGGACAGCATCAGCAGCTGCGGCGAGCCGATCACGCCGCCGGAGACGATCACGTCCCCAGAGCAGCGCATCGTCGTGGTCGGGTCCTCCGGGTCGGGAGGAGACGCCGGGGAGCCGGCGCGATAAAGCAGCGCACCGCACGCTCGCCCGGAACCATCGAAGACAAGCCTCGCCACCAGAGTGCCCGTGATGACTGTGAGCAGAGGGTTGTCGATCACCGGCAGCACGAACGATGTCCAGGCGCTCGCGCGGCGGCCGTTCCTGACCGTGAGGTGGGTGAGCCCGGCGCCGAGGATGTCCGCGCCGTTGAAGTCGTCGTTCAGCGGCAGTCCGTATTCGGCACAGGCCTCGAGCCAGGCCATGGTGGCCGGGTTCGGGTTGTGGATGCGGGTGACCGGCAGCGGACCGCCGCTGCCGTGATACTCGGAAGGCCCGTCCTCGAAGTCCTCGGACTTCCTGAAGAACGGGAGGACCTCGTCGTAGGACCAGCCGGCCGCGCCGTTGTAAGCCCAGTTGTCGTAGTCCTGGCGGGCGCCTCGTACGTAGATCACGCCGTTCAGCGCGCTGGAGCCGCCGAGTACTTTGCCGCGCGGCCAGAAGACGGTCGTCTTGAGGGCGTGCTCCTGGGGTTCGGTGCTGTAGGCCCAGTCTTCCGGACTGTTCCACAGCTGCCAGGCCAGGCTCGGATCGTGGATCGCCGGGTTGTCGTCCCGGCCGCCTGCCTCGATCAGCGCCACCCGGCGCCCCGCGTCGACCAGGCGCCGCGCGATGACGCAGCCCGCCGACCCGGCACCCACGACGATGTGGTCGAACTCGCTGTCGCTGTCGCGTCTGGCTTCCATGGTCACATGATGCGTGTTTTCCGGCTGGAGTCATTGACGCGACGGCACAGACATGCGGCCCCGGCGTGCCCGCGGTCGCACAAACGCTACGCGTTCATGGTCACGGCGGTTCCGCCGGTGAGGCGGGCCAGCGGCGGGCGCTCGATCAACTCGTTGAGGTGCTCGTCGAGGCGCAAGCCGTCCTCGGTGGCGACGGCGTGCAGGTAGGTCTCGGGCTGGCGCAGTTCCCACAGCCCGGAGTCGACGCTGTCCAGTTCGCGCAGGGCCAGACCTTTGCGGAGGGCAACGGTGCGCAACACGATGGAGCTCATCCTGGTGAGGCTGGCGAGCGGCTGGTGCCTGTTCTGCCTGGTGCCGAGGTCGACCTGCGCCATTGCGGCCAGGCCCGCTTCGGCGAACACGTCGATCATCATGCCGATCTCCACGCCGTAACCGGTGAAGAACGGCATCGCGTTGAACAGTTCCCTGCGGCCGGCGAACTCCCCCGCCAGTGGCTGCACGAACCCGGCAAGCTCCGGGTAGAAGAGGTTGATCAGCGGCTTGGCCATGAGCTCGGTGACCCGGCCGCCGCCGTCGGCGACGGACTCCTCGCCCTGGGTGAACGGCCGGCGGTACGCGGCCTTGCAGAACTGGATCGCCGGGTCCGCGAGCAGCGGGCCGAGCGTGCCGTAGACGAAGTGCTCGCGGAAGTCGGTGGTGTCCGAGTCGGCGAACATGATGATGTCCCCGCGCGCCACGGACAGGCTCCGCCACATCGCGTCGCCCTTGCCCTGGGCGGGGCCGTAGCCCGGCATGAGCTCGTTCTCGGAGTACACGTCCGCGCCGTGAGCTCGCGCGATATCCGCGGTCCCGTCGGGTGAGTCCGCGTCTACGACTATCACCTGGTCGGGCAGCCCGGTCCGGGCTTGCAGGTCGGCGACGATGGTGAGGATGGTGCCGATGGTGCCGGCGACGTTGCGGGCAGGGAAGATCAGGGTCGTGGAGGGTCGCTCCGCCCCGTTGCTCGACACCCCGAGATCACGAAAATCCCGGTGATGAAACGAGCGCTGCTCAAACCATTCCCAGACTGTCATGTTCATATAACGACATCCTGTTCCGTTTAGTTTCAGCCGGGGCGCGACGGTGGCAGAGCTGCAAAGGTACACAGTTCGTCTTAAATAGCTGGTTAAATCACATTTCTTATGCGTTAACTTGGGCGGGACGTGTGTTGCCTCGCGTACGCGGAGTGGCTGCCGACATGGCTGGGGACGTGGACTGCGGGCGGCGTGCAGGGGATGGGTACGTACCCGCGATGCATGGCGAGTATGCCGACACGGTGGATGCCTGCTCCCGACATTCCGGACATATCATCCCTCAACCTGTGAGGAGGTGCACAGTGGCGCGGGGCCCCGGCTGGAGCGCGTGCGGGAGACGCCGACGGTCCCAGGAAAGGCGACGATTCGGGGGTTTTCCCGTGGAAACTGATAAGTCACGCAAATGAAACCCTCCGTTCTCTTGGGGGACGCGCACGCGACCGGCGTGGCCGATTCGATGTGCCCGGATGTCCTTGAATAAAGGGAGGGAACATGCGTCCACGAACCGGCATTGCCGCGTTCCTGACCGTAATAAGCGCCGCTGGCGTGCTCGCCGCCACGGCGGCCAGCGCTACGGCGGCCGGCGCTACCGCGGCCGGCGCTAGCACGCGGTCGGCCGCGGGCGCCGCCGACCGCGGCCACGCCCGCGACTTGGTCCCAGGGGACCTGCTGGTCAGCGAGAGCTACTACAGCAACGATCCGGACATTGTGGCCGGGCAGACCGTGCTGCCGCCCGGCTGCACGTCCGGGTGCGGGACCGCGGTCGCGAACGGCGACTACCCGTACGTGTTCAACAACGACGCTGTCGACGGTTCATTCGGGGTCACCTCGAGGCTCTTCCTGCGGGAGATCACCCCGTGGGGGCGCACGGCGGACGTCATCCCGGTGCCGACGAGCGAACTGAACACCAGCTTCTCGTCCAAGTCGGAAGGCGCGCTCAACCTGTCCACCGACGGCAAGTACGTGACGTTCATCGACTACGTGGCCCCCAAGGACACGGTCGACGCCTCGAACGCCAACACTCCCGGCGTCATCGACCCGACCAACCCGGTCCCCGGCGCGTACTACCGCGCGGTCGCGCAGCTTTCCCGGGACGGCAAGTTCACGTTCACCGAGACCAACGCCTACAGCGGCAACAACGGCCGGGCCGCGATCGAGGCCAAGATCGGCGGTAAGTACTACATCTTCACGGCGGGCAACGCGGGCAACGGCTCCAACCCGCAGCCGGACGGCGTCATCCTCGGCGCGGGCGCGCAGATCATCACCCCGTCGGACCAGCCCGAGGCCGAGCAGAACCCGGGCACGCCCACCCCGGTCGGCAGCTTCAACGTCACCCAGCTTGGCGGCAAGGCCGACAAGGTGGGCAAGGACGACAACTTCCGCGGCCTGACGATCTACAACAACGTGCTCTACTACACCAAGGGCAGCGGCGGCAACGGGGTCGACACCGTGTACTTCCTCGACACGACCGGCACCGCGTGCCAGAACGGCGTCGGGCTCCCGGTCCCGGGCGCGCAACTGCCGACCACCGCGCTGTCCTACGACCTGGCCACGCTGCAAAGCGGCGGCCTGCCCAGCAACATGTGCATCCTGAAGGGCTTCCCGACCGCGCTGGCCAAGGGAGCGACGGACGCGAGCGACTACCCGTTCGGCATCTGGTTCGCGAACGCGGACACGCTGTACGTCGCTGACGAGGGCGCTGGCGACAACACCTACGCGAACGGCTCGTACACCGCGGCCGCCGCGTCCACCACGGCCGGCCTGCAGAAGTGGGTGTACAACGCCGCCGCCGGCCAGTGGGAGCTCGCCTACACCCTCCAGAACGGCCTGAACCTCGGCGTCCCTTATGGTGTCGCGGGTTACCCGACCGGGCTCAACACGAGCGATGACGGCACCGGACTGCCGTGGGCGCCGGCCACCGACGGTTTGCGCAACATCACCGGCCGGGTCAACAGGGACGGCACGGTCACCATCTGGGCGGTCACGTCGACCGTCAGCGGCGGCGGCGACCAGGGCGCCGACCCGAACAAGCTGGTGTCGATCACCGACCAGCTCGACGCCACCAGCGCGCCGGCCTGGGAGTCCTTCTACGCCGTGGTTCCAGCGGCGTACGACCAGGTAGTGCGCGGCGTGTCGTTCACGCCCGGCACTGTTGCGAATGATCATTGACGATCCGCTAGTCACCGTTGACGGCCGGCCTCTCGGGACCGGCCGTCAACTCGTCACGCTGATGCGGCCGCGGGTCATGACGGCGACGCGCTGAGCCCGCCGGACCACGACGCTGTCGTGGCTGACCAGCACCAGTGTCAGCCCGCGCTCCCGCCACAGCTTCTCCATCAGCCCGACGATCTCGTCCCGGGTCTCCTCGTCCAGGTTGCCGGTCGGCTCGTCCGCGAGCAGCGCCTTCGGTTCCTTGGCCAGCGCACGCGCGATCGCGACCCGCTGCTGCTGGCCGCCGGACAATTCCGACGGCAGATGACGCGCCCGGTCGGCCAGGCCCACGCTCTCCAGCGCGGCGGACACCCGGCGGCGGCGCTCCCGTTGCCCCAGCCGCAGCGGGACGAGCGCGGTCTCCACGTTCTCGGCCGCGGACAGCGTGGGCACGAGGTTGAATGTCTGGAACACGAAGCCGATGGCGTTGGCCCGGAGCCGGGTCAGTTCGGCATCGCCCATGGAGCCGAGGTCGCGCCCGTCGAGCAGCACCTTCCCCGCGGTCGGCCGGTCCAGTCCGCCGAGCAGGTTCAGCAGCGTGGACTTGCCGTGCCCGGTGCGACCGCGCACCGCGATCCACTCACCGTCGGGGATGAGCAGGTCGATGTCACAGACGGCCCGGACCGTTCGGGATCCACTAATGAAGTCCTTGCGCACGCCGGTCAGCTGATACACCGACCTCACCCCACCCTCGTCAGCGCGTCTGCCGGGCGGAGCCGGGAGATGCGCCAGCTCCCGAACGATCCGGCGATCAACCCGCCGCCCAGCGCCAGCAGCACCGCGGCGACGATCGCGGTGGCGCTCACCGACGCGGACAGCGGAACCGCGACCGTGTGGCTGACGGTGGGATTGCTCACGCCCGAGGGTGTGACGATGTGCTGGCCTGTCGCTTCGGTAAGGGTGGCCGAGAGCCGTGGCGCGATCGCGTTGATGATCGCGGCCCCCGCGAAGCCCAGGCCCACCCCGATGGCGGCGCCGAGCACGCCCATGACCAGCGACTCCGCCATGACCTGGGCGACGATGCGCCTGCTGCGCCAGCCGATCGCCTTCAGCGTGCCGAACTCGCGCACCCGCCGGGATACGGCCGCCATCGTCAAGATGACCGCCATCGCGAACGCGGCGATCAGCACCAGGACAGACAGCCACTTGCCGAGGTCGTTGGCCAGCTTCGCGGTCGAGCTGAGCGATCCGGTGATCTCACTGGCCAGGCTGCTTGGCGTGGTGATCGTCGCCGCCGGCAGGAGCCGGGAGACTTCCTGCTGCACCGCCGGGATGTCGGACGCGCTGTCGGCGGTGACGTAGATCGTGTTCACCTCGCCCTTCGCGCTGCTCCCCGCGAGCGTGGCGAGCGCCTGAGCGCGGGCCAGCGGAATGTAGACGTCCGGCGGGGTGCTGCCCTGGGGCTGCGTTACCAGGCCGATGATCGTGAACTTCGTCTTGGCGATGGTGATCGTCTCGCCGGTCTTGAGGTTGTTCGCGGTGGCGTAGTTCGCGTCGACGATCGCGACGGTGGCGTCGGCGTCGGCGCTGTCGAAGTGGCGGCCGCTGGTCAGCGTCGCGTCGCTGAGCGGGCCAAGCTTCGATGCCGTCGCGATGTCGGTGCCCTGCACGGTGAACGAGACGGGCTCAGGCAGCGAACTGCCAGGGCTGCCGATGTTAGCCGGGATCGTCAGCTGCCGGTCGGTCAGCGACAGGCCGCCGGTCACGGCCGCGACGCCGCGGAGCTTAGCTATGTCGGTAACGGTCGCGTCGCTCAGGGCGCCGCCGGTCTCGCCGGTGAGGGTATCGATGCTCTGGGCACCGTGGGTGCACTTGTCGTTGTTGCACACCTCGGCGCCGCCGGGTCCGATCGTGACCCTCGTGCCCGCCGAACTTCCAGGTCTCAATGCCGGCGGCGGCTTGGTGACCGTGATGTCGGTGCCCACTCCGTACAATCCCTTGAGTACGCCGGCCTGGGCGTTCTGCACGCCCCTGGACGCGGCCGTGACCGTGACGACGAGACCGACCCCGACGGCCAGGCCAAGCGCGATGAATACCGCCTGCCGCTTCCGGCGGCCAAGCTCTCTGGCCAGATACGTGTAGAAGAACATGCCGCCGTTTGTACGTGCTGGCTGGTTGCACGGCGGTGACACGATTCAGGACGCCGCCAGCATTCCTTGAGCCAGGTGTCAGCGGTTGGGGCTTCGATGGCGTCATGAGGGTACTGGTGATCGAAGACGATGGCGAGCTAGCCGACGCCATCGCCGCCGGCCTGCGCATCGAGGGCATGGCGGTGGACGCCGTCGTCGACGGCGACCTCGGGCTTGAGCATGCCCTTGTCAACGACTACGACGTCATCGCGCTTGACCGTGACCTGCCAGGGGTGCACGGCGACGACGTCTGCGCCACGCTCGCCGGGACGGTGCGGGCGCGAATCCTCATGCTAACCGCGGCGGTGACGATCGAGGACCGGGTCGGCGGCCTCGGGCTCGGCGCCGACGACTACCTGCCCAAGCCCTTCGCCTTCGCCGAGCTCGTGGCCAGGATCCGGGCGCTGGCCCGGCGTAGCCACCCAGCGGTGCGTCCGGTGCTGAGATCGGGCGACATCACCCTTGACCCCGCGCGCCGCCACGCTACAAGGTACGGAAGGCCTCTCGACCTCGGCCCGAAGGAACTGGCCGTCCTCGAGTTGCTGATGGCGGCTGACGGCCGGGTGGTGTCCGCCGAGGAACTGCTCGAGCGGGCGTGGGACGAGATGGCCGACCCGTTCAGCACCGCCGTGAAGGTGACGGTCAGCCGGCTGCGGCGCAAGCTCGGCGATCCCCCGGTGATCGAGACGGTCGCCCAGGCGGGGTACCGGATATGAAACGCGGCAGCGTCCGGCTCCGCCTTACGCTGCTGTTCGGCGGGCTGTTCCTCGCGGCCGGCGCGGCCCTGCTGGCGATCACCTACGGCCTGGTCAGCCACGCGACAAACGACATCTTCGTCGCCAGACAGGTTTCCGGCGGCAGCGGGACAGGCCCGACGGTGCTACCGGACGTCGCGGCGCTGCAGCAGCAGGCACTGCAGTATGTCAGCGCGGCACGGGCCAGGGAGAACGACGCGCTGCTACTGTACTCGGGCATCGCGCTGGCGATCATGATGGTGATGTCGGTCGGGCTCGGCTGGTTCGCGGCCGGGCACGCGCTGCGGCCGTTGCGCCGCATCACGGCGGGCGCGCGCCGGATCGCCGCGACGAACCTGCATGAACGGCTCGCGCTCGCAGGTCCCGACGACGACCTGCGCGAACTGGCGGACACGATCGACGGCCTGTTCGCCCGCCTGGACGCCTCGTTCGACGCGCAGCGCCAGTTTATCGCCAACGCCTCGCACGAGCTGCGCACGCCCCTGGCCCGGTCCCGCACGCTGCTCGAGGTCGCGCTGCGGGACCCCGGCGCTTCCACGGGCTCGCTGCGCACCGCCTGCGAGCGGGTCCTGGCCTCCGGCGCTGAGCAGGAACGCTTGATCGAGGCGCTGCTCATGCTGGCTCGCGGCCAGCGCGGGATCGCCCGCCGCGAACCGCTCGACCTCGCCTCGGTCACGCGCGACGCGCTCGCCGCCCGGGGCACCGAGGTGGCCGCGCGCGGGCTGGGCATGGAGGTCACGCTCGCGCCCGCACTCATGGTGGGTGACATGGCTTTGTCCGAACGAGCGGTGGCCAATCTCATCGACAACGCTCTGCGCCACAACGTGGCCGGCGGCACGGTGTGGGTCAGCGTCCGCACCGCCGGCGACCGGGCAGTGCTCAGCGTCGCCAACCCCGGCCCGGGCATCGCCCCGGCCGAGGTAGACGGCCTGCTGCTCCCATTCCGCCGCGGTGCGCAGCGAACCCGCGGCGGTTGCGATGGCCTCGGCCTGGGCCTGCCCATCGTGCAGGCGATAGCCGCCGCCCACGGCGCGACCCTGGCACTTACCCCGCGCCCTGAGGGCGGCCTGACGGCCGAGTTGTCCTTCCCGGTCGCTCACGCCACGCCCGTCCGGGCTCAGCGGGATGAATGTCCCGTACAGCTGGCTATAGGGGGCTGTGTCAATGGCCCCACGGCCCCCGGGGAACCGGCTGTGTCGGCGTGTTCTGGTGCGGCGGTGTCGTGGTAGCCGTCTTGGTCGGGGTTGAGGATGGCGGGCAGGGCGTGGAGGGTGGTGTCGGTGATTTCGATGTGGATGGTGGCTTGGTTGCCGGGTTTGTTCCACAGGATGTGCAGGTCGAAGGCGGCGAACAGGCGTGCTTTGAGCTGGGGCGGCAGTGCGGGGAGGAGGTCTCCGGCGTAGGGGATCTCGTCCAGGATGGCGGGGTCGGCTGCGACCGGCTGGCTGGCGGTGAGGGCAGTGAGCTGGGTTTCGGCGGTGGTGCGCTGGTCGTGGAGTTCGGTGAACCGGTCCATGATGCGGGCGCGGATCGCGGCGGCGGCCGGGCTGTCAGGGACCTGTTCGAGGGCTTTGATCTGGGCGGCCTGGGCGGTGTCGAGTTTCTTGATGCGGGCCTTGAGGGCGGCGGTGTCGGTGGCGCGGGCGGCGGCGGCAGCGGCGTCGGTGACGGGCAGCTGGGCGGCGAGCCGTTGCGCGCGGCCGGGGGTGAATACGTGGTCGCGGAAGAACCGGCCGGTGATCTCATCGAGGCGGGTTTGCGGGGCTTGGACGCTGACCGGGTGGTCGGGGGCGGTGGCGTGGTCGCGGGGGCTGGCGGGGTCGTGCGGGCAGCGGTAGTAGATGAACTGGCGGCGGGGTCCTTTGGCGTTGCCTGCCATCCGCCGTTTGCAGTCCCGGCAGCGGATCCGGGACCGGTAGGGGTAGATCCGCC
>Ga0210395_10001238_pt1 | contig 19840 bp, 14 predicted proteins | sample IncBWH4OmetaG_FD_150861 | JGI IMG/M metagenome (GOLD analysis project Ga0210395, IMG submission 150861) | Forest soil microbial communities from Barre Woods Harvard Forest LTER site, Petersham, Massachusetts, United States - Inc-BW-H-4-O ...
GGCGTCGCCCGACTGCGCTGACTGGAAAAGACCAAGCGCAATTCTTTCCACAGCCTGCCGCATTCTCCAGACTGCGGGAGCTATGTCCTTGACCAAAGACAGTTGCCGTTAGAATTACGAAGAGTATGGCGCTGGATTCTAGGAAGGACACTAAGCGTCTCATAGGTCCTTCGACACCGCCGCACGCACGTCTGGTCTCGCGCAGCGATTCAGAGTGCCGGAACCCGCATCACCTAATTCGGGTCCTGCAATTCGACCTTGTTGCTCCGATAGGGAGCGAAGCCGGTACCCCAATCAACGCTGATGACTTGCATATCGAGACTCTCGCCATCGACGCGTACGACCAGGTAGTGATAGGGGTTCGAACCGCGATCCACTCCGGGCTTAACAAGATGCTCTAGCTTGACCTTACTGGCTTCGTTCTGCTTCAAGTAGTCATCCAGGTTCGGCTCGCCGCTGTACGCGTAGATTGGCGCTCCGCCACCGCCAGAGACGACCAAATCCATCCGATGCGTCCCGCTGGTATCCGTGTGGTGCTCGACCCAATGCTCGAACAAATGCTCGTGTCCCGAAAACACGGCGCGCACGTGATTCGCGTTGAAGAGAGGCATGTAGCGTTCGCGGAGAATGGCGGTGGGCGGTTCGACCGTGGGGCCTCCGTGCGGCCCGGAAGAAAATGGAGCCTGGTGGCAGAAGACGATCACGTTGATATAACGCTTGCGATCCAAACCTTCGAGCTGGCTCTTCACCCACTGAAACTGCTTCTCATCGCCGGCAATGTTCGCATCAAAGCCAAGCACGAACGTGTTGCCGTAACCAAAGGAAAATGCCGGATAGCCGGATAGACGGTGTGGCGAACCATCGGGCGGAGTCAGTGCCGAAACCGCGTCCAGGTAATTTTTCAGTGCAGGTTGCCGTTGCGGTGCATCCACGGTCGTGGCGGAAGAGACATCATGGTTTCCAGGAGCTAAGAAATACGGAACACCACCTTCGGTGGTAAGCCTATTGATCAGCGGTACGAAGCTTACGTTCCACTCTTTGGCGATCTGCCCGTGGACGACGGCATCGCCGGATTGTAAAATGAATCGCACCGGGTAGTCCGTCGTCTGGAGCTTCTTGATCTGCGCCAGCATGGAATCCACGATCAACGAGTGCTCGTACTGAATGGCAACGCCGTCACGTCGGCCGCGGGTGTCCCCGTAAGCGATGAATGAGTACTTCGTCACGCCGGCCGACGCAGCCTCGGGCGGAAGCGGCGTGGTTGGCGGCGATATCGCTTTGACGCGTTCCTGTTCTTGACCCTGCCTGGGCCAGGCTTGTGCAGGCAGCAGAGCGACACCGACTAAAACCGTCGTAACGAGCATTCGAAGGCTCAGCACGCCGTCTCCTCTTGACCGGCTTCTTCGCGGTGGGATCCCGAGTCGCCGGGAAGCAGCATAAGAGACAGATATTACTCCTGTGTGAGGCCAAGAAAATAAAGAAGTGGCGGAGAGCGTGGGATGCTCACCGCTTTGGCATGCTATTCCGATTTCAGTAACACAGCTACGAACCTCATGGATATTGGCGATTTTTCAGCTCTCTCCCAATGCAATGGTTTCAATACTTTTAGTGGTTTGGTGTTTGGTGCCAATTTTCTACCTAAGCAGCGACCGAAGACACCAAGCCACAAAGTGAGCTTAGAAATCGGAATTCGAACCATTTCTCGGATGATTTTGGATCCATTCCACGGTCACGGCGTTATCAGGATTGTTTCTCCGAGGCCTGGCACGATTCGCCCAAAATCCAATGGCTCGGCACCTCATGATGTGCTATGAGAAAAGACGCTTACCTGTCGCCCGGAGATGCGATCGCGGACATCGCTAACCACTCCCGAGCGATTGGCTGGAATTTTTTGTACGCTTCGCACGCGGAGCGCGCCCAAGATTCGACAGCACGCCCGTAGTCGACGGGGTCATCGATTCCCGAAACATCTGCAACCGTGAGACTCCCGCGAAAAGAAGGCAATTCCGGCTTTGGCAATTTCGGATTTGTGCTCAACCAAAGCTGGAGCCGTTTCAACTTAGTTGTATCGTTGTTCTGCTCCAAGGCCACACACAGCCCGCAAAGGTGGGCGGCCAGCGATTTTGCCGATTCCACATACGGCGAATGCTGCGTGGAGTAAGCGTCTACAGCTAAGCGATGATACTTCCCATAAAGTACGGGCTGCTCGAAATCACGCGCTAGTAGCAAGTCCCACAGGTTAGCGCAGTTTGGTTCGCCAAGCCCGGAGCGCAGCCCGCATTCAGGACAGTTTTCTCCGCCAGCTATCGAACTTGTCTTCCTCATGACGCCAGTATAAGTGTCTGCTTGACGGGACTCCCAGCCTCACACCACAACCTCCACAACCAGGTCGGCAAGGGCTCGGATTGCCTGCGAATAGATCCGAACTCTGCGGCGTAGCCAGGAGAGGGGAGTTGTGAAATAGTACAGCCGGCCAATGGCCGGACTTGGAGGAGGAATCATGCGCCAAGGTGTTTTCTGCGGAATGATGATGTTGGTGGCGGCAAGTGGATGCATGGCGCAGGAAACTTCCACCGAACGAGATGCGGCACGCGACGTAATGAAACAGATTGGTGAGTTGAGTCAATCGCTGGGCGTGGCGTCGATGGTGGCGAAACTGACTGCGGCAGACAAAGGACGCGATGAGGTGATCGCTCGCGTGAAACAACTGATGCAAACCGACCTTCTGCCGATGAGTGACTGGATCACGCAGCATCCCGAGGTCGGATTTCAAGAAACTCAGGCCGTAGCCAAGCTCACGGCCTATTTGCAGGCGCACAATTTTGAAGTGACGACAGCAGTAGCGGGGTTATCGACGGCATTCGTCGCGAAATACAAGCAAGGCACGCCCGGGCCGAACCTTGGAGTGATCCTAGAATACGACGCGCTGCGCGGCACCAAAGGCGCGTTTCACGGTGACCAGCACAGCGCGCAGGGGCCCGTGGGCATGGCAGCTGGAATTGCTATCGCTGAATTCCTGACGCGGACGCACACACAGGGAACGGTGACTTTTTACGGGACGCCGGGCGAGGAGATGATGCCGCCGGAGGCCAAGACGGTGATGATGGACGCGGGCGTGTTCAACGGCGCGGATATTATTGTGCGTAGCCACTCGGCAGCGATGACGTCGCGCTCGGCGGCGGGCTTCGGCACCTGCTGCATGAATATTGACGGCGTGAAGTACACGTTTTACGGAGCGCCGGCACATCAGCTGACATCATGGAACGGACGGAACGCACTTGAGGCGGTGATCAAGCTCTTCAACAATATTGACAGTGTGCGGAGCAACATGCGGCCGGAGGCGCGGATTCAAGGGATCATCACCGAGGGCGGGGCTGCACCGAACGTTGTGCCGGATAAGGCTTCGGCAGATTTTTATATTCGTTACCCGGATGGGGTCTATCTGGAGCAGGTGACGCAGTGGGTGGATGAAGCAGCTCGGGCGGCGGCGTTGGCGACAGGGACGAAAGTGAAAATCGATCACTACGGACATGATCGCGACGGGATCTCGCTGGCCACACTGGAGGAGTTGGCATTCGCATACATGAAACAGTTCGGGGCGACGGGGGCGGAGCCGGAGCCGGGGAAGCCGAAGGGGTTTGAAGAGACAGGAACTGTCTCGAGCCAGATTCCAGGAATCGGAGTGAGCGCGAAGTCTTCTAACTTTTCGAATCACACGTATGGAATGGAAGCCGATGGGCTGGTGGACGTGGGACATCAGGGATTCCTGATCGATGCGGAGACGATGGCAGGGGTTCTGTATGATTTCGCGACACATCCCGAGATACGCGACGCGGTGAAGACGGAGTTCACGCACATCCGTGCGCTATTTGGGGAGTATCAGAGTGCACTCCAGAAGGCCTATCCGAAGCCAGAGATCGCGGAGCCAAAATAGCGCGCTTATCAAAGTATGCCTTTAATCCCCACCCGCTCTGGGCAGGGTCATCCACGTGGCGAAGGCGTAGATCATCCCGCCCACCACCAGTGTCATGTATTTGAGTGTGTCTATTCTGCGTTTCCTCTTATGATTACCGGAATTGGGCCGTAAAGCCCCGGCACATCAGACCGGGAAAACTTCTCAAACTTCACGTTCGAACACCCTTTGCTACTCTTTTGGTTCGCGCTGCATCAACTATCATCCGCTCGATGGTCTTGACGTCTAGACCCACATGAGCGCCTCTGGCCCGTAGACTCCTTCCCATATCCAGGAGCGGTACCTACTGGACTGAGTAACGTATCGATGCGCTAGTAGGCCTCGACCCCGATCCGTTTGCCGGGTCCCAGGCCTGCACCATGCCGCGCATCGACATAGGTACTTGACCGCCAAAGCGGGGTCGACAATACTGCTTCGCTATTCAATCTACTGATTCTTTTCCTCAGTGGCTTGACCCGGCACCTGAAGCGAACTTCGCTTTCAGAGCGACCGACGAGGAAACCAGAAACGCGGCGACTCCCGGGCCGCGCGCAGCCGGCGCAGCCGTCAGGAGTGTACGTGGCCAGCCGATACCGCATTCTTCACGTAGCCGATCCGCACTTCAGCCGGTGTCATTTCGTCAGTGGGAAGCCGTCGGAAATCGGATGGCGCCACGCCCTCGAGCTCGAACAGCAGCTGAAGAAACACCAGCTGTATTCCGGGCTCTTTGACGCGCTCGTGCTTTCCGGCGATTTCACGTTTGCGTGCCAGCCGGACGGTTTCGAAGCCGCCGTAGTTTTCATCGAGCACATCTCGCGGCTGGTGCGGCCCCGGGGGATTCTCGTCGTGCCCGGCAATCACGACATGGATCTCAGCCAGCCGGTGACCTTCAAGGACCTTGGCGCTCCCGGTCCGGGAGACCTGTCCCTGCCCACGCCGAAAGAGGAGGCGGAGAAGCCCTTTCGCGACTTTCTCAAACGCATCGAGGCTTACGTCGGCCCGCCAAACGAGCAGTTGTCGATGGTGGTCCGCGCCAAGCACCGCGGGCTACGCGGCTTGACGATCGTGGGGCTGAACTCCTCCCGCGTGGAGCGCCGCGACGCGCAAGGATGGGGCTACGTGGGCATTGACCAGGTGTACGAGATCGGAGGCCAGCTCAACGGGCCTGTAAGCGCCGGCGGAGCCGAAGAGGGCGATCTGATCATGGCCGTGGCGCATCACAACCTCCTCCCCATCTGGGATCTGGGCCTCCAGGTTCTCTTCAGCGTTCCCAATCGCCGCAAATTCAGCTTTGTCATGGACGCCGCGAGCACGCTGAACTTTCTCGCGGACCTCGGTGCCAGCGTAATCCTGCACGGTCACACGCACGTGCAGTCCTACAAAATGGTAGAGGGATACGGATCGAACGTCGAGCGCCAGGGCTTCCCGACCCTGGTGCTCGGCACGGGCAGCCTGGGCCTGGCGCAGGAGAGGACGGATCCGCCGCACCATTTCCAGATCCTTGAAATCGACGACCGCACGCTGCTGTACCAGGATTTGAGCTGCATCTACCACCGGCGGGATGCGTCCCGCACGTGGCAAGCGACGCGCATGCGTCCTGCGGGGCGCTTCTTCAGTTTGTGGAGCTCCCTGCGCGCAACAAACACCCTGAAGCTGCACCAGGCGGCGAGTTTCACAGCCGCCTACGATAGTGAGACCATGAGTAGCTGGTCCCTGCTGCGTGACAAGAGGGTGGCAGCGAAGTGGCTGGCGACGCTTGGGAAGATCGGCGAGATGGTTAGAACCATCCGGCCGGCGGCAACGGACAAGGACGTGGAGATGGCCCTCGACGACGTGCTCAAGAACCCGCCGAGCGAATACGATCTCTCGAATTTCAACCTGCCGCAGATGCTCGTGCGGCGCATGAACGGTCGCATGCCTTGAGCCACGCGGCGGAGGGTGAAAGCCGGTTTGCGGCGCTGTCCGACGAGGATCTGGCCGGTTGTTGCGCGAAACGGCCGGTCGACGAGGAAGCATGGCTGGCCTTCTACGTGCGTTTTCACGGCTACGTGCGATACCTCGTCTGGAGCCGGCTTAGCGGATCCGTGGGTGAGGTCGAAGACCTCGTACAGCAGGCGTTTCTGAAGATCTTCACTGCCCTTCCGAAGTTTCAGAAGAGAAAGGCCAAGCTCAGAACTTTCCTTTCCACGGTGGTCGTGAATCTGGTCATCGACTTCCTGCGGCACGGCGCCAGGCTGCGGGAGCAGACGTACTCTCTCGAAGACGATCTCGGCGTGCTGCAGCTGCATGCGCGGCAGGATCCCGGAATACTGCACCAGGCGGCGGAGCATGTCGTGAATCGCGTTGCGAATACTTCGCGCATTCCCTTTCTGCGCGATGTGTTGCGCGGAGAAACCGCCGAGGAGCTGTGCCGCCGGCATGCCGTCTCCGTACACGACATCCGCACCGCCAAGCGCTGGCTGCGCGCGCGCCTCGCCGAGCTCCCAGACAAGCTTCCAAACTATTGATAATAAAGGGATAAGAAAACCAACGATCTCTCCGCAAATCCTCGCTCGGCCTCCGTATATAGCTACATAAGGATGGGCAGACCGATGAGAGGCACAGCAGGAAGCGCCCGAGGTAGCGCCCACCGCAATCGAGTCAGCGGACTCGGCTATGGCTGGGAGCTTCGCGCACCACCAGGAGCGCCTTTGCGGCACGGGCGGATTCACGCAAACCGCGGAATCGAGCCCGCAGCAAGGATGCGGCGGCCGTCCCCAGCCCCGAGCGAAAGGGATGCACCATGAAAACGAGATCGTCTGCTTCTCCGCAATCCGGCAGCTCTGCCGGCTCCGCGCCACCGGCTGGCGAGGCGGCCTCTGCCGCGGCGCCGCTCGCCGGGCAGGCGCTCGCGCCATGCCCGGACGACGTGCTGATGCCGCGCGAGATCGTGGGGTATTTGCGCGCCCGCGAAGAAGGGGGTACGCTGACCGCGGAAGTCGAGGAGCACCTCAAGAGTTGCCACGTTTGCCAGAACAACTGGGCCTTCATCGAGGCCACAGAACCGAAGCTACGCAAATTCCGGGAAAAACGGGTCGAGCTGCTCATTCGCCAGGTCCAGGTCGGCGAGGAGCTCGCTGAGGCCGACGCGGAATGCCGCAAGGCGCGCGTTACCGAGCATCGCCCGCTGGTGCGCGAGCTCGAAAGGGCCTTCCTTGAAACGCGCCGCCCCGATGAACCCAAGTGGATTGAGGACCTCTGGGCTGGAGACGACGAGTTCACGAGCGACCGGGTGCTGGAGCTCTCGAAAACGGTGCAGGAGATCGACGGCAACGAGATGCGCTACCTCGCCGCCAAGCGCGTTGCCGCTCTGTTTGAATGCTTTATCAATAGAAAGGTGAAGCGCGAGGTCGGCCTGAAGATCCTCGATTCCCTCATCTCCGCGCAGTCGGATTCGGTCGATCTGTCGACGCTGGGCATCCCCCTGGACACCGCCACCGCGTTCGTCGCGAGCTTCCCCCACACCAGCTATTTCCGCGAGCCGCGGCTCATGGAGAAGGCGGGCGCTACGGTTTTGTTTCACCGCCGACGATTCGCCGAGCTGCGCTCGGAATTCGACAGAATTCGCGCCGCGTTCGAGTCGGCGCTGGCCTCGCACCAGTCCGCCGGTTGAGTCGCGGCGATGGAAAACGGCCCCAGCGAAATGCAAACCGTCGAGTGCAGCGTCGAATCCATTGTCGGCCTCCTGCGGCTCCAGTGGAAGGAGCTAGACTACGACGTCGGCTCGAGCAACCGGCCTCTGGCGGAACGTAGCGTGATGGAGTTTTCGGCTCGTCTCGCCGAAGAGTGCCCCAAGGTGCCGCGCGACGCCTGCAACTGCATCGCAGAGCAGTGGTGGAACGCGCAGCGCTTCTCGGAGCAGGCGGCGGCTCCCGCCTCGTTTCAGGAACTGTGCCGCGTGCTTCTTCCCGCGCACGTCTACCCTGAAGACGCACGCTACTTCGCCATGCGTTCGATCCGGCGAAGTCACGAAGTGGCCCTCTCCTCAGCCACCTCGGCATCGGCACACCACCTCGTCTCGGTGTTGAATGAGTCTGCCGAGTATCGCCACGGCGGCTTTCGCAGCTACAAGGAGCTCGCGGACAAGATCGGCAGGAGCCTCGAGGCGGGCGCGTTCAAGAACGTCGCCGCCAGAATCCTCGGCGCGTTCATCGACGTCGCGCTGGTCCTCGGTTTGCTTGAGTACACCGTGGAGCACACCCTGGCGCTGGGGGCGAAATGCAGCGACGCTGAGTACCTCATGAACCATCTTTTCGGCTTCCCCACGCGCATTCCGGGCTTTGACGCGCTTTTCGACGGCGGGGGACTGATGCTCACCGACTCCCCTCTCGCAGCGCCCGATGCGCAAGGTGCTCCGGCGACGAACGTGATCGGCGGGCGTTCCATCCTGTGCATCGGCCCCTTCGGCACCGGGAAAACGCTGCTCAGCCTGCAATTCGCCGTGGAGGTGGCGCGCAAGGGCGGCGTGGCCTGGGTCATCACCTTCGAGCAGACCGAGGAAGAGTGCCTCTATGCCCTTGAATCGATCGGCGTCTCCACGCGTCATCCGGGCTACCGCACCATTCGCGGCGGATTGACGGAGTCTTTCCTAGCCCTGAGCCACCCCACCCCCGGTCAGGGTGCCCTGGTTTTCTTGCGACCCACGGAGCAGAAAATCGACTACGCCGAGTTCCTCGTCGAGGTAGAGAAGCGCCTTTCCTGGATGTCGAGCTACTGCCTGCGGCTCCTGGTCGTCGATCCGGTCAACGCCTTCCTGCAGCCGGTGGATGCGCGGAACGACCTGCGCACGGCCACGCGCCACATGTTTGACGCCGCCAAGACGGCGCGTGTGAACACTTGGCTCACCAGCGAATCCCTGCGCGAAAAGCCTGAAGCCAACCGCTTCGAGGAGAACATCGCCGACACCGTGATCCACCTCGGGTCGGAAAACACTCCGGGCCAGCAACGCCGCTACATCGAGATCACCAAGTCGCGATTCCAGCAGGAGTCGCCCGGGCGCCACGGATTCGTCATCGAATCGGAATCCGGCTTGCGCATCTACCCTCCGAGCGCCTTGATCGCCAATTCCGTCTCCGACCGCATGCCCCAGCCTTCGGACACCACACTCAGTCTCGGCGTTCCCGGGATCGAGCGGCTCCTGGGGCCGGAGCCGATCCGCTCCGGCGATATCTTGGTTCTGGCTGGGCCGGGCAAGGGCAAGAGTCTGATGGGTGCGCATTTCCTGTTGCCTTTTGGCGGCGGCGAAGACGACTCCGTAGGAGCCGCATACTTTTCCGATCACCCGCGCTCACGCATGGACCGCGTGCTGAGCGCCACCGGACCCCGATGGCGCGAAAGAAGCAAGCACATCGAACGCTGCTCTCTTCCGACGGGCTACATCGAGCCCGGTCGCATACTGCAGAAGATCCAGATGACACTCGAGCGCTGCACCTCGAAAAACGGCCCCACGAGCCGGGTGCTTCTGGCCAACCTCTCGCGCTGGGAAGAAGAGATGCCGTTCGTGGCCGCGGATGCGTCGTTCGGCGTGGCCCTGGTGCGGCTGCTGCGCGGCTACAACATCGCGGCGCTCATCGTGTCCGGCGACGAGCTCGACCGGGGCTCGCACCTGCGCGACACGCTTTTCGATCAATCGGACGTACTCGTGCAGTTCCACCGCCACGAGCTGCAGGGTCGGGCCACGACGCTGATCAACGCGGTGAAGAGCCGCTTCATGCAGCACCAGAGGGAATCGTTCGAGTTGTGCCTCGAGGCCAGCGGCCTGAGCGTGCGGCCGGCGCCGCTGTTCAGGATCCGCGCTTCCGGGGATGCCGAAGCCGTGAAAATCAGCCTCTTCCTGCACGCGGAAACGGACAACCACAAGCGGCACAACGACCGCATGGTCGAAGGATTGCGCGCCACGATCTCCGATTCCGCCTCGATCGAGACCCAAACGCGGAAGTTTGATCCCGGCCTCCTCACCATGTCGCAGTATTCCGCGATCGACGAGCTGCAGATCTTTCAGATCGACGAGTTTCAGCTCCCCGGCACGCCGTCGGCTGCGCTTCCCGTCGGCGCGCTCTATTCCTTCGACGCCAAACTCAACCAAGGACTGCTTGCCGACCGCCTGCCGGAATTCTGCAAGCGGGTGCGCTCGAGCGATGGCAAGCAATTCTTCGCCGTGCCGTTTTACGCGAACCTGAGCTTTTTGGCGGTGCACCGGAAGAAGTTCAGCGCGCTGCAGAAAAAGTTCAAGTGGAAGCGCTTTCCCGGGTCGTGGAGCGAACTCGGCAGAATGTGCGAGCAGTTCGCCTCGAGCCACGGGAAGCCAAAAGAGCTGCTGTTCTCCTGCGCCGTCTACGACGAGGGCATCGAGACCTACAACTGCCTATTTCTTGAAATCCTGCACAGCCTCCAGCCTCCCACGCGGGAAGACTTCGAGGATCTCGCGGTATGGTTTGGCCGGCCGGCGGCCGTCGAAGCCGCGGTCATCTTCCGGCAGCTATGCAAGAGCTCCGACGAGATGGGCTATATGAAGCGATCCTACCCCGAGGGCATCATCTCGCGGCACTGGTACAACACCTTGAACCAGGCGCTCTCGCAGATGACGCCCGCGAGGAGGGCGGAGATCGACGTCAGGCCGCTCTTCGACGAAATCACCACCGCCGGCGAGTGGTACCTCTCGATTCCGACCCATTCCGCCTCGCCCGAGGTCGGATTGCGGCTGATCGAGTACCTCACGGCGCCGGACAGCGAGACCTCGCGCGTGGAGCTGGGTGTGGGGCTTCCCACGCGGACGGCGTACTTTGAAGCGGGCGGCGCGAACGACGTTTCCGTGTCCCGCTATTTTCGAATGAGCCGTAGCGACGTGCGGCGCATTCTCAGCAAAGCCATCCGCCGTTCCGAATTCCGCCTCTACCAGCGCGTGGCGAGCACCATCTCCTCGCGCCTGCGATGGATTCTCGAGATACCGGACCTTCGCGCCAGCAAGCCGGCGACCTCGCCGGAGATCCGCGCGGAGATCGAACGCATGATGAGAACTCTGACACGCGACATCCGCTTCTTAAGCCAGAGTGCGGGAGCGGCCGAAACTCGAACGTCGACGAAGGCTGGGTCCGAAAACTCCTGAGCGGGATTTAGGCCGGGATCAAGACCGCTTTATGGCTCTGATTGTTTTCTTCCGAGGCATCAATGTTGGAGGGCACAGGACCTTCCGCCCAAGCATTCTCCCAAGAGAACTGGGCGCGTATGATGTTGTGAATGTCGGCGCTGCAGGCACACTTGTCGTTCGAAAACCTGGGTCGCGCGCAAAGTTCGTTGCTGAACTGCGTCGAAAACTACCGTTCCACGCGCAGATCGCGTTCTGTAACGGTAGTGATCTTATCCGATTGGAAATGGAGAATCCGTTTGGAGCTGAGCCACTACGTTCGGACGTTGTTCGATTCGTGAGCATCCTGTCGAAAGCTGGGCGCGGCAAAATTTCCCTTCCGATCGCACTTCCCCAAAGTGGGGAATGGTTTGTACGAATTATCGGGTCGAAAAAACGACTCGTGTTTGGAGTGTACCGGCGTCAGATGAAGACGATCGGCTATCTTGGCCAGATCGATAAACTCTTTGGTGCGACGGCAACAACACGGAGTTGGAACACAATACTTTCGGTGCTGCGAATTTTGAAAGCCCAGGCAACGAATGGGCCCGGCGGACGGCCTAACAAAAAACGGGAAACATGACCTGCTCCAACGGCAAGTAGCCCCTCGCAGTTCGCCAAGCGTGATAGCTCCCGGAATCACGGGACTAGTCGCTCGGAATCCGTCAAACGTGATGCTCAATGTCGGGAGTTCGACTCACTTTATGCCGCGGCTTCTGGGGGTTGGTCCTTTGCTCCCCTAATCAAAAGCCACAAGATAATCGCTGTTACGTACGCCGTACCGAGTCCCAATGTTCCCTCCTCATTTGCGCAACTTGCCTGCTTCTTGGTTCACTCACTCAATGCGAAATCGGCAATCCACACAGTGAGGCTTCAAGCACACCGAAGCATTCAATCTTCTGGTTTCGGGCAATTTGCGGGCACACAGAAACTAACATGGCGGACATACACGTCTTTACGATGTCACGCTGGGCCAGATTTTCAATTCGGATGGTCGCGGGGTTCGCGGAAGTTGCAGATAGGAAGATTTTTTGGTTGCGGGGCTTGCAGCCATCCGAATTGTTCAGTGCTAGCTCTTAGTTAGGTTGGAAGTGCTCCGACTCAGAGCGTAGGCGGCGCGCGTTGTCAAGGTCATAGGCTGGCGATTCCGTGTAACCCACCAGCCCGAAGTTGGCCAAGCCAGTCAATAGAGCGCGTTTTGTCGGTACTAACCGAATGGACGAGCTGATAACTTCGTCACTCGGGCACAGTTCTGCGAACCGCCATGATCACAATTGAGAACCACCGTTGATTTGAACTAAAATTTGAATGCTGTGTCAGTTCTGCAAGACATCCGACTTGCGCTTCGACTCCTCCGGCGTACACCGTCGGCAACCACTATTTCTCTTTTGTCAATCGCGCTCAGCGTAGCTGCCACCGCGGTTGTCTTCACGGCGGTCAAATCCGTTCTGATTGATCCGCTTCCATACGCGCGTCCCGGCGAGCTCGTGCAAATCGGGACTGAGTTCGCAAGTTTCGATCCGGCAGGACTGTCAAACGCGCGGTCGCACGTGGACTTCGCATTCTGGAGTGACGCTCACGAGATCATACGTCGGACGCGCACGCTTGAATCTGTCGGGGTCTATGGTAACTCCCTCGTCGATCTTGCGGGCGACGGATCGGGGCCCCCAGAGGCGCTCTATGGACTGAGAGTATCCGCGAGCCTCTTTCCAACGCTCGGGGTCACGCCAATGTTGGGCCGCAACATTCTTCCCGAAGAGGACCAGATCGGCCATACAGAAGTAATGATCCTGAATTTCGGGCTATGGAAGCGACGATTCCGCGGTGACCGCAAGATCGTAGGACGCAATATCACAATTGACGGCCATGAGTGCTTGGTGATCGGAGTCATGCCGCCGCAGTTCAACTTCCCTCTCCGCCGGGCCGCGGCCCACACACCTTCGCCTTATGTCGAGTTTTGGGAACCGCTCTTGACCGGTGGCCCAGTGAACCCGGCCGGCGCGATTGGCGTGATCGCAAGACTGCGTCTCGGCGTGTCTCTCTCTCAGGCGCAGCAGGATGTGGCATCGATTGGCGCGGCTCTCAGTCGGGAATTCCCTGCTACGAACCGAGATCGTGGACTTCGACTCGGCTACCTGCTTGACCGAAGTGTCGGAAAGACCAGAAATGCTCTCTGGTTTCTGATGGCTGCAGCCGTGATGTTCTTGCTGATTGGTTGCGCGAATGTCGCCAACATATTGTTGGCGCGAGGACTGGCGCGGCAGCGAGAAATTGCCATTCGGATGGCAATCGGTGCTGGAACCGTGCGCATCGTCCGCCAGCTTCTCACCGAGAGCTGCGTGCTGGCGGTACTTGGCGGCATCGCTGGTTACGCTTTGACGGCTGCCGCCTGGAAGATTTTGCCGGCAGTCGCACCCATGAGTATTCCCCGGCTAGCATCGGCTCGCGCAGACTGGCCCATTCTGGGATTCGCGCTCGTCGTCGCTCTGGTGAATGGCATGCTGTTTGGGATTGCTCCCGCGATCCGGGCTGCGTTTACTCGTGTGATCGCGGCAAACGATTTCGGCGTGCGCGGAGCGTCTGGCAGTGGAAACCGGCTGCGCGGATGGCTTGTCGTCAGCGAGGTGGCAATTACGGTGGTGCTCGTCGTGATCGGGGCGCAACTCATGGGCAGCTTCATTGAGCTTCTCGGAACCGATCCGGGCTTTGACGCAAATCACATTCTTGCCTCTGTCGTGATCCCATCCGGCAGGCGATATCCAACTCCTGAGGATCGAGGAATGGTTTACAGGCGGTTTCTCGACGCAGTTCGTGCTATTCCTGGAGTGGAGAGTGCTGGAACTATAGATGCACTGCCTTTCAGTGGAGAGAATCACGGCGGCTTGATCACGAGCAGCGAAGCTGCGGTAATGGAACCGCGCAATCAACTGCCGGCTGAAATTGATGTCGTCAGCCCGGAGTACCTGCAGACCATGCGGGTGCACCTCACGGAGGGTCGCTGGTTCAGCGGAGATGATACAAAGGAGTCCAGCGACACCGCCATTGTGAATGACATAGCGGCTAGTCGTTTGTGGCCTGGAGGTGATCCCATCGGCCAGCGGATCTGTGTCTATTGCACGCCTGAAAAACCGAGGAACTGGAGGCGAGTAGTCGGCGTGGTTTCCAGCATTCGTCACGCGGCCATGGACGGACCACAGCTGGCAAATGTTTATGTCTCATCGTCTTCGCTGGAGAAAGCGGCATTCTTGGTCGTAAGGACCAATCGGCCTGCCGGAGATGTAGAAAAGCACATTCGACGCGCAATTGCCAGCGTCGATCCTAATCAACCGGTCTTTCTCAGTGCTCCGATGCGTACGCTCATTGCGGACTCGCTTGCCGATCGGCGGTTCATCATGAGCTTGCTTGCGACCGTCGGGTTTCTGGCGCTGGTGATGTCCATCGCCGGCGTATATGGAGTAACGTCGTACATCACCTCACAGAGAACCCACGAGATCGGCGTTCGGATGGCGCTCGGCGCTACTCCGGGCAACGTTTTGGCTTTAGTGTTCCGTCAAGGCTTCACCAACGCTACGACGGGCCTTGCGATTGGGCTTGGTTTGACAATAATCCTGATACGCGTGCTTCGCGGCGTACTGCTAGGACTCGAATCCGGCGCCTCCGGCCATGTTTCAATTGCCATGAGCTTGGTAACGCTTACCGCTGCGATCGCCTGCTGGTTCCCAGCGCGGCGTGCTGCGAGAGTTGAGCCAATGTCGGCGCTGCGCCAGGATTAGCCGAGAGTTGCAGGAAACCTGCCACGCTACCTTTCTAAATCGTCGGACCGGAAGGTATCCGGATACGACGATGCGGATTGGTCCTGCGTCGGTTAGTGTTTACCGATGGAGAGAAGTGGCGATTGCGATTGCTGATTGTCGTGGCCAGAAGCACAGCGGTGCCGCCTGTGCGGGGATGCTTGAAACGCGGTTTGGTGCGATTCGTCACCGTCCGGTTGATTAGGCTACCCGCCTCCCTTTCTAGGAAGGGAGGCGGCATACGTCATCATGGTCCAGCGTGACCGAAGAGATGGTTGGTGGGCAGCACCGAACGGATGAACGCGACACGAAACCGAGCGTGCCGGGGTGAACACCGAGGAACGCCAACTCTACAAAGCAATGCTCACTTGCGAGCGGACGCGGGAGTGTGCCCCTAACAGGCCAACACACCAGAAAAAACTCTTGCAACGGCCGACCTCGTTAGAGATACCGCGTTAATCAGGCGCAATCGTGGACTCGCGTTTCCATTCAGAGTAGTGTGCTGAATGTGAAGAACGTCCTTTTGAGTATCGCTATCGCATCAATTCTTTCAGTCCTTTCTCGTGGGCAAATTACAGGCAAGAATCAAAGCACGATTGCGCGCGATGGAAATTATGTGGGACTTGAAAGACTTCCGAATATTTCGCCTGATGACCCACATGCCGAATGGTTTCACGAAAACACTCTTGTGGTCAGAAACGACGAAGCCATTCTCGATAAAGTTCCAATCGTGATCCACAACGGGGAAAAGGAGTACTCCGCTTCCGATGGTGGTTTTCTGACGTTCAGGGCCAAATTCCTAAAGAAAGACGCAGACACCGTTATCGTGCTTCGTATGTGCCAATCGGACTACATCGTTTGGCGGATAAATCCGCGAGACCGATACAAAGAAATTAAAACCTATCCGATAAAGTCAAGCTCCGACCAAATTGAGTTCCAAGGCGTGACTTATAAGATGGCCGAAGTGGAGAAGACTAAATTGCGGGGCCTCATCCATCTGCTGGACACCGAACCCTTGGAGAAAAAATAGCCCAACTTGGTTTGTGGCTGGAAGAAACGTGAGCCCGTTTGACCGACGGGGTCGTGAGAAATTCGCCTTACGGGACATGGTGCTTTTCGGGCCGATCCACTGGACGATTAGCGCGTTTATGAAGGGACAATTTTCCTGCGCGCTTTGCACTAGGCCGCGGACAATGTCACTCGCTCTGCCCAACGACCTCGAACTTCCTGGTTTTATTGTCGGGGAAGAGAAATTCGTATTGCTGATCTACCTCATAGGCGGTCTGATGGTCATCTTTGACCAGCTTGGCCTTGTAGTCGCCAAGTGCCAATATTCCGCCTCTGGGGACCCCACTAAGCTGATACTTCTTAGAGTGAATGACGACATCCAGCCCTTGCGCGCTGGGAAGGAGGTACGATGACGTCACATGGACATTGATCGAGTACTCCTCCGGCGCTGGTGCTGCGGGGGCGAGGGTGGCGAGTAGCAGCAGGACAAACAATGCGGCTCTCTTCATAATTCCTCCGTTAATCAACTCTGGGTGCGTACTTGCTGCGAAATAACGATGACACACTTTTCCGATTACTGCTGCCAGGATGTTGGCGTCTAGACAAGAAGGCGAGATTCCATTGTCGCGCGGACAAAGAATCGACTTAGTCTGTCTAATGGACAAGGCGAAGATGGAAAAGGCACGCGTCTCCGATGAATGGCTGTTGGGCGCAACGGTGGGCGGCTACCTCATTCTGACCTTCGTGCTCCATTTTTGGGGCTCCGCCTTTGTTCACTATTGGTGTGGAAATTCTCCCTATCCACTTTCCACACGCGACGGAAGATTCCCTGTCTATTTAGTGTTTCTCGTTCCAGCCGTGATTGTTGGTGTCATAGACTGGGCTCAAGCGAAGTTCGCTCAGACATGCACAGCAAGCCGCCGATTCGTGAGAGCCGCACTGTGGATGAACCTAATTGGTATCTTGGGTTTTCTCGCAGCAGTTGTCTCAAACTATGGGCCAGACGGAAACGACGGATTCTTCGCAATTGTGATCTTGCTTGGTATGGCGTGTTGGCCTATGGGACTGGTGGTCTCGCTGGGAAATTTAGTACGGGCGTGCATCCGGCGACTTAGCGCACCTCTGTCGGAAAGACCGAGCTCCTGATTTGTCGGTTATCGGATAAGTGAAGTAGTACTTCACTTAGACGATTAGCGTTTACCATGACCTGACCAACGAAATCGCTTCCAGGCCTGGAAGACGATAGAATCGTCCAGCGGCTGTGCCATACTATCGAGCGTTCCCTTCGAGACTAACCGGCCCGTGCAATTGCTGTCGAATACCCGGATATCAAGCTTCCGCTGAGGTGGGATCGATCATAAGCCTGACTTCCGAGACACGATTCGCTGGGAAGCCTCCTTGCCGCGCATGTTCGCGAACCATTTCTTCGCTGGCAGCGATATACACGCAGTAAATCTTGTCGGCCGTGACGTAGCTATGGAGCCATTGGATTGCCGGTCCGAGGTTATTGAGAACGCTGCACGATTTCTGCGATATGGTCCGGACCTGGTCAGCCGTCGCATTTTCAATACCCGGAATGTCGCGCTCGATCACGTACTTGGGCATCCCTTATCCTCTCCTTCTTTTTATTCTTTCTTGCTTGATGAGTTGTGAACAGATGGGGGAGACGCCTGCCTTGCGTTGTTCGCGGGGAAGCCTTCCCGGTCTCGCTTCTATGTACTCCTGCGGCGCGCCCACGATGCATCGGTAATGTTCGGCGTCCGAGACAAGGAACAGCACAGCTAGGCAGGCGTCTTCCGGCAATCTATTGGCCTGCGCAGGATACGTGGTCGTTCCAGTCCACGAAGGGCCCCTGGGGATTGTCGCGCCAAGCCCAGACGTGCAGTTCATAGAACGGACCTAGGCCGTAGCGGTTCGGGCCGTCGACGTACAGCATCAGGTGACCCTCCACCTGCGGAGCGGGGTTAGGGGGAAGGGCGCTTGCGAGAATAATGAACTCGACGCCCACTAACTTGGGTTGACCGTTCGACGACGGCTCATAGATCAACGCTTGGGGGTGCGTGGGGTCAATAGGTCCGTTCAGCAGAGTGCCATTGACGTAGTGGACGCCCATGGCTCCATGGTCGGATCCGCTTACGCAGCCGAGTGCGGGACTATATCCAGCGCTAGTGGCTGCCTTGACGTCATCCACGTACTGCGCCGTCGCACTGCGAACAATCTCGACGAGCTTGTCCTGGTCCCCCTGTCCCTGCGGCTGTGTCTTTTGCTGAGCTAGCGCAAAAGAGCCAAGGGCCAGAGGAGCGGCCAAAAGCATCATCAAATACGATGGTTTCTTCATGTTTGGATTCTCCTTAGGGTCTTGCCGGAAATAGCTCACCAGCGGTCTGCTGGGGCGCGGTCCGAAGCGTGAGCTCTCGCAAGAACTGGCGGACTGTGGCTGGTTCCCGCCAAGAGTGCAATCCTCGCGACCTCCATCCCTCCCCAAAGTTCCCTCCATTGCTAAACGACTGCGAACGCAGGGGATTGCGTCCGAACCAAGGCTAACCGTGGCCATGCGAAGTCTGCTAGACTTGCCTCATCTTGGCGACTACTGCTATGCCCACCTCCGAGCCTGGTGTTCGCCGATTACGTTTCGACAATTTCGAGTTGGACCTTCGCACTGAGGAGCTGCGCAAACATGGTGTACGCCTGCGGCTGCAGGGTCAGCCGTTGCAAGTTTTGGCCGCGTTGCTCAAGCGCGCCGGCGATGTGGTCACTCGAGAGGAACTGCAAGCGCAGATTTGGAACACCGACACTTTTGTCGATTTCGACCATAGCCTGCACAACGCGATTGCGCGCCTCCGCGAGGTGCTTGGCGACTCCGCCGTGAGGCCCCGCTACATTGAAACGCTGCCGCGCCGCGGATACCGGTTTATCGCGCCGGTGGATGCCGGAGACGTTCTGGCCCCCTCTGGTGCTGCCGACTCCGCGCCACCGGCCGCCCTGCCTGGCCACCCGCGGCTTACCAAATCTCATGCCCTGCTGCTCACGGCGTTCGCCGTCCTGGTTATAAGCATTGTGTTCTGGCTGGCGCGTACCGGTGGTGCTCCTACCAACGCTGCTCCTCGCTTGAATTCCATTGCCGTTCTGCCCCTCGAGAATCTGTCCGGCGACCCTTCTCAGGAATTTTTTGCGGATGGCATGACCGACCAATTGATTACTGACCTTGCGAAGGTCGGCTCACTGCGCGTCATCTCGAGAACTTCTGTCATGCAATACAAAGGCACGAGAAAGGGCCTGCCCGAAATTGCTCGCGAATTGAACGTCGACGCCATCGTTGAAGGTTCGGTCATCCGTTCAGGTCAACGAGTGCGTGTTACCGCCCAACTCGTTCAAGCACCTACGGACCAGCACTTATGGGCAGAGACTTACGACCGCGATCTAGGTGATATCCTTAAGCTACAAGGTGAAGTGGCGAACGCCATAGCAGGGCAAGTCCGCGCACAACTCACGCCAACACAGCAGGCTCTGATTCGCCGGGCCGCGGCGGTCGACCCAGCGGCATACGATGCCTATCTCAAAGGCCGTCTTTACTTTGTCAACGAGTTCACAAAACCGGATTCCCTCAAAAAGGCCCAGCATCTCTTTGAGGAAGCGATCCAAAAAGACCCAAACTTCGCTCTGGCGTACGCCGGGCTGGCGGATACGTACCTCTATTTGACCTTTTCTGGTACGCTGCCAAAAGAATCTGCCTATCCGTCTGCCAAGAAGGCGCTAGCGAAGGCACTCGAACTTGACGACACCATCGGCGAGGCCCACGACACACTCGGAGTCCTGTATTGGCAGTTTGATTGGGACTGGGACGCCGCCGAACGAGAGTTCAACCGCGCCATTGCCCTGGCGCCGAGCTACAGCTGCGCGCACGAAGATCGCGCCATCTTTCTCGCT
>Ga0210395_10001241_pt1 | contig 19802 bp, 16 predicted proteins | sample IncBWH4OmetaG_FD_150861 | JGI IMG/M metagenome (GOLD analysis project Ga0210395, IMG submission 150861) | Forest soil microbial communities from Barre Woods Harvard Forest LTER site, Petersham, Massachusetts, United States - Inc-BW-H-4-O ...
GCGGCCAAGGGCTGATCGTCAGGATGGAGCGCGTTGGCCCATCCCGATCCCACACTCTCCTGTTGACTCATCCCAGTCGTTTCATACCACCGGCGGTTGCAGTAATCACCCTCGCCTCCGGGAAGCGCGGTCCAGACAATCTGCGGGATCGCCTCGGCCAAGCTGCGGAAGCGAGCCTCGCCGTCGGCCAGCCTGAGCGATCGCAACCAGCGCCGGGCCGCCGTCAACCGGCCCGCCCGCTTGAGAGCCGCAAACGCGGCAAACAGGGCCAGCACAACCGACAACGCGACCAGCCAGTAAGCGTAATTTCCCTGCAACATCGTCAAGCCCGACGTAGAGGACCTCCAGAGACAAATAAGGGCGCGAATCTAATGGCGTAACCGCCGACGCGAAGTTCTCCCTCGGTCGGCGGACCTGCTGGAGTAACACATCGGCAGGACTGGCTTTTCTCTTATTAGAAGTTGATAAGAACGGTTCTGGAGGAAGCCGAATCGGAAGAGGGGCGAAGATTGTGGGCAAAGTTTAAAGACTGTGATGGCAAGAAAAAAGAGACGTAGCTGAGCTACATCTCTTCGAGAAGATTGCGGAAGAATTACGGAGTGTTGCTGACCGGCTTCACCGCAGCCTGATCAGTGGGCCCGGCGACGAAGAAGTTGTGATCGTACATGTTGCGATACATGCGTCCGGCAATCTCGGCGGCCTTCGGACCAAACGTGGGACGTCCGCCTTCCAGAAAGATAACCACTACGACGCGTCCCACGCTGGTGTTGGCGTAGGAAGCAAACCAGCCGAAGCGGGTTCCGGCGTGGGAACAGGTTCCGGTCTTGCCCAGAATTTCTTCTTCGTTGAAGTTGAGACGCAGGCTGCGGGCGGTGCCGTATTGCACCGCGCCGGCCATGCCGTCGGAAAGTTCGGGAATGACGGGAGCAATGTCGAGCTGGCGTTTGACGCGCGGCTGAAAGCCCGCAACCTCTTCGGGTGAAGTCGGATGCTGCAGGTAGTAGAGAGTTCCGCCGTTCGCAATCGCCGAGACCATCGCTCCCAGTTGCAGCGGAGTCATGGAAACGCCTTCGCCAAACGAGCACATCTTGCCAACGCCGCCGAGCTTGGCCGGAATCGCTTCCTCGGGATAGCTACCGAGTTGCTCGCCGGCAATGTCGTAGCCGGCAAGTTCGCCGAGTCCGTATTGGTGAGCGTAGTAGGCGACTTTCTCAAAACCGAGGTTTCGACCGAGCGCCTCGAAATAAGCGTTGTTGGAGTGGGCGATTGCGGTGGTCAGGTCCATGCGGCTGCGGCCGCCGAGAGCAACTTTGGTGTCTTTCGAAACCAGGCCTTCGCTCAGTGCCGCAAGAGCTACGGAAAGTTTAATGGTCGAGCAGGGCTGCGCGCCGCTCGACAGAGCCAGTTTCTGATTCACCATGGCGAGCACGCGTCCGCTGGTGGGCTCGATGGCAACGACGGTGCCGTTCATGTTGCCCAGCGCATCAATCGCGGCCTGGCGGACCACTGGATCTTCTCCGGCAGTCACGTCGCCAGCAGCAATGTCCTCGGCAAAGGAACTCATGCCGAAACGCTCGTGATAACGATGACGGCGCGTGGTCGTCGAAACTGGAGTAACCGTTCCAGTCGCGCTGCGGCTGCGCGCCAAGTGATGGAGACGGCGCCGCGTGTGCTGAGTCTCACTGATTTTCGTCGGTGATTTCTTGGCCGGAGAATGCGTGCTGGTGCTGATGTGCGCCGCCCAACTCACGCCCGCCAGAGGCAGAACTGTCAGCAGGGCCACGCAAAGACGAAGAAGGCTCGTTCCTTTAGACATCGTGTTGAATCCACTCCCCGGACGCGTATACATACTTCGATGCAAGTAGGGTGCCAGCGGACGGTAACCCACCAAAATCACTCAACTTCGCTGATATTACGGGAGTTAGCATATTTCTGGCAACCGAAAAATTTAGATCGCGAAAAACATTATTTTTGATTTAACCCATTATGGGACAAGCACATACACGGCGATTACCTCGGGCCAGTCCCCTTCAGTAACCGGTTACCCAGTTACTTGGAAGGTACTTCCCATATGCAAGGGTTTTCCCAGGGCGAAGGCGTCGCTAGTCGTTGGTCGTTGGTCGTTGGCGATCGGGGCTAACGACTAGCGACCAACGACCAACGACGAATTTCACATCACCTCGTTGCGCTTGCGCAGAAACGCGGGAACGTCGAGATCATCCTGCTCGAAGTTGGTCATGACCGTGCCGCGCAGGTTATCGCGCATGCTGTCGAGCGAGATCACGTCAGCAGCCACGCGCTCGGGCACGTGGCCCAGGGGTACGGGAACCACATCGGCCGTATAATCGCGGACATTCGCGGAACGGTCCTCGAACGCGGTATGCGATGACATGATGTGCTCGGGCATATCGTTGCGCGGTCCGGCGCCGTTGGGAAAATCCATGGCGTCGGTGTTGGCGTGGGCGTTGTCACTGTCATTATCATTGTCGAGCGCTGCGGCATGCCGCGACGAAAACGACATGTGAGTTTCGATCGGGCGCGGGCGCGCGGACGGGGCCTCGCGGAAACCGGTGGCGATGACGGTGATCTTCACCGCATCTTTCATCTTCTCGTCCATGACAGCGCCAAAAATAATGTTGGCGTCTTCATGCGCGGCGCCCTGAATAATCGAACAGGCCTGCTGCACTTCGGACAATTTAAGCGACGAAGATCCGGTGATGTTGATGAGGATGCCGCGGGCGCCATCGATGGCTCCGGCTTCGAGCAGCGGCGAAGCAATCGCCTTCTGCGCCGCTTCGATCGTGCGCTTGGGGCCGCTGGCCGACGCCGTGCCCATGACGGCGTATCCCATGCGGGCCATGATGGTTTTCACGTCGGCGAAATCGCGGTTGATGATGCCGGGGATGGTGATGATGTCGGAAATCCCCTGCACGCCTTGACGAAGAATATCGTCGGCGATGCGGAACGACTCGAAAAATCCCGCGTCTTCCGCGACCGCGAGTAATTTTTCGTTGGGGATGACGATGGTCGTGTCGACCGACTCCATGAGTTCGGCGATGCCGCGCTCAGCCTGCGCCATGCGGCGTTTGCCTTCAAACGAAAACGGTTTGGTGACGACGGCAACCGTCAGCGCGCCCATCTCAACCGCGAGCGACGCGATGATCGGCGCCGCTCCGGTGCCGGTGCCGCCGCCAAGGCCGGTGGTGACGAACACCATGTCGGCGCCTTCGAGGGCTTCGATAATCTTGTCGGAATCCTCGAGCGCGGCCTTGCGCCCGACTTCAGGATTCGCGCCCGCGCCCAGGCCGTTGGTCAGCTTCACGCCGAGTTGCAGCTTCACTGGCGCGTGCGACATGCGCAGGGCTTGCAGGTCGGTGTTAGCGACCACGAATTCGATGCCTTCCACTCCGGCATCAATCATGCGGTTGACCGCGTTGCCGCCTCCACCGCCGACTCCGATCACTTTGATCTTGGCGTCGTTGCGGGCCTCTTCGTTGAAGCTGATGCGAATGCTCGAGTCTTTTTTCATAGTCTCCACCTGTGTGAAATCTCTGCCCACTATCCACTGGTCTCTGGCCGCTGCCCTTTATGCTCCCTTACCCACCAACAACGCTTTCAATCTCGTCCCCCACCGATCTTCCTGCAGGCCTCGGGCGATGCGGGCGCGCTGGCCGTAGTTCACCATGCCCAGCACGGTCGCAAACTCTGGCTCGGATAATGTCGACGGCATCTTGGCCAGCGGTGCCGGCCATGAGAGGCGCACCGAACGCCGCAACACCGACTCCGCCACGTCGAAAATGCCGGGCAGTCGCGACGCTCCTCCGGTCAGCACGATGCCGGCGAGGCAGACATCGAACATGCCGCTGTGGCGCAGGGTCTCGCGCATCATTTCAAAAAGTTCACGGGCGCGAGGCTCCAGAATTTCGGCGACCAGGCGCTGCGGCATCAGGCGCGAAGGGCGATCGCCGACGGAGGGAACTTCAACTTCGTTACCTTCGGGAATCAAGGTGACGATCGCATTGCCGTAAATCTTTTTGATCTTTTCCGCCTCGGCCAGCGGCGTGCACAAACCCACCGACAGATCGCTGGTGAAGTGGTCGCCGCCGACGGGAATCACTCCGGTGTAGGCGACCGCGCCCTGCTGAAAAACAATCAGTTCCGTCGACCCCGCGCCGATGTCGGCCAGGCACACACCCAGTTCGCGCTCGTCGTTGCGCAGCACGGAATCGGCGGCGGCCAACGGTTCGAACACAGTGTCGTCGACGTGCACTCCGGCGCGGTTCACGGCGGTGATTACGTTTTGCGTGGCGCTGGTCGCGGCCGTCACCATGTGGACGCGGACTTCGAGGCGCGCCGCCATCATGCCCAGCGGATCGTGCACACCTGCCTGCTCGTCAAGAATAAATTCCTGCGGCAGCAGATGGAGAATCTCGCGATCCGCCGGCAAAGGAATCGCGCGGGCACGGTCAACCGCCTGCTTAATCTCATCGCGTCCAATTTCGCGCGGACGCGTCCCCAGACTGATGCCACCATGACTATTCACGCCCCGTACATGGGCTCCGCCAATGCCGACAGTAGCGTGCTCGACCGGCGCTCCAGCTACGTCTTCCGCGGCCTCGCAGGCTTTCTGAATCGCAGCCACCGCCTTGTCGAGTTCCACGATTACGCCCTTGCGCGAGCCCCGCGACTCAGCCACACCGTGGCCGCGATAGCGCAGGCCGCCGTCGGTCAGCTCCGCCATCAGCGCACAAGTTTTGGCGCTGCCTACGTCGATCGCGGTAAGAAAACTTCCCTGCTGGTTCGCCATGTTCTATTGGTCCGCCTTATGAATTCCTCGACATCGTCGTTAATTAATTTGAAAATTAATTTGAACTCGTATTCGTCGGCTGCTTTGCAATCGCGGCGCTCGGCTTCGGAATTGCAGGATGTACCGCCGCGGGTGGCGCCGGCTTCTTCATTTCCGTTTTCTGCAACCTCGGCGGCGCTGCAGTCTTCGCCACAACTTTTTTCGCCGCAGGGCTTTTCGCCTTCGTGGTTGTTCTCTTGACTCTCGGCTTCGCGGCCGGCTTTTTCGCCGCGGCCGCTTTCGGATCAAGCTTCTTGTCCGTCAACTCAAACGCCGGCTTGGGAAGAGTGCGGTCGTGCGGGACCATGATCGGATTCACGCTGGCAGAATGCACGTTCGAAGAATGAATGCCCGCAGCACGCACGCTCGCGGAATTCATGCGCGTAACCAGCGCCGCCGGCTTCACGCCCGCCGCCGCGGCCGCCTTGGCCGCCGAGGCTGCCAGCGCAGGCTGCTTCGAACGTCCTTCCATATCCGGATTCACGATCACCTGGTTGTCGTAGCGCAGGTTCACCGACTCCAGCTTCTGAAATTGCTGCCGCCATTCCCGCACGTGGCCGACGTAAGTTTTGTAGCGCTTCAGATATTCCGACGACCCGAGTTCGACCAGCACGTCCCCCGCGGGATCATTCACTCGAATCTTCAGGTTTTCGAGATCGGAGAGATCCACCTCGCTCAGATCCTGCGAATAGTGGGCCCCGCCGGAATCGAGTTCCTGCACCAGCGAGTTGTAGGCCTTCATGCGCGGAGCCCGTGTGGATAGCGGCTCGCCGGGATTCATCCCCAGAATTACAGGAAAGGAATATTTACGTTTCTGGGGCAGTTCCATCAGTGTGCCGCCGGCATCGATCAGGAAAATCCGCGGGCCCACGCGGGCGAAGGCCACAGGTGTGCGCTCATGAATTTCAACCTTTAATCGGTTGGGCACAAAGCGCATCACGCTGGCCGATTCGACCCACGGAATCTGTTCGAGTTGCGCTTTCTGCTGGGCCAGTGGGATGAAGAAAATGTTGCGGCCTATGTCGGCGCCCATCACTTCCATGATTTGCGCCTTGGTCACGTTCTGCATGCCGGTGACGTCGATGTTGTCGCTCGACTCCACCCGAAAGCGCCACGAGCGCTCGCCATACTCATACAGCCCGGCGGCAGCGATTGCGGCAACGCACAGAAGCGCGGCCGCGATGGACGCCCACAAAAGCCGGCTGGCAGTCTTTTTGGGGATCGAACTGCGGCGGGCCGAGACCCGTTTTTGCCCGCGCAGGAAAGGCGATTCCTCGTCCACATCCAGGTCGACCAGACGCGCGTCGTCCAACTCGTCGCGGGCGGGTTCGGCGTGCCCTGATTCCACGTGGGAATGCCCGGCGCTGGGTGGGTACAACTCTTCCTGCAAGATGGTGCCGCTGGATTTCCGCGCCATCAGTTCAGGTCAGTTGTCGTGAGGAATCGCTGAGCTTTTTTAATATAGCCGCATTCGCGGGTTTGAGATAGACAAAATATCTATGTTTTGCACAACCGGGAACCGTATTGGGCACCGCCACGAACGGGCTACGTCCGCCGCCCAGCCCCTCCACGCTCTTTCATTCCGACCGGAGCCGGAGCGACAGCGACGGCGGAGTGGAGGAACCTGCTGTTGTCTGCGTGGCGAGAGAGAAGCAGATTCCTCCGCCGCTCGCTTGCGCTCGCGGGTCGGAATGACAAGAGGGGAAAAACGGGCACGGCCGGTTCTCCGCGCCATCTCTAGTACAGGAGGAAGGAACTTGATGGCAATGAATTAAATCGGACCTGAACCCGACTCGACCTGAACCACGGGAGCCGGAATTCGAACCATCGGCACTCGCGGAACTTCCACTCGAATCCTGGGGCAAGCCGGCACCCGAACCGCGACCGGGTTGAACGCCATTGCCGGAATTCGAATGCGGGCGACTTGTGCCTCAACCTGGGCTTCCATGCGCGCCCGGTTCGCCTCCAACCTACCCAATTGCGCTTCTTCGCGAGCCGACATCAGGTTCAAGCGCGCCTGGGAGAGTGCAACCCTGTTCTGAACTCTCGCCATCGACGCCGCCAGCGGGCAGGATGCCGTCTCGTTCTGCGCCGTCAGCATCCGAGCGTCGGCCAGAAAGCGGTCCGCGTTCCCGGAAGCCAGAGCCAGTACCGCTGCCGAACGATACTCGACCTGATCCGTAATCTGTTCCACCGCCTGGTGTGCCCATTGCAAGCCGCCGTTGTGGTAGCTGGCGTTCAATCCGGCTGCCAGCACTCCGGCCACCAGCCATCCCCACGCTTGTGTCATTTTCATCGCCGTAACCCCTTATGCGTGATAGACGAAGCCCATTCCGATCCGTTAGCAAGGGATACGAGACCGGGATGCGGAAAGTTCCCAGGGCTGATGAAGCTGGGCTGATCAAGCCGGGCTGATGGTGGCCGGGCTGACGGTGGCCGGGCTGACCGAAATGGACGCCTGCCCGATATTGCGCAAACTAGCGCAGCGGCGGGGAAAAGTCGGTCAGAGCGAGAAAAGTGGAGTCGACTTTTTCCACGAGTTTGCCGTTCGCTTCGGATTTATCGCGAACGCTCTTCCACTCCGGATCATCCTGAAACGACTTCCAGTTGTTGGCTGCCGCCTCGCGGCTGGGGTGCGCGAGAATATAAATCAGCGTGTCGCTCTTCTGGGGCTCATCGACCGGCGTCCAGTAAGCAACGCTTTTCATTCCGTGCCGCTCAAAGATCTTGATCGTGTGCTCGCGGAAGCGCGCCAGCAGGTCAGCCAGTTTCCCCGGGGCCGCATGATAGACGCGGAGTTCGTAAACCGCACCCGTACCAGCCACAGAATTGCCGTTGTCTTGAGAAGCGGCCCAAAGTGCCGAAGGAAGCAATGCCGCCGCAGGAAGCGCCTGGAGTAAGGTTCGTCTTTTCACGGCGGCATTCTAGCAGAAGCGGCTTGGTGATCGCTGCCGCCTGCGGTCGATACAGTTTGAGCTTCAACACAGTCGGAACTCACCCCAAAAATGAAGACCAAGGCGACAACAGCTCCGCGTCTGGGAGTAGAATCCCACCCCAGGGGTGGAAAAGTATGCATTTTCCAATGTTTCTAATCCTTGCGCTCCTACCCCAAACTCCACAGACTGCTCCGGCCCAGGACGCGCTCGCGCTGCTCAATGAAGTCAGTCAGCGCTATGCCGACGCCAAGTCGTACCACATCGAGGCGGTCGAAGAAGATACCTCGACCAACGAACTCAGCCGCCACTGGGACAAAAAGCTGCTCACCGCAATCGTCATGGCGGACGGTCGCTTTCGCTATGAGGCACGTACGGGATCCGGATCGGCAATCTTTGTCTCCGACGGCACGATGCAATCGGACTATCATCCTTACGACCACCTCTATACGCAACAGCCCGCTTCGTCGGATGATCCGTTCGCGGGGCACGTCTTTGGGGCAGACGAGGCACCGCTGTTGTTGGCCAGGGTTCTCCTGACTAAGATGTCCCACCGCGGCGACGGCGTAAAATCCGCTACGTTCCTGCCGGATGAAACGATCTCAGTGGACGGTAAGAGCGTCGACTGCTATGTGGTTCACTACCTAACCGAACCCTCCCGGACTGGCGACTTCACATTCGAATGGACATATTGGATCGATAAGTCCCGCAAGCTTGTGGTCAAGACCTTCGACCGCCGCCGCGAAACTTATGCACTCACTCTGTCCGGAGGACATCTTCCCATGTCCACGGAAACCACCGTGGTGTATCCAGTGGTTGCGCTGGACCAGCCGGAAGCCGACACTGCATTCGCCTTCGTCCCGCCGGCCGAAGCGAAATTGGTGACTGAGTTTCCCAATGTTTTCATGAGGAATCCCCAGTCCGCCGACCCGTCGAATCTGACCGGGAAGCCCGCGCCTGAACTCCAGCTCAAATCGTCCGACGGCAAAATCACGGCCCTCAGCAGCTTTCGCGGCAAGCCTGTGTTCATCGAATTCTGGGCGACATGGTGCCTGCCCTGCGTCGAACTCATGCCTGGCTTGGCGACGTTGCACGCGGAAACCGCGGACAAAGGGCTGGCGTGGCTGAGCATCGATTACGACAAGGACCCTAAAGTAGCCGACGGATTCCTCGCCCGCGACCACATCTCCTGGCCCAATTATCACGACGGAGACGGTTCGTTGGGCAAGCCGTTTCACCGGACGGGAATTCCGCTCGGCATTCTGATCGACGCAGACGGCAAGGTCACTTTCTACAAATCGGGCTACAGAATCGCCGAACTGCGCACGGCCATCGCCAAGCTGGGGCCGGAGTTCAATTCAGTTACATCGGCGGTAGCGAATACGAAATGAGCTCTTCATAAGCGCGCTGCTTCCCGGCGGTTTACCCTTCCCGCGCGTTCAGCTTGTCGAGAATCATCGGTCCCAACTGTGAGACGCTGCCCGCACCCAGAGTCAGGATCATGTCACCATCCTTCGCGATCGCAGCGGCTGAATTCACCGCATCGCCAAACGAATGCGCGAATGCCGAACTCTTCCCGCTCTTCTCCCGAATCCGCTCGGCCAGGATTTCGCCCGTGATGCCTTCGATGGGCTTCTCGCTAGCGGCGTAGATGTCGAGCACGAACAGCGAATCGGCGTCGTCGAAAGCGCTGGTAAATTCATCCATCAAATCGCGCGTGCGCGTATAGCGATGCGGCTGAAAGATGACATGAATCTTGCCAAAGCCGCACTGCCGCGCCGCCGCCAGCGTGGCCATAATCTCGGTGGGATGGTGGCCGTAATCGTCAATCACGCTCACCCCCGCCGCGCGTCCGCGCAACTGGAAGCGCCGGTCAACCCCGCGGAACTGGTCAAGCGCCGCGCGGATCGCATCAACTCCAACATCGAGGCCCACGCCAACCGCAATCGCCGCCGTCGCATTCAACACGTTGTGCACGCCGGGCACGTGCAGCGTGAACTCGCCCAGGTCCTGCTTGCGGTAGATTACCTGAAACATATTCAGAGGTGGGTGCCCCATTTCTCGCACGCTCTTTGCGCGAGGAAGCCTGCCCTGAGCCTGTCGAAGGGTGGGGATTTTGATCCAAAAATCCGACCCGCGCTTGGTCCCGTAAGTCACTGTGCGCCGCTGCACATCCGGCAGCAGCCGTCGCAACACTGGATCGTCATTGCAGGCCACGATCATTCCATAGAACGGCACCCGGTCCATGAATTCGAGAAACGTTTTCTTCACGTCCCGCATGTTGCGGTAAGTATCCATATGCTCGCGATCAATGTTGGTCACGACCGAAAGTATGGGGGACAATTTAAGAAAGCTGCGGTCGCTCTCGTCCGCCTCGGCGACCAGATATTGCGACTTGCCCAGGCGCGCGTTCGAGCCCATGGCATCGACGCGGCCGCCCACCACCACGGTCGGATCAAGCCCGCCCGCAGCCAGCACAGCCGCGACCATCGAAGTCGTGGTGGTCTTGCCGTGCATGCCGGCGATGGCGATGCCGTATTTCAAGCGCATCAACTCGGCCAGCATCTCCGCCCGCTGAATGACGGGGATGTGGAGTTTGTGCGCTTCGGTGACTTCAGGATTCTCCGCGGCGATCGCGGAACTGGTGACCACCACCTCGGCGCCCACCATATTTTCGGCGCGATGTCCTTCAAACGTGATCGCACCGAGTCCGGCGAGCCGCTGCGTCACCGAGGAACTCTTCAGGTCGGAGCCAGAAACTTTGTAGCCGAGATTCAGCAGCACCTCGGCAATCCCGCTCATGCCGATCCCGCCGATGCCCACGAAATGAATGCGTTGAATCTTGGCGAACATAAAGTCAACTTCTTGGCCGCGGATTTACGCGGATCTCACGGATAAACCAAACAACTCAAAACTACATTGTCATTCCGAGCCGCTGGTAGCCACGAAGCGGCGAGAGCGGAGAGGAATCTCGGTCTTGGTTTATCCGCGGAAATCCGCGTTAATCCGTGGCCAACTCCTCAATTCCCCCGACTCGCGCCGCCATCGCCGCAATATCCCGCGCGGCGTTAGGATGCGCCAACTCGCGCGCAGCCTGGCTCATCTGCTGCAGGCGCTGCGAATCCTGCAACAGCGTCGCAATCGTCTCCGCCAGCCAGACGCCTTCCAGCTTCGATTCCTCGACTACTACGGCCGCTCCGTGGCGCGCCAGTGCTTCGGCGTTGACGCGTTGATGATCATCCGCCGCCCGCGGGAACGGAACGAACACGGCCGGCTTCCCTGCTGCGGCAATCTCCGCGACAGTGCTCGCCCCCGAGCGGCATACCACCAGATCGGCGCGGGCGAAGGCCGCCGGCATGTCTTCAATAAACTTCGAAACCTCGGCCGACTCTCCCAAAGACTGATACGCCGCCAGCGCGTCATTATAGTCACGCTCGCCGGTTTGATGAATGATGTGAATTCCAGGCGCCTCGCGCTGCAGAACCGGCAGGCAGCGGATCATTGCTTCATTGATGGCATGCGCGCCCTGGCTGCCGCCGAACACCAGCAGAGTCGGGGTTCCGCCGCGCTTGGGAGCGATCTCGAAAAACGCCTGCCGCACCGGCACGCCCGTAACTTCGGCGTGACGAAAATATTTGGCCGTTTCCTCGAAGTGCACCGCTGCGCCCGAAACAAATTTGGCAACGACCCGGTTAGCAAACCCCGGCACTACATTCGGCTCAAAGGCCAGCGTCGGAATATGTTTCACCACCGCCGCCAGCATGGCCGGGCCGGACGCGTATCCGCCCACGCCGATCACCACATCAGGGGCAAACTCGTTGAGCATGCGGCCCGCATCCCAAACGGCGCGCGGCAGGTCGAACGCCGTCTTCAGCCGCGTCATCAGGCTGACATTTTTCAGCGCGCCCACGCGTACGAGTTGCAGCGGATATCCCGCGGCCGGCACGAGCCGGTTCTCGATCCCGCGCGCCGTCCCGATGAACAGCACCTCGGCGTCGTAACTTTTCTTGAGTTGATTGGCGATGGCCAGCGCCGGAATCACATGCCCGCCCGTACCGCCGCCCGCCAGGATTGCCCGCATGTCGTGACTATAAACCAGAAGCAAAACTCGCCGCGGATCTACGCGGATTCACGCGGATAAAACAAAACAGCAATTCAGGAAATCCGTGGCGATCCGTGAAAATCCGTGGCAACTTTCTTCATTCCGCTTGCTTGGTGATATTCAGCAGCACGCCCACGCACGCCAGGGTCACGAATAAAGACGATCCTCCGTAGGACACCAGCGGCAGCGGAATCCCTTTGGTCGGCATCAGGCCGAGCACTACGCTGATGTTGATGAACGCCTGCAGCACGACCATGCAGGTGATGCCAACGGCGAGATAGCGCCCGAAGAGATCTTCCGTACGCCAGGAAGCGCGCATGCCGCGCCACAAGAAAATCGCAAACAGGCTGACCACGAACAGCGCTCCGACCAGGCCGAGTTCTTCCGCAGTGACCGCGAAAATAAAATCAGTGTGCGGCTCGGGGAGGTAGAACAGCTTTTGCTTGCCCTCCATCAGGCCGGTGCCAGTCACGCCACCCGTACCCACGGCGATCAGCGACTGAATGATGTGAAAGCCCGTCCCCTGCCGGTCGGCATAAGGATTCAGAAACGCCAGGATGCGGTCACGCCGCCAGCTCACATGAAAAATCAAAACGTAGAGCGGCAGCAGCGACGCCGCAAACGCGTAACCGAAATAGCGCATCCGCATTCCCGCCACATACAAAATGCAGGCGGCGATTCCGGCACAGGCGATCGCGGTGCCCAGATCCGGCTGCAGCACGATCAATCCCAGACAGACCAGCACCGGCGCGGCCGCCGGCAGCAACGTCGAGCGCACGTCGTCGATGGTCTTGGCGCGGCTCTCCAGGAAATACGCGAGAAACAGAATCAGGACAGGCTTGGCCAACTCCGACGGCTGGAAGGAAAAGCCTCCGGCATGAATCCAGCGATGCGTGTTATGCGAGCGGTCAAGAAAAAAAACCGAGATCAGCAGCAGCGTCGTAAACCCCATCAGCGAAAACACCAGCGCGGGATGCTTGTAGCGGCGATAGTCCACGCGCATGGTGACGACCATTGCGGCCAGCCCCGCCAGCCCGCAAAGCAACTGCTTCGACAGAAACGCATACTCTGACCCGTAGCGCTCGCGCGCCATCACGGCCGACGCCGAAAACACCATCACCAGTCCAACAAACACCAGCAGCATGGTCACGGTAAACAGCCAGCGATCGACACTCACGCGCTTTGCCATGGGAAGTTCATTTCACCACGGAGGCGCGGAAGCGAGGAGAAGGAATTGTTCATTGTTGAACTCCAACTGTTGACTGTCTTGGTTCGGTTGATATCACCGTCTAGAATTGACAGACAATGCCCCCACCAACGCCTGAGCTGATCCTCACTCTTCGCCGGCTGCCGCTCTTTACCGACCTGTCGAACCGGGAACTGGCCTTAATTGCAGAGAACGTGAGGCGTTTACATTACAGGGAAGGCGTCACGATCTTTTCTGAAGGGGAGCGTTGCCACGAACTGTTGATTGTGGAGGAGGGCACCGTAAAGATCATCAAATCGGCTCCGGATGGACGACAGCAACTAATCGGACTCGAGCGGCGTGGAAATTCCCTGGCAGAGGTGCCTGTATTTGATGGCGGCCGCTATCCCGCGACCGCTGAGGCAGCCAGTGCGACCGTGCTGCTGCGGTTGCCGGCCGACGAGTTTCGAAAGATCTGCCTGCAAAATCCCGAACTGGCTCTCAAGGTCTTCAGAGTTCTCGGCCATCGGCTGCGCCAGCTGATGAGCCTGGTCGAGGATCTATCGTTCTCTACCGTCCGTGGGCGGCTGATTGCACACCTCCTGCAATTGGCAGGCGAGACAGGGCGCGAGACTCCGCGTGGACTTCAATTCGAACTTAAGGAAAACAACGAGGAACTCGCCGCCCGTCTGGGAACGGTGCGCGAGCTCGTTTCGCGGAACCTGGGACGTCTACACGGAGCTGGCCTTATCGAGATGAATCGACGAACGATCAATATTCCCAAACCGGCCGCCCTGAAGGACGAAATCACGAGGATTCGCTGAATAAACTTTTTCGCTCACCGTGACATAAGTCATAGCCGCTCTGAATGGCACTCCCTATTCTGAATTCAGGAGCGTGTTATGGCCTACGTAATTGCAGAACCCTGCATCGGTGTAAAAGACACTGCATGCGTCGATGTGTGTCCATGTGACTGCATTCATCCACGAAAGGATGAGGCTGGGTTTGCTCCCGCCGCGCAGCTCTACATTGATCCCGCGGAGTGTATCGACTGCGGCGCATGCTTGCCGGCGTGCCCGGTGTCGGCGATTTTCCTGGCTGAGGACCTTCCCGAGAAGTGGACGAGGTTCGCAGCGATCAATGCCGATTGGTATGCAAGCGAGAAGACCTAGTCCTCGGCCCTCCCCTCGACCAAACCAGACGCGGGAGGGTCGAAGTCCCTAGCGCCACAAGCGCGGAACCGATATCGAAGCGTAGCGGCAGTTCGCTTCTTATTGATGGAGCAATGTCTTGAGATCCCGGCGGCCGTGCAAGACGTGAAGAATAAGCACGTCGCTCCGTTCGATGCGGTAGAGGATGACGTAGGCCCCTGACGATAAGCTCCTTAAACCGGGGCGCAGATCGTGATCGCGGCGGCGTCCCAGATGGGGATGCCTGGAAAGTCTGAAGAACTGGTCGGTTATCGAATTGATCAGACGGCTGGCAACATTAAGGTTGCCACTCTCGGTCGCCACGTAGATCCAAATCTCATCGAGCTCTGCCTCGACCTCGGCAGCAACTCGGAGTGCCATCAGCCTCGCGACCTACCCTGGGCTCTGAGGCGGGCGCGTCCCCGCCGCTTCACGTCACTTGCAAGCTGGCGAGCATCCTCCTTGGTCGCAATCACGCGGCCTTCGCCTCGCGCCAGAGAGGCTTCCGCTGCGTCAACCGCAGCCAGAATTTCTGCGCGAGTGCGCTCTCGCTCTTCCCATAATCGCAAGGCTTCCTCAACCGCATCCTCGGGACGTTGCAGCCGCCCAGACTCGATGGCTTGGCGGACAAACGATTCCTGATCCGGAGTTAGACGTACTTCCATGCGTCAAGCGTAAGAGCCGGCAATCGAGGTGTCAAGCATCCGAATATCGCTAGGCGAAACCTTAGCTCAGGCCCCGCACGATCTCCTTAAACACCTTCCCCCGGTGCTCATAGCTCTTGAACTGATCGAAGCTGGCGCAGGCCGGAGCCAGCAGGACCACGTCTCCGGGTTGTGCCACGGCATTGGCCTTGCGGATGGCGTTCTCCAGAGTCTCGGCGTGGACGACCTCCGCGCCCTTAATCTGCGACTCGATTTTCGCCGCCGCCGCCCCGATCGTATACACGCGCTTCACGCGCTGGCGCAGCAGGTCGTTCAGCGCCGTATAGTCGCTGCCTTTATCTTTGCCGCCGAGAATCAGGTGGATGTTTGCGGGGAACGACTCCAGGGCCTTGATAGTCGCGTCCACGTTGGTGGCCTTCGAATCGTTGTAGTAATCCACGCCGCGGATGGTCGCCACAAACTCCAGCCGGTGCTCGACCGCCTTAAAGTCGCGCACCGCCTGACGAATTTTCTCGGGCGCGCAGCCCATCAGCGCGCCTGCGCACACCGCCGCCAGCACGTTCTCCAGATTGTGCGCGCCCTTCAGCGGAGTCTCTGAAACCTGCATGATCTCTTTTTGTCCGCCTCCGTCGCGGAACACGATGTTGCCGTCCCGCACCCACGCGCCCTGCTGCACTTCTTTCTGCCGGCTGAACCAGAAGACTTGCGCGCGGGTGCGCGCGGCCATCGCCACACACGTCGGATCGTCGGCATTGAGCACGGCAAAATCGCTTCCCTGCTGATTCTCGAAGATCCGCGCCTTGGCATCGACATAGACTTCAAGCGTCCGGTGCCGGTCCAGATGATCCGGCGTGACATTCAGTACGACCGCAACCTTGGGGCGGAAAGTCTGAATCGTTTCCAATTGAAAGCTCGAGACTTCGAGCACAACGACGGTCTCCGGCCGCGCGCGTTCCGCCAGTGAAATCGCGGGCGTGCCGATATTGCCGCCGACCAGCGCGGGGAAGCCCGCGGCCGTCATGATCTCGCCCGCCAGCGTGGTCGTCGTAGTCTTGCCATTCGATCCCGTAATCGCGACGATGGGCCCCGGCAAGAATTGCGCCGCGAGTTCGATCTCGCCAATCACGCTTTCACCGAGCGCCCGCGCCTGCACCAGCGGCGGCGCGTCGACGGGCACGCCGGGGCTGACCACGATCATGTCTTGTCCGCGAAATGTGCGTTCGCCGTGACCTCCGGTTTCAACGGTGATGCCGTGATCGAGCAGCACAGGAATTTCGTTGCGCAGTTCGTCGCCGCTCTTGGTGTCGGAGACGGTCACCCGCGCGCCATGTGCCTTCAAGAAAAGCGCCGACGCCACGCCCGACTTCCCGAGGCCAACCACCAGCACGCGTTTTCCGTTCAGGTCCATCGCAACCCATTTCACCACAGAGTCACAGAGACACAGAGAAAACCAAGGATCAGAAAAAACTCTCGCTCCCGCGGTCATCGATTGACCCTTAGGATTTTATAAGTGGTGCCCTTGGTTTTCTCTGTGTCTCTGTGACTCTGTGGTGAAGCCTTTCTTATCTTAGCTTCAGCGTCGTCAGCGCGAATAGCGCGAATACCAGTGACGCAATCCAGAAGCGCACAATAATTTTCGACTCCGACCAGCCCATCAACTCGAAATGGTGATGCAGCGGCGCCATCTTGAAGATGCGTTTCTTGCGCAGCTTATACGACCCCACCTGCAGGATCACCGAGACCGCCTCAATCACAAACACGCCACCGATAAACGGCAGCAGCAGTTCCTGCTTGATGATGACGGCGACCGTGCCGATGGCGCCGCCGAGTGCGAGCGATCCCACGTCGCCCATAAACACTTCCGCGGGATGCGCGTTGTACCACAGAAATCCGATCGACGACCCGACCATGGCCCCGCAAAAAATTGTCAACTCAGCCACCTGCGGCATGCGCGGAATTTCCAGATAGGTCGCGAATGTCGCGTGCCCGCTGACGTACGTCAGCACCGCCAGTGCGCCCGCCGCGATCACCGTGCATCCAATGGCCAGACCGTCGAGCCCGTCGGTGAGATTTACCGCATTACTCGCGCCCACAATCATGAAGACCACAAACGCCATGAAAGGCAGGAACGCCAGAAACCACACATGCGGATAACGTTCCAGACTCTGCACCACCAGGTCAGGGTGATACTGCTTGAAGAACGGCACGATCAGCTTGGTGGAATACAGGTTGTAGGTCTGCATGGCGATCAGCATGGAAGCAATCACGATGCTGGCGGCGATCTGCAGTCCTAACTTGGCGCGGCTGGTCAGGCCCAGGTTGCGGCGATGCGACACCTTGCTGTAATCGTCGGCGAATCCGATGGCCGCGAAGGCGCAGGTAGAGAACACAGCAATCCATACAAAGCGATTGCTGAGGTCCGCCCACAGCAGCGTGGGGACAATGATCGCGATCACAATCAGCAATCCGCCCATGGTGGGCGTGCCGGCTTTTTTCTGATGAGCCTTGGGGCCCTCTTCGCGAATGTATTGTCCAATCTGGAACTCGCGCAGGCGGCCGATGACGAGTGGACCCACGATCAGCGCGGTGAACAGCGCTGTCAGGCTAGCGAACGCCGTGCGGAACGTGACGTAGCGAAAAATGCGGAACGGCGCAACGTAATGTTGCAGCTTGACGAACAACAGCCAGTAGAGCAATCAGCCTCCGTTAGACCAGCTATCAGCCGTCAGCTCTCAGCTGTCAGCTATATCAAACCCGGGAAGGGCACGACTTTTAAGTCGCGCCGTTTCGCGCCAATAATTCCGCGGTCTTCAGCCCCTGCGAGCCGCCTTCCATGTCTCCAGCGCCTTCTCCAGCTTCACTCCGCGCGATGCCTTGAGCAGCACCACATCCCCATCGCGCGTTTCACGGGCCAGCCATTCGCCGGCTTCCTCGGGAGTCGCCGCGAACTCGGCTTTCAACCCCGCTTGCCGCGCCGCATCGACCATCGCTTGAGCCAAACCGCGCACGCCGATCAACACATCGATTTTTTTCTCAGCGGCGTGCTGGCCGGCGGCGCGATGCATCTCTTCACCCGCCGGGCCGAGCTCCAGCATTTCTCCCGCGACCACAATGCGCCGGGCCGCCTTCATCGCGGCCAGGGCGTCGACCATGGCGCGCAGCGCCTTCGGATTGGAATTGTAGCAATCGTTGATCACCGTGATGTTACCCAGTTGGACGACCTGCCCGCGCTTGTCGGGCGGCGCGAGAGTTGCCAGCGCCCCCACCGCTTCCGCCGGCTTCAATCCGCGGGCCAGTCCAACCGCCACGGCTGCCAGCGCATTCAGAATGTTGTGTTCGCCCACCAGCGGCAAACGCGCGCGCTCGCGGCTGCCCGCGATCACTACATCAAATTCAGAACCCTCGGCGCCGCGAGTCTGAACGTTCTCCGGCCTGATATCGGCGGTCGCATGCGTACCGTAGGTGATCACCTTCCCTTTGAAGTCGCGGCCGAACTGCGAAACGAATTCGTCGTCGGCATTGAGCACGGCTGTTCCGCTGGCGGGCAACGATTCGATCAATTCGTACTTCGCGCGCGCAATCCCCGCCAGCGAATCAAAAAACTCCAGATGCACCGGGGCCACGTTGGTCACCACGCCGATTTCGGGCTGAGCGATTTTCGCCAGCGCGCGAATCTCCCCCGCATGCGACATGCCCATTTCGATGACCGCGATGTCATGTTCCGGCTCCAGCTTCAAGAGCATGAGCGGCAGACCAAAATGATTATTGAAATTGCCTTCGGACTTGAGGACGCGATAGCGCGACGCGAGAACGTGCGCGATAGCTTCCTTGGTGGTCGTCTTCCCGGCTGAACCAGTGACTCCCACCAGCGGCTTGCCCCAAACTTTCCGTACCGCAGTGGCCAGGGTTTGCAGCGCGGTCAGCGTGTCGTCAACCGCCAGCAGCCGCGACTTGTCAGGATAGCGATCGATCTGATCTTTACGCACCACCGCCGCCACAGCGCCCTTTTCCAGCGCCGCGACAACGTAGTCGTGCCCGTCAAGGCGCTCGCCTTTGACCGCGAAGAAAAGCTGCCCTGGTCCAATCGTGCGAGAATCGATGGAGTAAGCCTGGGCAATTTCTTCGCGCGGAAATTCGCCTGCGGCGGAAACAAACTCCGCAATCTTCGCCAAGGTCAGCTTCATCCCTGCTTCCTCGCGGCAGCGGCCGGATCGCAGTCGAATCCCACCGCACGCAACGCCTCTCGCGCCACGGCGGCATCGTCAAACGGATTCGACCCCTCCCGCGTCACCTGCACCTTCTCGTGGCCTTTGCCCGCGAGCAGCACGATATCTCCCGGCCGCGTCTCCGCGATCGCCAGGGCAATCGCTTTGCGGCGATCGACTTCGACACTATATTTCACGCCCGTCTTCTGCACTCCCACGATCGAATCGTTAATGATCGCGCGCGGATCTTCACTCCGCGGATTATCCGAGGTGAGCACCACAAAATCGCTGCCCCTTCCCGCAGCCTCACCCATCAGCGGACGCTTGGCGCGGTCGCGATCGCCGCCACAACCGAACACCGTCAAGACTCTCGCCGTTCCACCGTCGCGCGTCACGAACTCGCGGGCCAGCGCCGTGAGATTGCGCAGCGCGTCGTCAGTGTGCGCATAGTCCACCACCACGGTGAAGGGCTGCCCGCAGTCGACGCGCTCGAATCTTCCCGGCACGTGGGTGAGCGACTCGACGCCGCGGGCAATCGCTTTCGAGTCGCACCCGCGCGCGTAACATGCCGCCGCCGCCGCGAGAATGTTGTAAACATTCACCCGCCCGATCAGCGGCGAGAAAATCGGAATTCTCTCCTGCGGCGTGGTCATATCGAAGCGCGTGCCACGCGGG
>Ga0210395_10001242_pt1 | contig 19786 bp, 15 predicted proteins | sample IncBWH4OmetaG_FD_150861 | JGI IMG/M metagenome (GOLD analysis project Ga0210395, IMG submission 150861) | Forest soil microbial communities from Barre Woods Harvard Forest LTER site, Petersham, Massachusetts, United States - Inc-BW-H-4-O ...
ATATTGCGATTAAGCAGAGAACCTGGATAGGTGCACCAAAATACCATCGATCCGAAGACATCCGAATTAGGCTACAGACCCTATACGCATCGTGTCAAGACAACCTCGTGTGGAAGAAATCAAACCTCTGCATTTGTCAGGCTTCGGAAGCCATCACAGAGTAGCGAACCACGGAACGAGTCGTTTGAATTCCCGATGGCTGGAGTCCGCGCGGTGATGGAACTATCACGTTATTATTTCGAGGTTCTGCGGAAGGACGATGCCTTCGTCCTTTACCGGGGCCGGAACGGGGAGGATGCATCGCAGGTGTTGGTGCTTTCGCCGGCCGGAGAACGTCCCAGCCAAGAAAACCTGCAGCGGCTGGAACACGAATATTCACTCAGAGAAGCGCTGAATACCGAATGGGCCATCCGGCCAATTGCTATCGCCTGGCAATCGGATCGCCCGGTGCTGGTTTCGCACGATCCCGGTGCAGAGCTTCTCGACCAATTGCTTTCGACGCCATTAGAAACGGCTTTCGGGTTGCGTTTGGCCATCCCGCTTTCGCACGCGATCGGCCAGTTGCATCTGAGCGGTATTATCCACAGGGACATTCGACCGGCGAACATTCACAGGAGATCGATATCTTGCGAGGCGCCTTCGAACGAGTCGCGGCTTACGGCCGGCCGGAGTTCGTGCTCATCTCCGGATACGTCGGTATTGGCAAATCATCCGTGATCAATGAGCTTCATCGGGTGCTTCTCCCTTCCCGCGGTCTATTCGCCTCCGGTAAGTTCGATCAGTACAAACGCAATATCCCTTATGCCACTTTGGCCAAAGCCTTTCAGACACTCATCCATCAGATCCTGGCCAAAAGAGACGCCGAGGTGAACCAATGGCGTAACGCCTTGCGAGATGCCCTTGATCCCAACGGTCAAGTGATTGTTAACATCATTTCCGAACTTGAACTGGTTATCGGTCAACAGCCGCCTGTGCCGGATCTTTCGCCCGTAGATGCGCGGAGCCGTTTCCGAGCGGTTTTCCGGCAGTTTCTCGGCGTGTTCGCTCGGGCGGAACACCCACTCGCCTTGTTCCTCGATGATCTGCAATGGGTGGACTCAGCCACTCTTGACTTGTTGAAATATTTGACAACGGAACCGGATGTACGCCACCTCCTCCTGTTGGGTGCGTACCGGGACAACGAGGTATCCGCGTCTCACCCACTGGTACAGATGGTGGAAGAAGCCCGTAAAAATGGGGCCGTGGTGCAGGAAATAGTTCTGAAACCACTTTCGATCGTCGAGATCCATCAGCTTCTGGCAGATTGCCTTCAGTGTGAAAAGGAACGCACCCAGGCCCTGGCCGAACTCATCAACGAGAAAACTGGTGGTAACCCTTTCTTCGCCATCCAGTTTTTGGCCGCCTTAGCGGAAGAGGGTTACATCGTTTTCGAGGCGGATAAGGGCGACTGGAGCTGGAATCTGGCGCAGATCCGCTCAAAAGGTTTCACTGACAATGTAGTCGAACTGATGGCAAAAAAACTCAGCCGACTGCCTGAAAGTACTCAAGAGGCGCTCCAACAGCTGGCTTGTCTCGGCAATAGTGCCGCCATCGCTACATTAAATATGGTTCGAGGAGACTCCGACCAGGAACTGCAGGCGGTACTCTGGGACGCCGTTCATGCCGGATTGATTTCTCGCCTCGATGGCGGGTACGCGTTCATGCACGATCGGGTCCAAGAAGCGGCTTACGCGCTCATTCCGAAAGAGCTGCGCCCGCGCATCCATCTCCGCTTCGGACGATCGCTCGTCGGCAAAATGGGCCAGAACGAGATCGAGGCAAACCTGTTCGATATTATTAACCAACTCAACTCGGGAAGCGCCCAAATTTCTGACCCTGGCGAGAAGGATCTGGTGGCGGACCTGAATCTGCGAGCCGGAAAGAAAACCAAGGCGGCGGCGGCCTACGGCTCAGCCTCGATTTACCTATCGGCAGGGATGCAGTTAGTTGGCAACGACGCCTGGGATCGCCAACCCAAACTCGCCTTTTCTTTATCGCTAGAGCGAGCAGAGTGCGAATTCCTGAATGGAAACTTCGATAGAGCTGAGCGTTTGATTGGTGAGTTGCTGAATCGAGTTAACTCCAAACTCGAACGGGTCGCCGTGCACCGCCTTAGAATCCTGCTCCACCTCATGCGAGCGGAGTATCGGCAAGCGGTCGATCGCGGGCTTGAATGCCTGCGCCTTTTCGGCGTCGAGATGCCGGCTGCTCCGACCCGCGAGCAGGTCCAACTGGAATATGAAAAAATTTATCAACAACTCGGGAATCGGTCGATCGAAAGCCTGATTGATCTGCCATTGATGACTAACCCGGACATCCAGGCTGTCATGAGCATCCTGTCGGTCATCGCTGCCTCGGCATTCAATAGGGACATCAACCTGATGTATCTGTTCTTTTGTCAGACTTGAGGCGATGGGATTATACGAGGACGCGATCCGTGCGGCGCGCGCGCATGGCTTTGTGCAAAACGAGGGGATCAGTAATGAAGTTGCGGCGAAATTTTACCTGAATCGGAAGCTCCAGAGAGTGGCCTACTCTTACCTGTGCGATGCCCGATACTGCTATCTACGCTGGGGCGCACTGAGCAAGGTACGGCAGCTCGATGAATTATATCCCGGTTTATCAGACCAGAGTTCATCGGCTCCTGCTACCGCGACCAGGACAACAGTCGAGCATCTGGATCTCAGTACGGTGTTTAAAGCCTCACAAGCCGTATCGAGCGAAATCGTGATCGAAAAACTAAGCGAAACGCTCTTGATCATCGCGCTCGAACAGGCCGGTGCTGACCGCGCTCTATTGATTTCTCCTCGCGGTGATGAGCAATGGATTGAGGCTGAAGCCACCAGCGTGGGCGACAAAGTCGGCGTTCATTTTCGTGAGTCCCTGATGATACCTTCCGAACTACCTGGGTCACTGCTTCGATATGTAGTTCGCACCCAGGAAAAGGTCATTCTGAGCGATGCCTCGGCTGATCATCTATTTTTCGAGGACGAATATTTCCGCCGGAACCGTCCGCGATCCGTGCTCTGCCTTCCTCTGATCAAACAACGCCAGCTGATCGGCAGCCTCTATCTTGAAAATAATTTAGTACCGAATGTCTTCGCGCCAAATCGGCTGGAAGCCTTGGAAATGATCGCTTCGCAAGCTGCCATTTCGTTGGCCCAAGCACGGCTTTATGCGGAACTCGCCCGCGCTAATGAAGAACTCAAGCGTGAAATCAACGAGCGACAGCACGCCGAAGCAGAACTGCGTAAAAGGGAAGTATCCTTGCGCGAAGCGCAAATCGAGCTAGCGCACTTCAATCGAATAACGACGATGGGTGAATTATTGACGTCGATTGTCCATGAAGTTAGCCAGCCGTTGACGGGGATCGTGACGAACGCAAATGCCGCTCTGCGCTTTTTGGCTGGGGATTCCCCGGACCTAACCGAAACCGACAAGGCTTTGCGACGCATTACCCGCGATGGAAAGCGCGCTGGTGAAATCGTCGCTCGCATTCGTGCTCTGGCCAAAAAAGCGTCTCCGCAGAAAGAATCTCTTAACCTTAACGACAACATCACTGAAGTCATCGCCATGGTGCGCGACAGGTTGCGAGAGAATCGCGTCCTACTTAAGCTTGCCTCCGATTTACCGGCAATATTTGGAGACAAGATTCAATTGCAACAGGTCGTTCTCAATCTCCTCGTTAACGCCATCGAAGCCGTGAACGAATTGCCTGAAGGTCCGCGTGAGCTGATGGTCAGTTCAGAGTTGGTCAACCAGACCGAGGCCGAATCGAAGGAGGCCGGCGCCGACCATCAAGCGTCCACCGTCACGGAATGTCGTCACGTGCTCGTTACGGTGCGAGATTCAGGTTCGGGGCTGGACCCGCAGCGCCTGGACCGTCTCTTCGACGCCTTTTATACGACTAAACCTCAAGGCCTGGGCATGGGGCTGGCCATCTGCCGGTCTATTATTCAAGCCCATGGAGGCCGACTCTGGGCCAAGCCCAACGCACCTCGAGGCGCCGTCTTTCAGCTGACGTTGCCGATCCAGGCATGAACGGGCGCGAGAAAGGACAGATCGGATCGAAAATGCTCACTCACCCGCTCAAGGACCTGCTCCGCTCCAACAGTTGACCAGTTTCTCTCGCCTTCCTCAATCAAGACGTTCCGCGGATGTGGGTCGCCGTCTTTCCGGCGCGCCAACTGTGTTTCGGCTCGTATCCGAGGATCTTCCGCGCTTTCTCAATCGCCAGCAGAGTCTCGTGAGGTCCGAACGAGCGTTTGTGAGGCACATCAGGGGCTACCTCGGTTAACAACGACTGGTTGTCTCGCTCCATAACCGTGTCCGCATTGGCGATAATGAACACATCGGCTCCTTTGATGCTCGATTCCAGGGAGAGACGAACCGCCTGAGCCGCGTCCCGGGCATCAATGTAACCCCAGAAATTCCATTTGCGTTTCCGGGCATCTTCCTGAAACCCGGGGAACCTCGCATAATCATGCGGTTCCATGATGTTCGAAAAACGCAGGCCGATGATCTTCAACTCCGGGTCCCAGCGGCAAAACTGTTTTGCCATTTCTTCACCGACCAGTTTTGAGAGCGAATAGGCCGATTCCGGTCGCCCGGGGTATTCTTCGTCAATCGGGACATAGGGCGGAGGCGTATCGAAAGGGAGTCCGAGCACAGTTTCGCTCGAGGCCCACACGACGTTCTTAATGCCGAGCTGCCGCGCCGCTTCGAACACATTGTAAGTACTGATCGTGTTTGTGGTGAAGGTCACGGAATTCGTTGCCAGGCCGGGAGCGGGAATCGCGGCGAGATGCACGATCGCGGTCACGTTCCGGATCCGATCATCGATCTGGGAAAATGTTTCTATCGTCTGGCCGAAGTCAGTGAGCTCGACTCGGCTGAACGGTACTGGCACATCTGGAGGCCGAACCAGATCGACACTGGCCACCTCGTAATTATGAGCCAACAGTTCGGTGATACAGGCCCGTCCGGCCTTTCCGCTGCCACCGGTTACAATAATCATGGCGCACTCAAGCCTTCGCGGAGAACGGTAGCAACCAATTTTTTGGCGCTACCGCCCGCCGGACACTCCAGGAGAACCCTGTCCCTCGCATCTAAAATGCGCCGCGATTTTTTAGTTGGAAAAAATCGCTCGTCTTCGAATCTTACGGGTAGTGCGAGGTTGTCTGGTCTTTTTGTCACTGTTGTTATTATCAGTAAAGCTAATCGCTCATCCCGCTATGGTCGTCATCGATCCGGGGCACGGCGGCATCGATCGAGGTGGAATGCCGGGTCAAAGGTTGCCCGAGAAACCGTACACTCTAGACGTTGCCAAACGGCTAGCCCGAATTCTGGACGGAACCGACGACATTAAGGTAGTCCTCACGCGGACAGGCGATTATTTTGTTCCTTTACCCTGGAGAACCGCTATCGCCAACCGGGAAGTTGGACACCGCGCTGTCTTTGTCTCGATCCATTTTAATGGGGGTTGGCGCCAGGGCGCCTACGGCATTGAGACCTACTATAATAATTCCCAGGGTTTTCGCTTGGCAGCTTTAATTCATCCCCGGGTAATCCAGGCACTGGGCAGCATTGACCGGGGCATTCGCCATCGTGGCTATTTCGTTCTACGGAGAAACCGGTTACCTGCCGTTTTGGTTGAATGCGGATTCTTAACTAATCCGGCGGAAGCTTCCCGGATAACCGATCCCAGCTACCGCGAGCGTATCGCGCGAGCCATCGCCGCAGGGATTGTGCGGTATGATTGAGTGGCGACAGCTTTCCGTTGGTAAAGCCATTGGACGCCTGTGCTCGTCCCTTGAGCGCTTCAAACAGTCATGGGAAACTCCAGCCCAGCTTCGTGGCCTTGTCAATCCCAAGTTGCTTAAAACAAGAAGGTTACAAAACATCTCCCTTCAAGACGCTGCCCGCTATTTTCGTGTTGACACGGGCTGATCAGCTGTGTTTCGATATCGGAACAATGTGTTCCACCCATGAAACACACCATTAAAGATGGTCAGAGAGCCAATGGGAGAGGCCGGGGTGGAGGAAGTCCGTCGGTGCCGGTTGACACAGACCGTTATCAGCCTATCCAGATGTTCAATCCGGGGAGCGCGGCAGGCATGTCTAGCATTCGCCGCACGATCCAGGTGCTCGACCTTCTGGCAGGAAAGGGCGCGCTCGGCGTGCGCGCCGTCGCGCAACAGCTCAAACTGCCGGTCGCCTCGGTGCATCGACTGCTGATGGACCTCGCAGAAGAAGAGGTGGTTGAGCGTATTGGCGACGGGGCCTGGCAGCTCACCTATCGGCTCTTCGCCATCACCGATAAACAGCTCGACGGCCTCCGTTTCCCGCGCCTCGCCCGACCATTCTGCGAGCGGATCGCCGAAACGACGCGAGAGACGGTCAATGTCAATGCGCCCAGCGGTCAGTTCTGCGTGTGCATCGACAAGGTGCGCGGTAACCAAGGCATCCAGCTGGACTGGCCGATCGGCTCGCGCGGGCCGCTCTATTGCGGCGGCAGTGCAAAATCGATCCTAGCCTTCTTGGGCGAGGCCTCGATCGAACAGGTTCTGTCGCAGCCGATGACGCAGTTCACGCCAAACACGCTGACCAACCTCGCTAAGCTACGGGCGGAGCTCGCGAACATCCGCCAGCGCGGCTACTCGATCGACGATCAGGAAATGGTGATGGGCGTCTTCTGCGTCGGCATGCCCATCGTTGACCGTTCTGGCCGGCCGGTGGGCGCGATCAGCATATCCGGGCCGTCACCGAAGCAGCCTGGCCCTGCGCTCACGCCGATGGTCGAAATGCTGCGGGAAGCTACCAGCAAGGTCAGCGGTCAGCTCGGCTATGAAGGGCCATGGCCGCCAGAGCCAATCGAGCAGAGTCGAAGCCGCTGAGCGGAAGAGGAAGAAACGAGACATACGCGGGGGTACCCAATGAAAAGTCTGACGATGCAAGCCCTGGTGTGGCTCGGGCCGCGCGATATGGTAGAGCGCGCCGAACCGATGCCCCAGCTGGCACCAGGCGAGGTGCTCATCTCGGTCGCAGCAATCGGCATCTGCGGCTCGGAACTGAGCGGATTCCTGGGCCAGAACAGTCTAAGAGTGCCTCCCCTCATCATGGGGCACGAGTGCGCCGGGGAGGTTGTGCAGGGGGCAGGGGAAACGTTTGCGACAGGCGAAATAGCTGCGGTCGGCACTCTGATCACGTTCAATCCGCTGATTGCCTGTGGCACTTGCGACCGATGCCTGGCGGGCCGACCAAACCTCTGTCGGCATCGCCAATTGATCGGTGCACACCGGCCCGGAGCGTTCGCGCAATATGTTGCAGTGCCAGCACGCCAGTGCTATCCGCTGCCCGACCAACTATCCCTGGTCGCAGGGGCGCTCGTGGAGCCACTGGCATGCTCAATCCGCGCCGTCGTCCTGGCCGGCGTACAGCCGCACGAGCGCTTGTTGATCCTTGGTGCAGGCCCAATCGGTCTTTGCGCTCTCGCCGCGGCTCGCGCCCAGGGCATCGAACAGATCATCGTCAGTGATGTAGCAACGCAGCGGCTGGAGATTGCGCTGCGCTGGGGTGCGTGCGAAGTCATCAACGCACGCGAACAGGAGGTCGTCGCTTTCGTGCGGGACCAGTACCCTGGCGGGGTCGATAGAGTGATTGATGCGGTTGGCGCAACGCCCGTTCGCACCCAAGCAATTCGGGCCGTCCGGCCCGGGGGTCGGGTTGTGCTGATCGGCCTGCACGACGAGGAATCGCTGCTCCCTGCTAACTACCTTATCCGCCAGGAGATCACACTGGCCGCTAGCTTTGCCTACACTGAGACCGATTTCACTCAGGCGATCGATTTGCTCGCTCGTGGCGTAGTGCAGCCGAGCGGCGACTGGCTCGAAGAGCGCCCGCTGAGTGATGGTCCGGCAGCGTTTGCCGAATTGGTCGACGGCAAAGCCAGGGCCGCCAAGATCGTTCTGACTACGACCAACACGGAGATGCACCAATGATTCAACCTACAGCGCGAACTGGAGTGAACGCGATCCACCTTCAGATTGGAACGAGCGGGCAAACCCGATGATCGATCCATTGAAAATCGTCGATCCGCACGTGCATCTTTGGGACCTCCGGACGCGGCTCTATCCGCACTTCGAGAAACCCTCGAAGGGGCGGAACGGTTCGAATGCCGCCATCGCCCGCAGCTATCTGCTCGAGGAATTCCTGGATGAAGGCGAGGGTCAGTTCGAGATAGTCGGGGCGGTGCATGTCGAAGCCTTCCCAACGGATCCGGTCAAGGAAACGGAGACGCTGCAGAGGGTGGCGGACAGGAGCCCGATCTCAATCGTCATTGTCTCCAACGAGGATTTGACATCTCCCGATTTCCCGGCCCGGCTGGACCGGCACGCGCAGTACCCGATCTTCCGCGGCATCCGGCAAGTCGTGAACCGCCATCCTAAGTCGGAGTTTTCTTACGGCGTGCCGGATTTCATGGCTAATCCGGCGTTCCTCACCGGACTGCAGACGCTCGGGCAGCACGGTCTCTCGTTTGACCTGCAGCTCTATCCGCACCAGATGGAGAAGGCGGCGGTGCTTGCGGCGCAGGCGCCTGACACGCAGATCATCCTCAATCATGCTGGTATGTGGGCGGATCGCGACCTAGCCGGCTGGCGGGAATGGAAGGCGGGCATGCGGATGCTCGCGGCGCGGCCCAACATCGCGGTCAAGATTTCCGGTCTCGCCATGCTGGACCCGAAATGGACCATCGAGAGTATCCGCCCCTTAGTGCTGGAGACCCTTGAGGCCTTTGGTCCGACCCGCGCGATGTTCGCCTCGAACTTTCCTGTCGACAAGCTGAGTTCGGACTACGTCATCGTATGGCGCGCCTTCGTGGCGATCACCGAGGCCATGTCAGACGACGAGAAGGCGGGGCTTTTCCGCGACAACGCAAGGCGTCTTTACCGCGTCCCGTCACCACACAAGTCAGGCCGGCAAGAAGATTAGATTTTGGAGGAATTTCGTGAAGATCAAGAGCATCAAGGCCTTTGCCATCATCGATCGGATTGCTGGCGGCACCTATGACGCCAGCCAGGACAAGGGCACGGCCCGGCGTCCGCCATGGACCAAGCATGCCGAGGTCGCCAATCCGATGTCGCGCTATCCCCGCTACAAACAGCTGCGCTCAAGCTGGAACAGGCATTCCCCGGAGGTCGGCTGCCTCGTGACCGCTGATGACGGCTCCTGGGGCTTCGGAACGACCGGCTACGGCCAGCCTGTCGCCTCGCTGATTAACGATCACCTGGGGCCGCTGCTCGTCGATGAGAATCCGTTCGCGACGGAAAAACTCTTCGACATGATGATGCGCATCACCTCGCCCTATTCGCCCTCGGGGCTGGCCTCCTACGCGATCAGCGCGATCGACCTGGCGCTCTGGGACCTCAAGGGCAGGGTGCTGAAGATGCCAATCTACGAGCTGGCGGGCGGTGCGGCTCGCGACAAGCAGTTCTGCTACGCGACCGGCAACGACACCGACTGGCATATGGAGCTCGGCTTCAAGGCTACCAAGCTCGCCTGTCCCTACGGCACCGCCGATGGCCTTGAGGCCCTCGACAGGAATGAGGAACTCGTCAGCAAGACGCGAGATCTGATCGGGCCGCATGTCGAGCTGATGCTCGATTGCTGGATGGCATTCGACGTCGAGTTCGCAGTTCGGCTCGCCGGGCGCCTCCGTCCATACAATCTCAAGTGGATGGAGGATTGCCTTATCCCCGAGGACTACACCTCGCATAAGGGCCTGCGGGAGCGGCTGCCCTGGCAGACGCTCGCGACCGGTGAGCACTGGTACACGCCATATACATTCTTCGAGGCGGCCAAGGATCGCGTCGTCGACATCTTTCAGGCCGACATCCGATGGGTCGGCGGCTTCACCGCCTGCCAGCACATCGCGGCCATTGCGGCCGCGGCGGGGCTCGAGCTGATCTGCCATGCCGGTATGAACACGCCATACGGGCAGCATTTCACCTTCTCGTCCAGTAACAGCCGATGGGGAGAATATTTCGTCGGCGGGGCGCCGGGCGTGTCACTCGAACAGACTGTCGGCTATCCCGGCATGGTCGTGCCGAAGGAGGGTTGGTGCGTCCCAAGCAATGAGCCCGGCTTCGGTCACGGCCTCACGCTCGACGCCATCTCTGCCATGTCGATCTGATTTTTCAAAAACCGGCCGAAAATGGCCAATCAAAGGAACCCTAGTGATAAGTCCATCCCCCAAACACCAATTGCTCGGCGGCTTCGCCGGCATGGCCACCCTGCTCCTTGCCAGCAGCGCCCTTGCCCAGAACGTCGCCGACGTTCCCCGCAACGAGACGCTCGTGCTGACCCCCTGGGGCGATCAGCCAGCGCAGCTCGCCAACGTTGACAACTGGAACCCCTACCTTACATCGGTGACGCATCAGCGTGACGCCATGCAGTTCACCGTCAACGAGGAGCTGTTCTACACCAACCTCACCGATGGCAAGCTGATCCCGTGGCAGGCCGAGGGATTCGATCTTAGCCCCGATTTCCTGACGGCTACGATCCGCCTGCGCAAGGGCGTCACCTGGCAGGACAGCCAGCCCTTCACTTCCGCCGACGTGAAGTTTACGCTCGAGGCGCTGCACGACGCGCCGCCGGAGATCAACGGCGCCTCCGACTATAAGGAGTACATCCAGTCGGTCGACGCGCCCGATTCGCTGACGGCGGTCATCCATTTCACCAAGCCGGCGCCGCGCTGGGTGCGTGACCACCTGGCGCTCGGGCACGAGAACCACTACCCGATCCTGCCCAAGCACATCTGGCAGGGCCAGGACATCAAGGCTTTTGCCAACTACGACCTCGCCAAGGGGCTGCCCATCGGCACCGGGCCTTATAAGCTCGTGAGCTCGACCAACCAGCAGGAAGTCTTCGATCGCAGCGACACGTGGTGGGGGGCCAAGATCGGCTTCGCGCCTCTCCCGGCGCCCAAGCGCATCGTCATCGTGCCGGTGGCGAGTGACGATGCCATGGGGCAGCTTCAGATCGCCAATCAGGTCGATGGCGGCCGTCAGCTGCTGATCGGCACCTTCGAGGCCGCACAGGCGCAGAATCCCAAGTTGACCTCATGGAACACCCAAGGCCCGGTCTGGGGCGCGCCGGACGGTTGCACCTATTCGCTGGTCTTCAACAACCTCAAGCCGCCGTGGAACGACGTTAACCTGCACCAGGCGGTGGACCATGCCATCAACCGAGCCAGGCTCTCCGACATTGGCTATGAGGGCTCCAACCATCCGGTCAGCTTCGCCTTCTCTGGATACATAGCGGGCACCTACCTCAAGCCGGCCGGGTTGCTGCAATCTGTGATCGAGAAGCACGACATCGACCATCAAGACCAGGCGCTGGTCGACAAGTACATGGCGGCGGCCGGTTTCGCCAAAGGCCCAGCCGGCTTCTGGGCCAAGGACGGCAAAACGCTCAGGTTCCAGGTGCGCGTACCGGCTTTTATTCAGCCGATTCAGGCGCCGCTGACCCAGCAGCTCAAAGATGCGGGTTTCGACGCCGTGCAAGCGCCAATCGACGATTCCTGGCTGGCGGACCTCACTAACGGCAATTTTGACACCATGGTATTCGTCCATTGCGGGAGCCTGTCGGAACCCATCGAGACGCTCAAGGACTACCACTCGAAGTATGCCCGCCCGCTCGGCACAGCCGTTCCGTATATAATCGCCGGCTCGCGCTACAGCAACCCCGAGTATGACAAGCTGATCGACGAGATGCTTACGACGCTCGCCGATCCCGACCCGAACTCCAAGTATATGAAGGATGCCGCCGCGGCGCTCGACATCGCCCTGCGGGACCTGCCGCAGATTGACCTGCTCGAGGAATTCCACGTGGTTACCTTCAACAACACCTACTGGACGGGCTGGCCTAGCGCTGCCGATTCCTATGCAGCGCCATACACGCCATGGGAAGCCTTCAACTTGGTGATCCACCACCTAAAGCCAGTCCAGAGCCCCTAAGCCGCTGCCTCTTGAAACTTCGGCGATGAGCCGCTCCGTCGTCTGAACCCACCCCATTCCGATTCTATAGATGTCCAGAGAACTTGCCGGATATCTGCTCGGGCGCTTCGGCCAGCTTCTGCTGATTGTATTCATCGCCGTCAGCGTGAACTTCCTCATTCCGCGCCTTCTGCCGGGCGACCCAGTGCAGACAGCGATCGCCAAACTGCAGGCAAGCGGCGCCCAGCAATCCGTCGATGTCCAGACGGTCATGAACTCCTACCGCGCGAAATACGGCCTCGACCAGCCAATGATTGTCCAATACCTCAACTACTGGCGCGACCTCTTCCGCCTCGATCTTGGTGTCTCCTTCGCCAACTTCCCCGAGACCGTCACCACAAAGCTTGCCAACGCGTTGCCCTGGTCGATCGGGCTCCTTGCCGTCGCCACCCTCATCGCGTTCACCGTCGGCTCAATTCTGGGAGCCCTGCTTGGCTGGCCGGGCACTGGCCGAGGAATCCGGGCGCTGGTGCCGGGCCTGATGATTCTGACGTCGATCCCGTTCTATCTGCTCGCCATTATCCTCATTTATCTGTTCGCAGTGATCTGGAAGATCCTGCCGCCAGCCGGTGGCATGGACACCACACGTATCGCTCGCCTCGACTGGGGTACCGTGCTCGATGTGCTGCGGCACGCGTTGCTGCCGCTCCTCGCGATCGTCCTGGGCAATGTCGGCTTTTGGGCACTCGGCATGCGTAGCCAGATGGTCTCGGTGCTGGGGGAGGATTACATCACCTTCGCCGAAGCTAAGGGACTGAGCCCTTGGCGCGTCTTCTTCTGGTATGGCATACGCAATGCACTTTTATCGCAGGTCACGGCACTCGCGCTCGCGATGGGCTCGGTGATGTCCGGCGCGGTATTGGTCGAGGTGATTTTCAACTATCCGGGCCTCGGCTCACTGCTCTACGTGGCAATCCGAGGCCAGGACTATTTCGTCATCCAGGGCGTGGTGCTGATGCTGATCGTGGCGTTGGCGGTGCTGTTGTTCATCGTCGACCTGATCTATCCCCTGCTCGACCCGAGGATCCGGCGATGAGAGTTCTCTCCGGTTTTCGGCGCTCCCACACTCAGGGGCGGATCAGCGGCACGCTCATATTGGGCGTCAGCATCCTGCTCGTCATCGTGCTGTGCAGTGTGATCGGCCCCTTCTTTGTTAACCCGCACAATGCACACGTGGGTGCGGTGCAACCGCGTCGCCCGCCCTCGGCCCAGTTCCTGCTAGGTACCGACTCACAAGGCCGGGACATGCTGACGCTCTTGATCTATGGCACGCCTAACACGATGAAAATGGGTCTCATCGCAGGGTTCATCGGCGTAGGGCTGGGACTGTTCTTCGGCCTTCTCGCCGGCAGTTTCGGCGGCATTGTTGACGCGATGATTCGCATCCTCGCCGATGCTCTGCTGACGTTGCCAGCCATTGCGATACTCGTCATCATCGCTGGCAATGTCGGCCATATGACCACCAACATCATGGCTCTGGTCGTGGCCTCGCTCTCCTGGATGTTCACCACCCGCACCATACGCGCGCAGGTGCTGACCATCCGCGAGCGCTCCTATGTCGAGGTGGCGCGAGTGAACGGGGAGAGCGCCTTCGAGATCCTGTTTAAGGAGATCACGCCAAACCTTCTGCCATTCATCGTAGCGAGCTTCGTTGGTACCGTCGGCTCGGCAATCCTCGCTGTGATCGGTCTCGAAGCGCTAGGCCTGGGTGCGTTGGAGGAGACGACGCTCGGCAATACCATTTACTGGTCACAGCAGTCGGCGGCGGTGCTGCGCGGCTATTGGTGGTGGTGGGGCCCACCGATCGTCGTTATTGCGTTGATCTTCCTCGGCCTCTTCCTCACCTCGATCGGCTTCGACCGCTTCGCCAATCCCAAGCTGATCCGCCGCACATGACCGTCTCTGCCCAACCCATCCCGGCCGCAGGCTTTGCCGTGGCGGCGCCAATCCTCGTGGTCCAGGCGCTGAGCGTCCACTATGACACCACCAGCGGGCCTGCCAAGGCAGTGAACGATGTATCTTTCTCGCTGCGGCCGGGCGAACGACTAGGCCTCATCGGGGAGTCCGGCTCGGGCAAGACGACCGTGGCCACCGCATTGATGCGGCTGACGCGGGCGCCTGGCCGGATCGTGGCTGGCAGCATTAAGCTCGACGGCCGCGAGATTCTCAAAATGACGCCGCGCGAGCTCAGGGAGACGCGGCTTAGGGAGATCGCCCTGATCCCCCAGGGTGCGATGAGTTCCCTCAATCCGGTCATGCGGCTGGAGGACCAGATCGTGGACGCCATCTCGGCGCGTATGCATCGGATGTCGCGCACCGACCTCAAGCAGCGCGTGGCAGAACTCCTGCGCAATGTGGGGCTCGACCCGGCCGTGGCGCGGCGCTACCCGCACGAGCTGAGCGGCGGTATGAAACAGCGAGCCGTCATGGCCATCGCCACCTCGCTCTCGCCCAAGTTGATTGTCGCCGACGAGCCCACTAGCGCGCTCGACGTGGTGGTGCAGCGCCAGGTGATGCAGACGCTGGGCAAGCTCCAAGGCGGGCTCGGCGCCGCCGTGATACTGATCGGGCACGACCTGGGCCTCATCGCGCAGTTCGCGGACACAGTCGGGGTAATGTACGCCGGCAAAATCGTCGAGAGCGGTCCAGTTCGGCAGATGATCGAGGCGCCGCGGCACCCCTACACCAAGCTCCTCGTCGAAAGCCTGCCCCGCATCGACACCAAACAGGCGCTAATCGGCATCCCCGGCCTACCGCCGCGTCTGGTCGACATGCCGCCCGGCTGCAGCTTCGCGCCACGCTGCCCTTACGCCTTCGACCGCTGCAAGCGGGAGACAACGGCACTGCAGGCGATTGCGCCGGGCCAGCGCGTCGCGTGCCATCTTTATCCCGGGCGCACCGCTCTTCCCCCACGGCCGCCCAGCGACACCATGTTCAAGGACGTTGCGCCGTGAGCCCTCTGATCGAGCTGCAGAGCACGGCCAAGACGTATGGCAGTCTCACCGCGCTCGACGACATCACGCTGTCGCTGTCGGAGGATGCACCTTCGATGACCGCGATCGCCGGCGAGAGCGGCAGCGGCAAGACGACACTGGCGCGTATCATGCTCGGCTTCATCCCGCCCTCACGCGGGCGGGTGCTCTATCGGGGCAAGGACGTCGTGAAGATGACGGCCGCCGAGCGGCGCCAGTTCCGTCGCGAGGTCCAGCCAGTGTTTCAGGATCCCTTTGATGTGTTCAATCCCTTCTACCGAATCGACCATGTGCTCACGACGCCGGTACGCCGCTATGGCCTCGCCCGTTCGGACACCCAGGCGCGCAAGCTGATCGGGGAGGCGCTGAGCCGGGTGGGGCTTCGGCCCCAGGATACACTCGGGCGCTTCCCGCACGAGCTCAGCGGCGGGCAGCGCCAGCGCATCATGGTGGCGCGCGCGGTGCTGCTCAAGCCGCGCCTGATTGTTGCCGACGAGCCGGTCTCGATGGTCGACGCATCGCTGCGCGCGACCATCCTCGACGAACTGAGGACGCTTAACCGCGAGCTCGACATTTCGATCGCTTATATCACGCACGACTTGACCACCGCTTTCCAGATCTGCGACAACATTATGATCCTTTATCGTGGCGCGGTGGCCGAGGCGGGCTCGGTGGAGCGCGTCATCGGCGATCCCAAGCACCCGTACTCGCGACTTCTCGTCTCCTCCATCCCCGTGCCCGATCTCTCCAAGCCTTGGGGCGGCGAGGAGGTGCACAACGCAGAGCCGCCGGGCTCGATGCCCGGCTCAGGGTGCCTTTTTGCACCGCGCTGCCCACATGCGACGGAGATATGCTGGAAGGAACGCCCCTCCAAGTTCCTTCCCGACAGGCACCGGCTGGCGGCGTGCTTCCTTTACCGCGACACGCCCGTACTGAATGAACCCAATATTGCCACCGTATTTCGCCAGCGATGAAAGTAAATCTCGCCGATCGTCTCCAGGTAGGGTCGACGTCACTTAAGCTGCCGCCAATGGGTTTCGGTGCCGCGCATCTCGGCGGCATGCACCGTCGGGTCCCGGGCGATGTCGCCCAGGCCACTCTGCGTGCGGCATGGGACGGCGGCATCCGGCACTTCGATACCGCCCCTTTCTACGGGCTCGGGCTCAGCGAGCATCGGCTCGGGGAATTCCTCATAGATCAGCCACGTGCCGAGTTCATCGTGACCACCAAGGTCGGGCGTGTGCTACACCGCCCGGCTGACCCACGCCATTTCGACCGTAGGCAATGGAGCGGCGGACTCAATTTTGAGGTCGAGTGGAGCTATTCCTATGATGGCGTCATGCGAGCATACGAGCAAAGCCTGTTGCGGCTCGGCCTCGACACCATCGATGCGCTTCTGATCCATGATCCGGACGCGGGCGACCATGGCAAGCAGCTGTCGGCCCGAATGAAGGATATGGCGGATAGCGGCATGAAAGCGCTCCAAGAGCTCAAGGCACGCGGCGAGATCAGAGCGATAGGCATGGGTCTCAACACTGCCGAGGCTCTGCGCAATATTGTGCCCATGGTCGAGCTCGACTTCTGTATCGTCGCCATGCCTTACACGCTCCTCGATCAGTCCGCGCTCCATGCCGGCATGCAGCGCTGCACTGAGAAGAACATCAGCATCATCATCGGGGCACCTTACGCCTCCGGGATCCTGGCGACCGGCCCCGGTCCCGACGCGCGCTACCGTTATGGCACCGCGCCTGATGAAATTCAGGCAAAAACCCGGTCCATTCAAGCTGTCTGCGCGCGGCACGGTATATCCATGCAAGCGGTAGCGCTGCAGTTTCCCCTCACCCACCCGGCCGTGGTTTCGGTCATTCCCGGCGCTGCGAGCCCCGAGGAAGTGCGCAGAAATATCGGCTATCTGGAGGAGCCGATTCCCATCGCTATCTGGACCGAACTCAAGAGCGAAGGCCTGATCGATCTGGAATCCCCGACGCCGGGATGAAAGACATCGCATCTTCCCCTCGGTCTCTGTCAGTTGCCACATTCAATGCGGCTGGGAGTGGTTATTGCCAAATTATGTGAGACCGAGTCTCCGAAACCCTTGGCTTTTGCAAGATTGCGAAGACAATATGACAACAGATGATCACGACGGTATGACAATTTCCCGCAGGATCCGATTGCGGTCGTAGGGCGGGTAATAGATTTCTCCTGCTGGGTGATGTATTTGTTAGGGCGTATCTCCCTACAATTCCTTCAGGCGGGTATGCGCGAAGGCGAAAAGGGTGGTGACGAGGTACAGCTCAGTCGACGGTTCCCCCCAGTCAGGAAACGATGAAAATCCGCTTAGTAGTTGCTCTTGTAGGATTGGCAATCAGCTTTGCTTTGCCCACCTTTGCCCAACAAACAAACACGCCAGATTCACAGCTGCGCCAAAAGCTTGTCGATGTCATTGCAAAACATGCCGAGGCGATAAACAAGAACGATGCCGCCGCTGCCGCCGCGTGCTTTACGCAGGATGCGGTTTATGTGACGGAAAGAGGACCAGTCAACGGGCGGGAGGCTATCGAGAAATGGTATGCAGACCTGTTCAAAAAAGTGCAATTCACCTATTATGTCATCACGATAGATCAAGATTCCCCTCACGTTATAGGTAGGGCTGGTAATGAGATATGGGCGACCGGAGGATGGAGTTCGACTATTAAAGGCGAGAACTTCGGTCCTAGGCAAATCACGGGCTACTGGTCAGTAATTCGGGTGGGCGATGATTGGAAGATCCGGATGTTGACCTCGAACTCACCGGGATCGGCAATTTTTGCTTTGCCGACCTTTGCCCAACAAACGAACACGGCAGATCCACAGCTGCGCCAAAAGCTTGCCGATGTGATTGCAAAACATGCCGATGCGCAGAACAAGAACGATGCCGCCGCTATCGCCGCGTGCTTTACGCAGGACGCAGTTCTTGTGACGGACACAGGACCGGTTAACGGTCGACAGGCCATCGAGAAATATTGGGTAGACCTGTTAAAAAAATGGAAATTCAGCGACGAAGTCGTCACGATAGATCAAGGTTCCCCTCATGTTATAGGTACGGCTGGTAATGAGATATGGGCGACCGGAGGATGGAGTTTGACTATTAAAGGCGAGGACTTCGGTCCTATACAAGTCAAGGGCTACTGGTCAGTAATTCGTGTGGGCGATGATTGGAAGATCCGGATGTTTAACAATAACACAGCCCCAGCGAACTAGGCTGTCCACGACGACCACAGCGAGCAATCAGTAGCCATTCCGCTTGCTGAGCTGCCTCCGGAACAACTCGATTGGATTGACACGCTTCGACACCACGCTCAACAAAAAGCAATCCTTCCTGAGCAGCCAACTTGCCCCGGGCCGGGCCAAGGAGTTGCGGAGTGAACTACGGTTTCTTCTTTGCCACAGCGATGACATCCCCGCCAACACCAGGGATCGTCCCGCGGGTGGCCTCCGGTTGGTAGGACGCTTTCACCAGCAAAGCTGCGAACTCCGTACCGCCGTGCGTCTCCGACTCCCACTTGCCATCATTTCCAATGTGGGTTTGAGGCGATGCCGCGGTCGGTTGAGCCCACCACTTGTCGCCACTGCACGCATAGATGACCACCTTATAATCTTGGGGGTTGACGCCGCTGACAGTGCCTTTGATCGGCTCCAAGGTCATGCTCTGGCCCGGGGGATCCGTCGGCACACTCGTGATGGCGATCTCTGGCGGTGCGAGTTCCGGATGTTCTCGAAGCGTTTCGGCCAATGCTTCCAGGAGGGGTTGTTTTTCCGCGTTGGTCAAATCTGCCTTGGCGACTGCAGTCGAATCCGCCCAATTGATCTTTCCCTGACCCACAGTGATCAGCCGTACGTAAGCGGCCACCGCATTGTCCTTTCTGCCTGCCGCCCAGTTGGCGGCGGCTTGGCCTGCGAGGAAATAGCTGGATGGATTTCCCCCTGAAGTCAACAATTGTTCGGAGACCTCGAATGCAGCGACTGCCTCAGTGTTGCGATGAAGATTCAACATTGCCCAACCTTGGTAGACATACAGGTCGGGGTCCTTTGGAAAGCGAACTCTTCCTTGCCCGAAAATGGAGTCACCAAGATCGCTCTTCCCCATCTTAGCGGCCAGGTATCCGGCTTGAGCAAAATCGTCGCTTGCGGCATCGGGACGCGCCACGATCACCTGCCATTCCTGCAATGCGTCCTCCGACCGGTTCAGATCGGTAAGACAAGCTGCTCTCAATCGATGCGCGGGAAGAGAGGTCGTGTCGACGGCGAGCGCCTTGTCTGCAGCCTCAAGGGCCAGGTAAGGCCGGCGCTGGTCCCGCAACATTTCGCCGGCCTTGGTGCAGATTGCGCCGTCCTTCGGTAAGCGCTTCAGAGCCTGCGAGCGGAGAAAATCGGCACCGGCGGAATCCTCAGCATATTTCGCCATTGCGAGCTCCGGCAGGGGGCGGCTCGGGAATACTTCAAAAGCATTCGTGGCCAGGGATTCGGGCACGCTCGGAATCGAGACGATCTGGTTATCGAGCCAGGTGGCATTGTTCATTTTGCTATCCGGGAAAATCGTCCGTTCTTCGATCGGGCTGCAGAACCATCGGATAAAACGACTCATCAGCTCGTCGTCCTTAGCGGAATCCCGCACCTGCGTTATCAGCTCAAACCGACGTCCGGACGGAATCGCTGTGAGGGAACCGTCCTCGGAGATTT
>Ga0210395_10001245_pt1 | contig 19760 bp, 19 predicted proteins | sample IncBWH4OmetaG_FD_150861 | JGI IMG/M metagenome (GOLD analysis project Ga0210395, IMG submission 150861) | Forest soil microbial communities from Barre Woods Harvard Forest LTER site, Petersham, Massachusetts, United States - Inc-BW-H-4-O ...
GGCGTAATACCCGGCCCGAGCCTGAATCTTGTAGCCCTGTTTGTTCTTGATCTCGACCTTGCGGTAGGTTCCGTCGAGTTTCGTGTTGGTCGAGGTGAAGCCGATGTTGTACTGGCTGCGCAGTTCGGCCGCGATCTGATCGAACGCGTCGCGGAGTTTGTCGAACTTGTTGCCCACGTTGATGACGCGGCCTCCGGTGGCCTCGGTCAATTTGCGCATATCGTATTCGCCGGAATAGCCGCCCGTCATGCCGCCATAGAACCCACGGTCGGCGCACAGCAGAACATAAACGATGGCATCCGCTTTCTGTGCGGCTTCAATCGCATCTTTGATCTTCAACCGGCTGCCTTCATCTTCGCCGTCGGTGAGGAGAATCATCGCCTTGCGCCCAACTTCTTTCGCCAGCATGTCATGGGCAGAGAGATAAACTGCGTCGAACAACACCGTGCCGGCCTGCTGCGCAGTGGGCACTGGCCCGCCACCGGCCCCGGGCAGTGTCGGCATCGTGACTCCGGTATTGATCTTCACTGAATTAAGGGCCTTCTGCAGGCTATGAACGTCGCGGGTGAAGTCCTGCAACAGGCTGGCATCAACGTTGAAGTCGATGACGAACGCCTCGTCTTTGTCGGTCAGGATCTGCTTCAGAAACGCCCCGCCCACTTCTTTCTCCATGTCGAGGACTCGCAACTGACTGCCGCTGGAGTCGATCAGCATACCGAGCGTGAGCGGCAGGTTCGTCTCCGGCGTGAAATACTTCACCGTCTGCTGCTTGCCATCCTCAGAGAGTTCAAAATCATCTTTCGTCAGGTTGGGCATGAGCGTGCCGTGCTTGTCTTTGACGTTGAAGAAAAGCTGCACGATGCTGACGTTCACCTTCAAGGTTTCGGTAGGCTGCTGAGAGTCTTCGGAGGTCTGGTCCTGGGGTTTCTGATCCCCAGGCTTTTGCTGCTGAGAAGCGGGTTGCTGGCCGGTCGCCGGTTGATTGGCCGGAGTCGGCGAGCTCGGCTGCTGACCCGCTGGTTGTTGCGCCCCAGCGAACGACGCCGCCATGGACACCATAGTCAGGACTGCTACGGCCAGGATGCGGCGCTGAGGAAAGAGAAACTTGGGCATTCGGGACACTCTCACGATTTTCTTGGTAGTGTTAGTCTAATCCTGTAGCGTTAGATGCACCAAATAGGGCTGGTTGGGCATCTTACAGGGTGGAAAGTGGTTTTTTCTCAGACGAGGGAAGCGATGGCGCCGGTGAAGACATATAACACATGGCAAAGGCTTTTAGGGAACTCGCTGATAACTGTGTCGATGGCGATGACGTTGATGCCCCCGGCACTGCAAGCGCAGGCCAGCGGCGGTCAGACGCAGCCGCAGACGGCGCCCACAACTTCCCAACCGGCGCAGGATATCCCGGATGCTCCCTCGACCGTCCAACCGCCCGCTCCCAAGCCGGCCCTGCCAACCCCGGAGCCCGGCGCCCGCAAGAATGATCCAATTCCCTTTCCCGGCGACGCCCCGCAGCAGGCGGGTCAAAATCCGCAAGATCAGGAAAAGACTGCTCCGCCGCCCATGCCTCCGGTGGAGACGATTCCCTCGGGCAGGCCGCCTAGAAATCAGATTTCCAATGAAGGTCTCTATACGATCACGACCTCGGTCAACGTCGTACAGATTCCGGTGATGGTGAAAACTCCCGACGGACGCCGCGTCGATGGCCTGCTTCCCAAAGACTTCACCGTGATGGAAAATGGCAAAAAGCAGACCCTGACTTACTTCACCAGCGATCCCTTTCAGCTCTCGGTTGCGATTGTGCTCGACACAGGCATGGCCGATGTGGCCTTGCAGAAGGTAAACCAAACTTACTCAGCTCTAGCCGGAGCCTTCAGCCCCTACGATGAGGTGGCTCTCTACACCTACAGCAGCACGGTGAGCCAAGCTACTGATTTCGTAACCCGGCCTGAGAGATTGACAGCAGCACTGCAAGAAATGAAAGAGGTTCGCGGGCGCGAGAATGGTCCGCCAGTGCTGGGTGGCCCGTTAGGGCCGGGAGGGCCCACTGTGAATGGAGCGCCAGCCGGGGGACCGATTATTGCGCCGGTTTATACCCCGGCCCGGGAATATCACGTTTTGAATGACGCCATCCTGCAGGCGGCGGTGGACTTGAGCAGGCGCCCGCCGGACCGCCGGAAAGTAATCTTCGTCATCAGCGATGGCCGGGAAATGGGGAGCAAAGCCAGCTACAAGGGCGTACTGCACCTGCTTCAGACGCGAAATATTCAGGTGAGAGCAGTGCTGGTTGACAGCGGCGCTTTACCCATCTTCAAGCAAATCGAAAGATTCCACCTGCCAGACCAGGGCCGCGACAACCTGCTTACGAGATACGTGAAGGCGACCTGCGGCGCAGAGCCGCTGGCTGAACTCTCCCGCAACGCGATTGAAAACGCGTATGCGGAAATCACTTCCGAGGCGAGGAACCAGTACACGCTGGGATATAACGCCCAAGCCACAACGGGTAGTTCGGCCTATCGCAGCATCGAAGTGCTGGTGGACAAGAGAGGGCTGAAAGTCGCCGCCAAAGATGGATATTTCGCGGTTCCGACCGCCCGTTAGCCCCTTTTACTGCTCCGCTCACCTGCGGAGTGGCACCTCCCGGTAGGCGGGGGTCACGTGAGTAACCTGCGGCCAGCGCCTTCCGTATGATATAAAGACCGCGAGCCTCCATTAGGACAAAAGTGTGTGCGGCCGCCCGCAAGGGTTCACCGCATCTGAGGAAAGCCTTGAGTTTCATCAACTTCGCAGCGCGTGAGATCAATTGCAAGATCGTGTACTACGGCGCCGGACTCGGCGGCAAAACCACGAACCTGCAGGTGATCTACCAGAAAACTGCGGACCAGCAAAAAGGCAAGATGATCTCGCTTGCCACCGAAACCGAGCGTACTCTGTTCTTCGATTTTTTGCCGCTCGACCTCGGTTCGGTGCGGGGCTTCAAAACGCGAATCCACCTCTATACCGTGCCCGGACAGGTCTTTTATGATGCCAGCCGCAAGCTGATTCTGCGGGGCGTTGACGGCATCGTCTTCGTGGCCGACTCGCAGGAACAGCGCATGGACGCCAACGTCGAGGCGCTGGAGAACCTGATGTCGAACTTGAAAGAACACGGCTACGACTTCAATAAAATTCCCTACGTGCTGCAGTTGAACAAGCGCGACCTGCCCAACATTCTTCCCGTCGATCTGCTGGCCACCGAACTGCGCAAGAAAAATGAAGCGATCGTCGAAGCAGTCGCCTTCCAGGGCGTCGGCGTTTTTGAAACGCTGAAAGAAATCGCCAAGCAGGTGCTGACGGAGTTGAAGGCGGGCGGTTAAGGAGAGCAGTTCTTCAGTTTCTCGTCCTCGGTCCTCAGGCTCCCGTTCTCGGGTGCTCAGTTCAGTTCGCATTTCCGCTATTACCAACGTAAGCTGCGTCTGAAATCGCGTTTCGCTAGCCTGACCACTGGGAGGTGTGTGCCAGCCTGCCCGCGGACTCGACTGGTGATCCTTTCTACTTTGATAGTTTTGATTCGCCGCTCGCCAAGCCCTAACGGGCTTCTGCTCTGGTGTGTTGTTGGATTCTGCGCCGGCATTGGGCTTTTCATTTACGGATTCCGCCTGCTGCAGCGCCGGCGCCTGATTCTCGACACTCCGTTCTCGAAGATTCGCAGCGCTGCCATGGGAATGGTGGAAGTCAGCGGACAAGCGGTCGGGCCTTACACAATGGTCGCGCCCATCACAGCGCGGCCGTGCTACTACTACCGAACGCAGGTCTGGGAATGGAAACAGCATGGCAAGAATAAACAGTGGGTCAAAGTCGCCAGCGAGTGCATGCATGTGCCTTTCTTCGTCGACGACAATACTGGACGCCTGCTGATTGACCCGCGCGGCGCCGATCTCGATCTGCACCGCGATTTCGAACAGGAATTCTGCGATTCGTTTTTCACCACGAAACAGCCCGCTCCCCCGAATGTGCACAGCTTCCTGGCACGCCACGGAGTGGCTACGAGCAACAAAATCAAGGTCGAGGAATGCTGCATCAAGCCCAAGAATTCGTTATTTATTCTGGGTACGCTGGGTGAAAATCCGAGCCTGGAAGTGGGACCGCAGCCCATTCAGGACGATGACGCCAGCAGATCAATCTCAGCCGCGGGATTCTCACTGTCGTTCAATTCGCGTTCGTTTTCTCTGCGCAGTGGCGCGGAAGATTTTCGTACCAGCCCCACAAGCAATTCTCGCGTTGAAGTGATCCGTCTCACTCCTGAATCGGGGCCGGCGAAGATTTCGGAGATGAACCAGCAACAAAAGATTGCTGCCGCCTTGCTGAAAGCCGGCATCGCGAGTCCGCGAACCTGGGCGGCGGCGGGAGTTTCCGCCACCAGCGCAGCGACACCGGGCGGAACGCAGGTGCTTACGGACCCGGGCGCATCGTCTTCTGCCGTAGTTGGTACCGGCTCCCCCTCGAATATCAGTTCGTCGTCAGTCTCGTCGTCAGTCTCGTCGTCAGTCTCGTCGTCAGTCTCGTCGTCACCTTCCTCATCACTAGCGAACGGCTTCGACCCACACCCGCCGGTGGCGCTGATGAAGGGCATCAACAACAAAACTTTCCTCATTTCGTGGCGCAGCCAGCAGGAAGTCGCCCGCTCTCTGGGATGGAAATGCACACTTATGATCTGGGGCGGCCCCGCGCTCGCACTGCTTAGCCTTTATTTCTTTCTCGGCATTAAGAATCTGTTCTAGCCCGCACCACCCTGCTAAACCCCGCAGGCAAGCTCGGCTACCAGCCCGACGCTTGCCCTCTAGTACAATCAAGCCGTGAGCGACGACGCCGTCCGCATCGGAATCCTGGGCGACTTCAACGCTGATTTCCGCTCACACCACGCCACCAACGACGCCCTGCAGCATGCCGCCCGCAAGCTCAAACTAAAGGTCGAATCCGAGTGGATTCCGACGACTTCGCTCATGGACGCAGGAGCCGAAAAGAAGCTGGAGAGTTTCGACGGCTTGTGGGCCTCGCCCGGCAGCCCGTATAAGAGTTTCGACGGCATGCTCAAAGGCATTGAGTTCGCGCGCCGCCGCGATTGGCCTTTCCTCGGCACCTGCGGCGGATTCCAATATGCTTTCATTGAATTCCTGCGCAATGTCCTAAACGTCAAAGACGCTGACAGCGCCGAAAACAATTCCGGCTCCAAGAACATCGTGATTTATCCCGTGGCCTGCGCCGTGCCCGATCGCAAAGGCGACGCTCCCAAACTATCTGGCCGCGTACCGGAAATTCGACTGCGTCCCGGCTCTTACCTGCAGTCGTTCTATGGCAAAGACCAGGAGACGGCGACCGAGGAATTTTTCTGCAACTTCGAAATCAATCCTGAATTCGAGTGGGCCGCCATGGAAGCTGGGTTTCCGGTGGTAGCACGTGGCGCCGAGGGCGAAATTCGCGCCATCGAATCGCCCACCCACCGCTTTTTCCTGGCTACTCTGTTCCAGCCGCAGCTTTCGTCCACCGAGAAGAAACCGCATCCCATCGTGCTGGCTTTCGTGCAGGCCGCCGCCGACTGGGGCAAGAAGAAGTTGGACGACAGCGTGTTGGAGTGACAGCCTGAGGCGAGAAGTCATCTTGAGACCGCCAGCTTCTGTTATCGCAATCGCCGCGGTTCTTATCATTGTGTCCGTCCTGATCCCGGCGGGGGGCATATACTCCATGTTTTTGAACGCGGATCTGCGCATCTTCCTGCTGCCGGTCATTGCGATTCAAACTGCTTTCGGATTGATCGGTATCCTCGCAGCTATCGGTCTCTTGCGCTTATTCGAGGCAGCGAGGAAAGCTGCGATTCTTCTTTCGACAGTCACTGTCATCGTCTTCTCTGGAATGCTGCTTCTTCTTTGGGCAGCTGCTTTTAGCACTCACAACACTGTCTTTCTAATGCCCCTTCTGGTCTGCGGCGGTTCGCTCGTTATTCTTCTGCCTCTAAGTGTTTGGTGGTGCATAGTGCTGCGCCGCGATAGTGTGCGGATGCAGTTTCGGTAGCCTCGACCAAATCGTCCGGTTACGAAAGTCGCTGCCCTAAGCGGGTTACGCGCCTCGCACCATGCGCATCTGGAGCCGCTGCCCATCCCTCGCTAGACTCATTCGAATCCCCGGCTCGTATCGAGACTAAGTCCGCAGGAGCAATGCGCGCCTATGCACATGCAGCTGGCCAACCCGTTCGCCATCTCATTTTCCACGCTAATCAGTTACATCCCGGTCATTGCCACCATCGTTACTACCCTTTTTAGCGTGATTCTGGCCCGCGCTACCCTGCGCTACGTTGAAGCCACCGACAAAGGCCTGGCCCTGGCCCGCGAAGAATTCGAGCGCGAGTGGTCGCCCGACCTGCACATCAAAATGGAGCGCATCTCCGGAACCGAGGCGAAGGTCATCGTCACCAATCTGGCGAAAACGTCGGTCCTGTTGCAGCTTCTGCAATTGCGCAAGATTTCTCACGCCATGCCCTTCGAGCGCTGCCGCTTGAACGATCCTCTGGTCGGCGGCATGACCTGGACACAGGAAATGGGGCGTCGCATTCTGGCCTGCACCGGACATGAATTCGAGGGCCCGATCGCAGCGTCGATGACGTTCTATGCCGCGGGCCGCATGTTTCGCACCGACTGGTTCCGCTCGCAGGTTCAAGTGCGCGACGGCCGCATCGTCAGCCTTGAGCCCAGCAACATGCCCACGCGCCGCGTACGCGCGGTCGAGCGCAAGGGCTCGTCCGAACGCCGGCGCGAGTTCGTGCAGGATGTTACCGCCGGGGTCACCCCGGAAAAAGATAAAATCAAGCCCGACGAGAGCTACTTTGTTACCGGAGCCGGGGCCTGACCAGTTTTAGCGTCCTTCCTTAAGTCGGTATTGGTCGCGCGCGAAATGAACTTTCGCGGTGCGCGAACCCGCCGCCGGCTGCTATTCTGCTGCTAAGCCCCTCGAAAACTTGAGATCACAATTTGTGATCTCGAGTTTAAGGACGAACTCTGCATATGGCCAAAACAGCGATCGTAGTGGCGAGAAAAGTGGATTCGAAAATCTTCGTTCTCCGTGGGCAGAGAGTCATTCTCGATGCCGACCTCGCCGAACTCTATGGCGTGCAAGTCCGGCATTTGAATCAGCAGGTCAAGCGGAATGCGAAACGGTTTCCTCTCGCCTTTCGCTTTCAGCTCTCCCCGCACGAATGGGAAATCTTGAGATCACAAAATGTGATCTCAAGTGCAGGCCACGGCGGTGCGCGCTATCGTCCCTACGCCTTTACCGAACACGGCGCCATCATGGCGGCGACAGTGGTGAACTCCGAACGCGCGATTGAAATGAGCGTGTTCGTCGTTCTTGCTTTCGTGCGCATGCGCCGCGCCATCGCCGGGAACCGCCACATCCTGACCAAGTTGGCGGAACTGGAGCGCCGTTTGGAGGCTCATGACACCGATATCCAGGACTTGATGGAAGCCATCCGCGAACTCATGAATCCAGCCGAGCCTACCCGCACACGCATCGGCTTCGAAGCGCCCTCCGATCCTAGCGAGAAGGCCCACAAGGGGCAGACAGTTCAAACCCGAAAGAAGGGGTAGATCGAGTTGCTCAACATGCTGGCGGAATTCATGACTCGACTCTAGCCTGGCGCGCTTAGCCCTGCTTCACGAAACGTAGCGACGCGGAATTCATGCAGTAGCGAAGATGGGTGGGCTCGGGTCCATCGTCGAAGACATGGCCGAGGTGAGCGTCGCACTCGGTGCAGGCGACGGCGGTGCGGGTCATGCCGAAAGTCGTGTCGCGGATCTCGGTCACGTTCTCGGCGGCGATCGGCGCCCAGAAACTGGGCCATCCCGTGCCCGATTCGAACTTCGTCGCGGAATCGAAGAGCGCGTTGTCACAGCAGATGCAGCGGTAGATGCCCTTGTCGTGAACGTTCCAGTATTTGCCGGAGAAGGCGATTTCGGTATCGGCGTGGCGTGTGATGTCAAAGGCATTGCCGGAAAGCTGCTTGCGCCACTCTTCCTCTGTCTTTACTACTCTTGCGATGCGTACCTGTTTCAACCGCTGACCGGAATCAGAAAACAACACAACTGTAACTTCCTTGGGCTCAGATGCCGCGACTGGCGCGGCTTCCAGGATCGTGGGTTTTTTCCATTGCCAGAGTGCCAGGCCTCCAACGGCGGCCGCTGCACTCACCAGAAATGCACGGCGTCGTAGGTTAGTGCCATCTTCACGCTCTGCCTCGCGATTCAGATCGGAATCGAACATCGCTCTCTCCTTATGGTTTATCCCTGACGATTACTTTCCCGTGTACAGATCGGGAAATTCCTGGCGCAAGTGCTCAACCTTAGGAGCATCGTTGAACATGATGTACGGTTGATTCGGATGGAGCTCTGCGTAGTTCTGGTGGTAGGACTCAGCGGGGTAGAAGGCCTGCAAGGACACAACCTTGGTGACGATGGGGCGCGGGAATACTCCAGCCTTGTCGAGCTGAGAAATGTAGGCCTCGGCAATGTGTTTCTGCTCGTCGTTCGTGTAAAAGATTGACGAGCGATACTGCGTGCCTTCATCGGGACCCTGCCGATTGAGTTGCGTGGGATCGTGTGCGACCGAGAAGAACACGCGCAGCAATTCGCCGTAAGTGATCTGTGAAGGATCGTAGACAATTTGCACAGACTCGGCGTGCCCGGTTTCTCCGGTGCTGACGATTTCGTATTCGGCATTCTTGGCCGAGCCTCCGGAGTAGCCGGAGGTCGCACTGATTACGCCCTTCACGTGCTGGAAAACCGCCTGAACGCCCCAGAAACATCCGCCGGAAACGACGGCGGTCTGCTTGCCCGCTGTGGTGGCGCGAGGAGCGTCCTCGGTGGGCGCGGGCAGTGCACCGGATGATGCCGGACTGGCTTTGGCACTACACGCTGTGCCGCCGAGTAGCGAAGCAAGAAGGATCAGAACAAGCCGAATGGAAGATTGCATTTTATTTTCCCCTCGTGAAGTACGGAATTCGTGGGCTGTCAGATTGGAGTCAAGGGCGCGACAAAAGTTTCATGGTCCGCCCGCTAAAGGACGGAGCGGCGACAGAGATATAGCAAGCTACGTCTCTACGACCACAACTTCCTGCTTGCTTTTTCGCCTTCTGTTCGCCAATAATGGCGCTATGGCCATCACACGCAGGCAGCGGGAAGTGTATGACTTCATTTCGCGATTCGTGGCGGAGCACGGATATTCTCCGTCGTTCGAAGAGATTGGCAAAGGGCTGGAGCTGACTTCTCTGGCGACCGTGCATAAGCACGTCACTAACCTGGAGAAGAAGGGACTGCTCACCCGCGACTACAACCGCAGCCGCTCAATCGATCTGCTGCCGCCCAAGGGACGGCTCAAGCAGGCGATGAGCGTGAATACTGGCCTGGTGTTGCCTCTGCTGGGGCGCATCGCGGCCGGGATGCCGATTGAAGCGGTGCAGAATAACGAAACCATTTCGCTGGCCGACTTTGTGCGTTCGAAAGAAGTGTTCGTGCTCGAAGTCCGCGGCGACTCGATGCAGGATGAAGCCATTCTCAACGGCGACTACGTGCTGGTCGAGAAGGCGCGTACGGCGCACAACGGCGACATCGTGGTCGCTTTGGTAGATCAGAGCGATGCCACCCTGAAACGCTTCTACCGCGAGGGCGACAACATCCGCCTGCAGCCTTCGAACGTAACCATGCAGCCGATCATCGTTCCGGCGGCGTCAGTCGATGTGCAGGGGCGGGTAATCGGGGTGCTGAGGAAGTATTAGCAGTTGTCGCGGGCCGTCGCCTTAAGGCGTATGGAAGTCAACTTGGACGGCGATTTCCACGGCAACGGGTCCGTGCCCTTTTTGTTCCGCAGGTTTGAATTTCCAAGTCCTGATCGCGGCTACAGCCTCCTCGTCCAATCCAGCGCCCAAGGGTGAAAGGATGTGCACGTTGCGGGGAGTTCCCTGGTCGTCGACGATCAGTCCGAGCGTCACCACACCCCGTAGGCCAGTCTCTCTCGCCAAGCCGCTGAACTGAGGCTCTGGAGTGAAGGTTGCTCTTGGAGGGGAAATGTCGTTGCCCACACGAAATACAGAAGCTATCTGGTGCTCAGACAAATTGGGCTCGCCTTTCTCTGGAATCGCGTGCGGGTCGGAATGAGGATTCACTCCTGGAACCGTGAGTAGCTCCGCTGAGAAATGACAACCGACATACTTCGGATCATTCACGTCCTTGAGGCCTCCGGCGACACAAGTCTGCCAATACCAAGGGACGCTCGCGGCCAGGCTGTCTTGGTCGGTCAAAAAGATCTTCGCCGCGACAGCATCCACTTCCTCGATCGGGTTGCCAGGTCCAAGTTTGGCCTCAATTTCAACACCGGGCATTTCATTCCTCTTCTCTGGACTGTCGGCCCGAAACAGAAAGCCTTGGCCGACCGAAATCACGGGCATTCGTCGGCCCGTAAACTTAAGGGTCTGACCGTGAGCTTTCGCTCCGGTAACAAGAACAAATCCGTCTATGGTCCAAGACCCAGGAAACGGTGCCCCAAGGGGTGCGCCGCTAGCGTCGTAACGTAGCCAGGCACCGGAGTAAAAGCCGCGAAGCAGAAAGATTTTATGTTGATATTGATTTTTCAGATGTTGATCGAGGTCTGACGTCAGGGCATCGGCGGTAAATGCAAGCAGCAGGATATTCAGCAGTAAAACAATTCTGCCCGAGCGGAGCGACATGCCGGAATTTTAGGCCTGGGCGCCCTCTATTGCACGAGAAAACGCCCCGGGCGGCCAAGTCCCGGGGCGTCAGTCTCAAGCATAACTCCTTGTCGCCTTATCCGATGTGTTTGTTCAGGGCCTGGGCGATGGTGTCCTTCGGCTTGTAGCCGACGATTTGTTCGACGACCTGGCCTCCCTTGAACACCAGAAGGGTCGGAATGCCGGTGACTTTGTAGCGCATGGGGGTCGCGCTGTTAGAGTCGACGTCCATCTTGCCGATCTTGATTTTGCCCTGATACTCGGTCGCCAGTTCCTCGACAATGGGGGCGATAGCGCGGCAGGGGCCGCACCAAGTTGCCCAGAAGTCCACTAGGACGGGCTTGTCCGATTTCAAAACATCCTGGTCGAAGTTTGCATCGGTGACTTCGACGATTCCATTACCTGCCATTTTCTTCTCCTCGTTGTAAACGTTAACGCCAGTCGGCGACCTGCTCAGAGCAGTGCAGCCGGACGCTGGTATGAGTGCCTCCCCTGCGGGACTACAACTCAGTAGTTTAGCACTTCCATTCGATGCAGGCGCGATGCTGAAAGTCGCAGCAAAAGGCAGGATGCCACGGTTGGCCGCAATCGCGGAAACAGGCCGGTTCGTCTGCCTGCCGGCGGTTCCGCGACATCGGAGTCGTCGGCTGTCTGGTAACATCGTTCGTCCCCGCCGAGGGTGACTCTCTTTTCCGAAGATGACTTCTCGCACCAGCGCTTTTCTTGCGGCCGCGGCAATCCTGGTGGTGGTCCGGATTGTCATGTGGATGGCGAAGCGCCGCGGGAATGCTTTTTTCGCCGGGGATCAAAGTGAAACGCCGGAGTGGCATCCCTACCGTCTGTTGCTGGCCAGTTTTCTTACCCTGTTTGCGGAATTGGCCTTCATTCGCTGGATCGCGGTCGAGGTGCGGGTCTTCGCCTACTTCAAGAACCTGGCTCTGCTGCTTTGCTTTCTCGGCTTCGGGCTGGGATGCGCTCTGGTGAAACAAAGGTCCCGATGGTTTCCCGCTCTTGAAGGGTTCCTGGGGCTGCTTCTTGTGATCCGAATTCCCTGGCAGGGTGGGCGTCTTCTCGAGGGCTTGTCGCAGAGTCTGGGCGGAGCCGGCGATGTCGGCATCTGGTCCACGCCCGAGGGTACAAACTGGGGCTATTTTCTGTCTGGCGCATTGCTGGCGGGTTGTCTGTTCCTGCTGATCGTGTCTGTATTTGTCCCCCTCGGACAAGTCGTGAGCCGTGAAATGGATCGCGCGCCCAGTTCTCTGCGCGCGTATTCGTGGGACTTGCTTGGCAGCGTCATCGGAGTCGCATCTTTCTTTCTCGTAAGCAGGTGGATGCTTCCACCTTCCGCGTGGATGGGCATTGTTCTCGTCGGATTTGCACTTCTCCAGACGAACCGCAGAGATGCCGCTCTGGTCGCAAGCTTGCTGCTGCCGGCGCTTTTGCTGTTGCACGAACCTGCACAGCCGAATCAGGAAATCTTCTGGACGCCTTACCAGCAAATCCAGTACACGCGCGGGCACACCGCGAACGGAGATTCCTGGGGTGGCGAGATGCTGGTGAATCACACCTTGTATCAACGCGTAGTAGACCTGTCGCCGCAGTTTCTTGCGCGCCATCCCGCGTGGCAAAAAGATATAGACAACAATCCCTACAACTTGCCGTTCCGATTTGCGATTCCTTCTCCGAGCGTTTTGGTCGTCGGCTCAGGCACAGGAAACGATGTCGCTGCTGCCTTAAGAAACGGAAGCCCGACGGTCGATGCCGTAGAAATCGATCCCGCGATTCTCGACCTCGGCAGGCGCGAGCATCCGGAGCGCCCCTACGAATCGCCGCGCGTGAACGTTCATCTGGGAGACGCGCGCAGCTTTCTCAAACGCACCAGCGAGCACTACGATCTGATTTTATTTGGATTGCTCGATTCTCATGCCCAGTTTTCCGATTATTCCAATATGCGGATCGATAATTTCGTCTACACGGAAGAAGCGTTCCGTGAGGCCACCCGTCATCTTTCTTCGAACGGAGTCATTTTCGTTAAGTTCCAGGTGGATCGCCCCTGGCTGGGCGCGCGGTTGGTCGAGATGTTGCGCGCGACCCTCGGGAGTTCTCCGGTGGTATTTACCGCGGACGCCACGTACTCCCTGCCATCGACATGTTTCGTCGCTTCGGCCGGACAGCGAGTAAGCGAAGCGTTGGCGGCCGACCCGCGGCTAGTGGAATTCGTCGGCAAGAATCGCAGGGTCTTGTCAGACACAGTTCCGATCACGACCGATGACTGGCCTTACCTTTATCAGCGCGATCGCCGGATCCCTCGTACCTATTACTCCGTGAGCGTGTTGGTCATTCTGATCGCAGTCATCCTGTATATGCGGGTTCGGCGAACGGACCACACCCACACCAACTTTTCACTGTTCTTTTTTGGTATGGGCGCCGGGTTTCTGTTGCTTGAAACTCAGATCATCAGCCGCCTGGCTTTGTTTTTCGGGACAATCTGGCAGGTGAACGGAATCGTGATCTCGACCCTACTACTGGCTCTTTTGCTCGCGAATGCAGTTGTCGGAAGGGCAGGAGCGTTGTCGAAGTCATGGATTTGGGCGGGCCTCGTGGCCTCGTTGGCCTTTGCTTACTGGTTCCCGTTTGATCGAACCGCAGCCGCGCCCGCGATTGTCGGGATGATGGCCATCGGAATATTTTCAATTCCCGTGCTGTTCGCCGGAATCCTGTTTTCCACCGAGTTTCGAAATGTCGACTCGCCCAGTGCCGCACTCGGCGCAAATATACTGGGCGCGGTTACTGGCGGGCTTTTGGAGAATCTTTCTCTGCTCTTTGGATTGCGAGCCTTGCTGCTGGTGGCCATCCTGCTTTACTGCGTGGCCGGGTTTGGATTGTGGCAGCGCAAGAAGCACGCGGTCTAGCGCTGCGCAGAATGCGGTTGTTCGGCGTCCGCGGGCTTGGATGCGGGCGTCATCGCTTTGATGAAGCTCACCAATTGCCACCGCTGGGCTTCCGGCAGCTTGGACCATACCGGCATGCCACGGCGAGCCACGCCGTTGGTCAGCAGCCAGAACAGCGTGCCGGGAGTCGCCTGCTGCACTTCGTCGGCGAGCAGGCTGGGAGCCTTCCTGGTGCCTTCGGCCATGTCTCCGTGGCACTCGGCGCAATGCAAGCTGAAAAGTTTGCTCCCGGCGGCGGCTGCATCGGGATCCGTTGCGAGGGCATTACGGCGAGTAGCCGCCTTCTTCGGGGCCTTCGCCAGTTCGGTATAAACGGAATTGTTTTTCACGGCGGGATTGGAACGATCCTGCGCCAGGGCAACGCCGCATGTAAGAAGAAACAGAACAAGGGCGAATGTTCGCAGTCTCATTGGCGACCTCCAAACAGGCGGCTTACGGCCGCGCCGAATCCTGAGAATTCGCGCGAAACGCCCCAGCGCAGAAGAAAGCGATGGCTATTGTCGTTGAGGCCAAACCCGGGCGATAGGCGCAGTGTCCAATCGGAAGGCAGGTTCCAGGCGATCACCGGCGCCAGGTAGTGCGACGTGTTGTGCAGACCGAAACTGTAGCGGTCGCCCAGGCCGCCATACATTTCGACGCCGGCGATGAAATTCTCCGGGCAGAAACTACAGCGCTGGGCAGAGGCTTTCAGAGCGAGAGGCCGACTGGCGCCGATCGCGTAGCCGAACTCCCAGGGGTTTCCGCCGGTGACGTTCTTGGTGGCGATTGTGTTTTCGGCGATGTTCCAACCGGCGAAGGTACTCGACAGCAGCAGCTTGCTCTCGATCTCGTGATCGTGTTCCTGCCGGGCGATGGCGTTGGGCACGGCGTAGTCGGCTTCGACATCGTGGCCTTCGACTTCTTTCAGAATCTTGTCGGCGCCGCTGGTCTGCTCATATTCGATGTAGAGCACGGGATTGATGAAGTGCTCGCGCTGGAGCAGGCGAAAACGATTCTCCCAACGGAAACCGGTGAAGAGCGTGCTGTCGTTGAACGTGGTTTGCCCGTCGAAATAAAGCTCGGTGGTCCACCAGGCGGTGGCACCGTATTCGAACTCGGCCCAGAAAGCATGAAACTCATTGCCAGCGCGCTGCGTGCCGAACGTAGAGAAGTATTCGACCTCGAGACTGCCGGGCTCCTCCAGATAGTGATCGTAGGTGACGATGTACGGACTCTCCTGGGCGTGCAGGGGGAGAGCGCCAACAAGCAAGACCAGGCCCAGCAGGCCGAGGGGAAGCGCCCGCGAAGACCGGCAAACAGCAGTGGCTTCCGAGAACATCCAGACGGGGAATGAGGAGTGCGGGTGGAGCGTAATGGGAAGCAAGAGGAGTTTTGATTTCCTTTCGCGGCGGCGATGGCTGCGTTTTCTAGTTGCAACTCAGTCGCATCTAAACTACTATTCGATCTTGACGGATGGCTCACCCTACCGTCAAGTTCCAGCGCGCGATTTCGTCGCAGCACGATTGCGACTACGTGCGACAGTAGTAGGCGGCAGCATGCCACTTCCTCAGACCGAAATGCCGGGCCGGCTGCAAGCGCACTTCGCCGAGCGCGGAATCCGCATGACGCAGCAACGCCGCGCCATTCTGAGCGTGATCGAAACGGCCAACAAGCATCTCGATGCCAGCCAGATTCTGCGTAAGGCGCAGAAAATCGATGCCAGCGTCGACCGCAGCACGGTATACCGCACCTTGCGACTGCTGAAGCGGCAAGGGCTCATCGACGAACTCGACCTGATGCACATCAACGGCGAAGGCCACTACTACGAGCGCAAACTGGAGCGCGACCACATCCACATGGCCTGCCTGCGCTGCGGCAAGATCACGGAGTTCGTGAGCGACAGTTTTGAGAGGCTGAAGCAGCAAGTCGAGAAAGACTGCCGCTTTCGAGTGCTGGTTTCGCGGCTGGAGATGGGCGGGTATTGCTCGGCCTGCAGGGGATCAAGATAGTTCTCCCCCCAGCGCTAACCGCAGGCGCGCGGAACTCCGCTCCGGCCTGAACTTGGCTCCAGAATAAGAAAAGCGCCCTCGACTTTTTCAAGTCCAGGACGCCTCGGCAGCCCTCCCCCAGAACTGCCAAACCACGAGATGGATATTAGAATCCCCTTCATCTGGTGTAAATGTCACTACAGTAACTTAGTTAGCGCAAAGCTAAGTTGAGGGCTGACCGAAGTAACTTAGAGAACTCTACGTGAGACGCTGGGCCTACTGCTTCTGCCAGGTTTGGCCGGCGTCAGCGGTCGTCCAGACTTCCGCCGTAGAGGTCGAGAGCTTTCCGTGCTGCGGGTCGGCGAAGTCGAGGCTGACCACATCGGCGCTAAGCGCTCTGCCCGACGCCACTGGGACAATGCGCGTCCAGAGGGTGCCGGCATCTACTGAATGATAGAGGGCGCCGCCTGAACCACCCACCCACACATCTGAGCCAGCGACGGCGAGGGCGTGGAAAATCGGAGATGCCGGAATCTTCCGGGCTTTCTCCGCGTCTTTCGCCTTTGAGCTCGAGGTTTCGGCGGCAACTGCCAGACTCGCGGCGTACAGCGCCGGATTCGCGTTGACATCGACCGGCTGCCATGTCCTGCCTTGATCAGAGGAACGCTGCAAGCGGCCGCCCGAATCGAGTTTCCAGAAAGTCTCCAAACCGCCCGGCACCAGGGTAGCCATTTGGATGGTGTTGCGACCATTCATGGGGATCTGAGCGCTTACACCCTTCGTAACGGGCCCGCCCACGCTCGTGCTCTCGGTTTGAACCTGTGCGGCCTCGGCAGAAACCTCCACCGTCTCTGAAACGCTGCCAGGGCTCAAACTGAGGCTGTACATCTTGGGCTGATTGGCGTCATAGTGAAAGTCCCTTACAGTCGTCGTGAATCCCGGCGCTTCGGCCGCGACTTTATAGTTTCCCGTGGGCAGGCCGGCCACCAACCATATCCCTTGAGAATTGGTGATCGTGGTGGTAGCCCCTCCCATCGTCGAGGGTGTCACTGTAACCCGCGCACTGGAAACCCCCGCTCCTGTGGGATCAACGACATACCCGCCGATCTGCCCAGGAGCGGGCAGCGGCAAGGGTTTGGCCCTTTCCACGGTCGGCTTGTCCGACGATGGCTGCGGCGCCGGAGCTTCATATTGGAGCAAAGTGGTATTCGTATTCTGAGCAAGCGTGGCGAGGTCGGCCGTCGCCGCTCCGGACGCCGCCATGTCCTGATTGGCCGCGGTCGGACTAGCCGCTGGAGCCTGGCCACGTACGGTAAGTGCCCCCGCAACTTCCTGCTTGCTGGCCGCAGTTGACGGCACCGGTGCCGCTGCCTGGTTCTGCGCCGTGTTCTGTTTCCACTGATTCGGAGACATCTGGTTCGCCGACATGGGGCCATGAAGAAGTGACCCGTGAAACTGGCCAACCCCGCCACCAGCAGTGCCTCCAACCCGAGACTGGAAGGCATTTGCCGTCGGCATCTCGACGCCAGGCTGGCTCTTTTTGTCGCGAACTGGAGCATTGTCCATCACCAAAGAATCGGCAACCGCCGGGGGTGTGGACAACTGAACCTTTTCACGTTCACGCTGTTCAGCAGACAGCGATGGCGGAGGCGCCGGCGTTGCCGACGGACGATCCTTGGCATCGGTAGTGACAGCTTGTGGGACAGGCGCCTTGTTAGACGCGGACATCGTCCCAGCCCCGAAACGCTGTTGATAGCGCAGGATCCCGACCGAGGCAATGATAACAACGCCAGCTGCCACAAACGCCCAGCGCAGAGCGGGCCAGGTCAGCCAGCCGGTCGGCGAGGGCTTCATCGCTCTCTCGGCAGGCTCCATCGCGGGCAAAGCCAGAGCCACGATGCCGCGGCAGTCTCCGCAGCGCGCCAGGTGCTCGAGCACGACGTCTCGTTCGATCTCAGGCAGCGAATGTTCGGCGAAGGCTGTCAGCAGGTCCGCGTCGGGATGATTGACGGCGGGCGTTGCCGCCCTCAGCCGCTCGCGCACGATTTTTGGGACATTTTCCATTCCAGCTATCATTTCAGGTTCCAGCAATCGACCTAAGCTCCTCAGAACACGGATTTTTCCCTCTATCCTTCACCCTCCGGAACCCGCGCTTCCACTCTCTTTTCAGAGAACGCCGGCGGAGACGAATCTTGCGCCAAACTACGGCGAATATCCAGCTGCAGGTCGCGTACGTCGACTTCCAAGGCCTCTTCGGCCTGGCGCCGCGACATGCCGCGCCGCGCGAGGGCCGCAACGATCTGTTTGCGCAAAGATTTGGCCAGCTTGTCGAGTTTGCGGCTGATCGTGGACTCGTGCACGCCGAGCATCCGGGCTATTTCGGCCAGAGTGCGGCCATCGAGATAATACGCGCTCAGCACCATGCGGTCTTCACCGGAAAGAAAGGCCAGGACCTCGTCAGTGGCCTGCCCCAGGCGCTGATCGGCGGCGGGAATGGGATCGGGCTCAGGAGCGCGGAATTGAATGCCCTCTTCCGATTCCTCGTCGAGGCTCACGAGACGTTTCGTGCGGCGGTAGCGGTTGACGTATTCCTGCGCCAACACGGTTCGCAGCCAGCCCTCGAGTGATCCGCGGCCCGTGTAGGAAGCGAGTTTGGAGACGCGATGTCCATCGCGGGTAGTGGTGCCGTAAAGATCGGCGTAGAGCGTGTCGGCCAGTTCGCGAGCGGCGGAGTCTTCACGGGCAATGCGCAGGGCCGAGAGATAAAGCTTTTCGCGGAACCTGGTAAGGAAGACTTCCCATGCCGAGTTGACCCCTGCGGCGCACGCACGGGCGAGCGCGAGCTCGTCTACCCGCAGGCTCAAAAAAAACGTGCGGATTTCCGTCTCGGAGCTTGTCGCCGTGGTGTGCTTAGAGCCCACCTCGCAGAGGATCACCGCAAAGGATTCGCGCGTAAGACCAACCTTCTCGCAGCCGCTTTTGGCGTGGAGATCCACCAGCAGTTCGTTGACGACAGATTGCATGGCGGAGTTTGGTTTGGTCGAACTCATGTTTGGTCGAACGCGTGCTGGGTCGAACCCATGCTCTGCCGAACCGATACTTCTTCGAACCTAACGTTCCGGCTGGTCTTAACCCGCAGCCCGCGCCGCTTTGCACTCGTCGCAGGGACAGATTTCCCGCAGAAATTTCCACGAGTAGAGGCCGAGATCGTGATTATCGTTCCAGGAAAACTTGATCGCGTATTTGCCCACGCCTTCCGCGGACAGTGGCTTGGCGTTAGGCTTGAAAATCAACAGCGCGCCCGGTGCAGCGGCGATAGGATCGCCCGGTCGACGGCCAGCCTTCCCACGCTCGTCCTCGCACATGGCGCAAGGGCAGGCGTCTCGCAAGTAGACAAAGTTGTAGTGCGACGCATGGCCGTCATTCCACTCAATATCGACCCCGGTGCCCGTCGTAAGATTCACCTTCACCGACTTAGGATCGGTGGCCGCCGAGGCGGCTTGGAGTGGCGACTGCATGGAAACCAGTATCGCATGAGACGCCTTGTCGCTTATAGTGGAATGGTCGCAGGGTGCTGCAAGTAACCAGATTTGAGTGGCCCCGATTTTAAGTGGCCCAGACAGACCCGGGCCTGTCTTTTGTCCGCGCCGACCTGCCATTGCCCGATCCAGCGAAGTTCCTGTAAGATTTAGGTTTGCCCTACAAGTTCAGAATTCTTCGGGAGTCGTCATGGCACAACAATGTGATATCTGCGGCAAGAAGCCGCAAGCGGGAAACCGCATCAGCCACGCCCACAACGTCACTAAGCGGCGCTGGAACATCAATCTGAAGCCGGTGCATGCCCGCGTGGGCGCGGCCACCAAGCGTATGCGCGTCTGCACGTCCTGCCTGCGCAGCGGCAAAGTCGTCAAAGCGTAAAGCCCTTAACCGCAGAGGACACAGAGTTCCACGGAGGATTTCATTCCTCAGTGCTTTTCTGTGCCCTCTGTGGTCGGAGATTCCGGTTTCACGCTGAGCAACTGTATGTCGAAAATGAGCGTGGCATTGGGCTGGATGATGTCCTTGAAGCCTGTC
>Ga0210395_10001246_pt1 | contig 19752 bp, 16 predicted proteins | sample IncBWH4OmetaG_FD_150861 | JGI IMG/M metagenome (GOLD analysis project Ga0210395, IMG submission 150861) | Forest soil microbial communities from Barre Woods Harvard Forest LTER site, Petersham, Massachusetts, United States - Inc-BW-H-4-O ...
GAGTTCGTCAGGCCCGTCGCCGACATCGAGATGGAGGTCGACATCGGCGTCGTACTGATGCGCCAGCTCGAAGATGCGGCGGATCTGGCCCTGATGGTCGGGATCGTAGCGCGGCGCGCCGCCGATCGCCTTGGCGCCGCGTTTGAGCCCTTCGACCAGCAGTTCCTCGACGCCGGGGTAATTGGTCAGCCCGTCCTGCGGAAAGACGCAGATCTCGATGTCGATCGCCCATCGGTAATCGCCGATCAGCGATTGGACGCCGTCAAAGCCGCGCATGCCGATCGCCGGGTCGACCTCGACCTGGGTGCGCATACGGGTCGTGCCGTTGACGATGCAGTCTTCGAGGGTCTGCGCCGCCCGCCTTCGGGTGTCTTCGACGGTCAAATCCTTTTTGATCTCGGCAACCCGCTTCATCGGGTTGATGCGCCGGCCGGCTTCGGCCGGCAGGCGGTCGATCAGCCGCGACTTGTCGAGGTGGATGTGGGTCTCGATCAGCCCGGCGCAGGCGAGCCGGCCGCCGGCGTCATAGCTCTCGCCCGCCTCGCCGAGCCCGTGCCCGACAGCCGCGATCCGCCCGCCCTCGACGCCGATGTCGACCGGCTCCGCCCCCGGCCGGTCGGCGAGCCTGGCGTTGCGTACGATCAGATCCATCGCGGGCCCTCTTTGTCGGATCGGATGTTCGGAGCGCGAGCATAAGGTCGCCCGGCGCCGCATGGGAAGCACCGGAAGTCCCCGACGCAGTCCAACGCGAGAGCCGCGCCGGTTGACCCGATCGTCCGAAGCCCCGATCCTCGTTATCGGCGCGTGCTCGCCGGTTGCATCGCCGGCCGCGGTGCGCGCGACGGCTCAACGGTTGGCATCGCGGGAGGGACACCAGTGACGGAGCGCGTCTTTGACGGGTTGAAGGTGATCGACTGCGCCAGCTTTATCGCCGGGCCGGCGGCGGCGACGGTGATGTCCGATTTCGGCGCCGCGGTCGTCAAGATCGAGCCGCCGGGCGCGGGCGACCCCTACCGCCGCCGGGCGCAGGCGCCGATCGGGCCGGGCCTCGCCGGCAACCCGGGTTTTGTGCTCGATGGGCGCAACAAGCGCAGCCTGGCGCTCGACCTGCGCCAGCCGGAAGGGCAGGCGGTGCTGCACCGGCTGGTCGCCGAGGCCGACGTGTTCATCACCAACTACCCGCCGCCGGTGCGGCGCCGGCTCGGCATCACCTACGAGGAATTGGCGCCGCTCAACCGGCGCCTGATCTACGCCTCGTTCACCGGCTATGGCGAGACCGGCCCCGAGGCTGACAAGCCCGGCTTTGACGCGACCGCATGGTGGGCGCGCTCCGGGCTGATGCACCTGGTGCGCGCCGGCGAGGAAGCGGCCCCGGCGCGCTCGTTGCCGGGCATGGGCGACCATCCCTCGGCGATGGGGACCTATGGCGCGATCGTCACGGCACTCTATCAGCGCGAGCGCACCGGCAACGGCGCCTATGTCGGCTCGTCACTGCTGGCGAACGGGTTGTGGGCCAATGGCTGCTCGGTGCAGGCGGCATTGTGCGGCGAAAAAGTGGTCCCGCAACCGCCGCGCGAGCGCGGCGTCAATGCGCTGCGGATTCACTACCGCTGCCGCGACAACCGCTGGATCCTGCTGTCGATCGCCGCCGACGAATGGCGCTGGGACAGGTTCAAGGCCTGCGTCGGCGCGGACCTGCTCGACGACCCGCGTTTTGCGACGCACGCCTTGCGCGAGGCCAATGCGCCGGTATTGATCCCGATCCTCGACGGCATCTTCGCGGCTCGCGACCAGGCCGATTGGCGCCGTATTCTCGACGAGACCGGGCTGATTTTCGGCATCGTCGCCGACATGGACGAGATCCACGAGGACGCCCAGATCCTGGCGAGCGAGGCGCTGGTGCCGTTTACCGACGGCAGCTCGCTGACCGTGAACAGCCCGTTGTGGATCGCCGGCCAGGAGAAACTGCCGCCGCGCCCGGCCCCGAGCGTCGGCCAGCACAGCGAGGAGGTGCTGCGCGAAATGGGCTACGCGGCGACCGAGATCAGGGCGATGCGCGAGGCCGGCGTGATCGGCTGAATACCGCGAATACGGTCACGGTCCGCCGCGTTGTCATTGCGAGGAGCGGCGCGACGAAGTAATCCCGGGCCGGTCGTGCCCACTCCATCGGGATTGCTTCGCGGAGTTTATCCTCGGGCCGGCCTGCGGCCGGACCCGTGGGCTCGCAATGGCAACGCAATGCTGTTTCGAGGCGTCTGCTAGCCGTCGATAACGGCGATCGCCTCGATCTCGATCATCGCGTCGGGGTCGGCGAGGCGGCTGATCTCAACCGTCGTCGAGGTCGGCGTCGCCGGGCCGAAATAGCGCATCCGCATGTCGGGGTGCTTGGCGAACTCCTCGTAATTGGTGACGAAGGTATTGGTCTTGACGATGTCGGCAAGGGTGGCGCCGGCGGCTTCGAGGCAGGTCTTGATGTTCTCGCCAACCTGCTCGATCTGGGCGCGCATGTCGCCCTTGCCGACGCAAACCCCTTGCGCGTCGCGCGCCAGCTGGCCGGCGACAAAGATCATCTTGCCGGTGCCGCTGACGGTGACGACCTGGCTGTACCTCGCCTGGCCGTCGACCATGCGGACATGGATGCCGTGTGGCTGAATCTTTTCGCGCTTGATCGCCATGATGTCCCCTTCACGTATAATGCCGCTTGGATGATACGCCGCGCGCGAGCGCCGCGACAATCTGAGCGAGGTTTTTCATGTCACTCGTCAATCTGCGCCACGGGATCTTTCTGCCGCCGTTTCATCCGAACGAGGAAAACCCGACCCAGTGTCTGGAGCGCGACCTCGAACTGATCGCGTGGCTCGACAAGCTCGGCTTTCACGAAGCCTGGATCGGCGAGCATCATTCGGCCGGCTACGAGATCATCAGTTCGCCCGAGATCTTTATCGCCTTTGCCGCCGAGCGCACCCGGCACATCCGTCTCGGCACCGGGGTCGTCTCGCTGCCCTACCACCACCCGATGATGATCGCCGACCGCATCGTCCAGCTCGACCACATGACCCGCGGCCGGGTCATGTTCGGCGCCGGGCCGGGCCTCCTTGCCGGCGACGCGATCATGATGGGCATCGACCCGATGACCCAGCGCGACCGAATGGCCGAGGGGCTGGACGCGATCCTGCGCCTGTTCAAAGGCGAGATCGTCACCGAGAAGACCGACTGGTACACGATGGAAGGGTGCCGCCTTCACCTGCTGCCCTACACTCAGCCCTATCCCGAGGTGGCGGTTGTCAGCTCGAATACGCCATCGGGCGGGCGGCTCGCCGGCAAGTATGATCTCAGCATGATTTGCGTTGCCGCGACCAATCCGTTCGGCTACGAGGCGCTGGCGTCGAACTGGCAGATCGCATGCGATGTCGCCGCCGAGCACGGGCGGGAAATGGACCCGAGCCGGCTACGCCTCGTCGGCCCGATGCACATCGCCGAGACCCGCGAGCAGGCCTTTGCCAATGCACGCTGGGGGTTCGAGCGTTACCTCGGCTACGCCAACAACAACCAGCCGCGCTTTATCGTGCCGAAGGGCGAGGACCCGCTCGAATGGTTTGTGGAAAACCGCTATGGCGTATGCGGCACCCCGGACGACGCAATCGCGCTGATCGAGCGGCTGCAGGACAAACAGGGCGCGTTCGGCGCTTTCCTGCATCAGGCGCATAACTGGGCCGATTGGGAGGCGACCAAGCGGTCCTACGAGCTGTACGCCCGCTACGTGATGCCTCATTTCAGCCGGGCCAACGCGCCGCGCACCGCGTCCTATCAATGGTGCGGCGACAACCGCACCGAGTTCAGCGCCAAACGCCAGGCGGCGGCGAAGGCTATGTTCGACCGCCACGAAGCCGAGCAGCGCGCCGCCCGCGAACTGGCCGACGCCGCCCCCGGCATCGCCCGCCCCGCTCGCGGCCGCGAAGCGTGGTGAAGCCACCGGAGCGCCGTGGACGGGCTATGGTGGACCAAACCAATCGATCGACTGACCGTGCGGACCGGTCCACGCCAGCGCCGTTCCGTTTAGGCGTCATCAGGAAGAGTCCGTGCCGCGGCGCGGGCGGCGCCGACTTGGCATAGTCGGGAAACAGCCCCGGCGCCTCGTTGCTGATCCATACCGCGCCGGTCCGCCGCATGATCTCCGCGAACCGGTCGCGCCGCTCTTGCGAGGTGACATAGGCGAGCACAGCGGTGTGGAACACGACGAGCGTCGCGTTCGTTGGCGCCGTCGCCAGCAGCGGCTCAAGATCGGTCAGCAAGTCGCCCTTGACCACCCTCGGCGGATCGGAGCGCGCAACCTCGATGGCGGCGCGCAGCCGTTGCGCCCGCTGCTCCTGGCCCGGCCAGATCAGCGCCTCCAACCACTGGACCTGATCCTCGGACGACAGGTCGACGGGGTTCAAGTCGAGGCCGAAACGCCACACGATCCGGGGAACCTTCACCGGAAGCGGGACCAAGTCATTCACCTTGCAATCAAAGACCGGCGCCGATTGGTCCGGCGGCTCGATGCGCCTTTCGCCGTAATCATAGCCGTAAAGGTCGGGCAGCAGGCAAAGACCCGCCGACGCGCCAACCTCGATCAGCGCCAGCGGTTGCGGCAATTGCGCGAATAGCGGCAGCAGGACGCTGCAGCGGGCGGGCTCGTTGGTCTGCGTCGTCCGCGACAGCATCACCCCGCGGATGCTGCTGTGCTCTCGCCGCACGACCGCGATCAGTTGATCCGCGTCTTCGGGAACGCCGCACAGATGCTTTACTGCCGCAAGAAACAGGTTCGGCTGGCGGCGCTCCGCCGGTAGGCTCGCGATAAAGGCCAGGAGTTCCGGCGAGGCGGCAACCGCCAGCGACAGCCGCTCGTAAATCTCCGAAGCACCCCGCGCTTCGTCGACCGCAAAGGCCGTGTAACGACCGGAGATTTGTGGCAATTCGCTCGATGAGTAGGTCATCGCTGGTCAGCCCGAGAAGCCGCGTCGAGGTGAACGCGGACGCTCGCCTGCGCGCGCCAACGGGTGTAAAGCTTTGGCGGCCATTCTGCAATTTTCCCCGCCGGACGCGGTGGCGGCGGGTCGCCCGGCCGCCCGGCGTCGCTCCCGTGAGGATCACGAACATGTCTCCCGCTTTTATGGCCTCTCGGTTTCTCCTCGTCGTCCCGTTGCTGGCCGCCGTTGCCGCGCCGGCGCCGGCGGCCGATCCCGGCGGCGGCGGTTGCGACACCTGCAACGTCGTCAGCGAAAAGGCGCTGTCGCTCGATCTGGCTCAGGCCATCGCCCAAGGTGCGCTCGCGAAATGCCGGGCCGACGGCAACCATGTCAGCGTCACCGTCCTCGATCGCGACGGGCTGCTCAAGATCGCCTTTCGCGACAACGGCGCAGGGCCGCACACGATCGTCACCAGCCGCCGCAAGGCCTTCACCTCGGTGACCTTCAAGCAGCTTTCCGGGCAATGGGCGCATCGGGTGTTGACCGATCCCGCGATCGCCGGGCTCAAGGACACCGCCGGCACGATCGCACTCGGCGGCGGCGTGCCGATCAAGGCCGGTACCGAAGTCATCGGCGCGATCGGGGTCAGCGGCTCGCCAGGCGCCGACAAGGACGAGGCCTGCGCCAATGCCGGCATTGCCGGGGTCGCTGACAAGCTCAAATGAGACTGCGCCGACTGCGCATGGAATCCGTCGCCGAGCCAAGCCGGCACGCCGACGAAAGCGAGGCTCGATGCCCGACAAAGGCGCGCCGGTATTTCTCGACTACGATCAAGCCGCACTCGACGCGGCCTACGACCAGGCCGCGTATGCGCCCAATCGCGAGCAGCTGATCCGGCGCCGGATTTGCGACAGCGCCGCGGCCCGCGCCCGCGTCGGTGCCCCCGAGCGGGTCCCTTATGGGACGGCCGAGATCGAGAAGCTCGACATCTACCGCGCGCCGCGTGGTCGAGGCCCGGTCTTCGTCTTTATCCATGGCGGGGCGTGGCGCAGCGGCCGCGCCGAGGAATGCGCGCCGCCGGCCGAAATGCTGGGCGCCGCCGGGGCGCATTACGTCGTGCCTGATTTCAGCTGGGTGCAGGACGCGGGCGGCAATCTGATGGTGCTCGCCGATCAGGTATGCCGGGCAATCGCCTGGGTCTATCGCAACGCCGCCTGTTTTGGCGGCGACCCGAGCCGGCTTTATGTCTGCGGTCAGTCCTCGGGCGGGCATTTGGCGGCGGTCGCGCTGACCACCGACTGGCGACGCGATTTCGACCTGCCGGCGGACATCATCAAGGGCGGCCTGTGTATCAGCGGCATGTACGAGCTGGCGCCGGTGCGGCTGTCGAAGCGCAGCGCCTATGTCGCGTTCGACGATGCGACGGTCGAGGCGTTGAGCCCGCTGCGCCATCTCGACCGGTTGCGGGCGCCGGTTGTCGTCGCCTACGGCACCTGCGAGACCCCGGAGTTCCGGCGCCAGAACCGCGAATTCGCGGCGGCGGTCGCGGCTGCCGGCAAAAGCGTGCGGTTATTGGTCGGCGAGCACTACAACCATTTCGAATTGCCGGAGACGCTCGCCAATTCTTACGGCCTCTTGGGCCGGGCGGCGCTCGAATTGATGGGGCTGAAGTGATGAGTGCGATCGACCTGCGTTCGGACACCGTGACCCGGCCGTCGCCCGGGATGCGCCAGGCGATGGCGGCGGCGCCGGTCGGCGACGACCAGTACGGCGAAGACCCCTCGGTCAACCGGTTGCAGGAGCGGGTCGCCGACCTGCTCGGCAAAGAGGCGGCGCTGTTCGTGCCGAGCGGGACGATGGCGAACCAGATCGGGCTCAAGGTGCTGACCCGGCCGGGCGACGAGGTCGTGCTCGGCCACGAGGCGCACATCGTCTGGCATGAATCGGGTGCGGGTGCTGCGAATTCCGGGGTGCAGTTCGCCCCGGTCGGGCAGGGCGGGCTGTTCACCGCTGCCGATCTCACCGCGGCCCACAAGCCGGCGGGGCACATCGTATTTCCACCGACCACGCTGGTCGCGGTTGAGAACACCCATAATCGCGGCGGCGGGGTGGTCTTCCCGCAACCGGATGCGGTTGCGGTCTGCGCCGCGGCGCGCGAGCTGGGGATGGCGAGCTATCTAGACGGGGCGCGGCTGTTCAACGCCGCGGCGGCGTCGGGCCGCAGTCTCGCCGAACTCGCCGCACCCTTCGACCTCGTTTCGGTCGCGCTGTCAAAGGGCCTCGGCTGCCCGGTCGGCAGCCTCGTCGCCGGCGGCCGGCGGGAGATCGCCCGCGCCCATCGCGCGCGGCGCATGTTCGGCGGCGCGATGCGCCAGTCCGGCATCCTCGCCGCCGCGGGGTTGTGGGCGCTCGACCACAATTTCGACCGGCTCGCCGAGGACCACGCCAACGCCCGGCTGTTGGCCGAAGGGCTGGCGGGATTGCCCGGTATCCTGCTCGACCTCGCGACCGTGCAAAGCAATATCGTGATTTTCCACATGGCGGCGCACACCCCCGACGCCGCGACGATCGTGGCGCGCGCCGCGGAGGCCGGGGTGCTGGTCTCGGCTTTTGCCGCGCGCACGGTCCGCGCCGTGACCCATCTCGACGTCAGCCGCGAGCAATGCCGGCTTGCCGCCGATCTTCTCGCCCAAATCGTCGAGAACAGCCGCGGCGGTTGAAGAATAGTGAGGCCGCCGGCCGCGACAGAGGCCGGCTAGGGTGTGGTTTCGATTTCCTGCAGCAGCTTGCGCAGCTCTTGGGCGAGGTCGGGCTCGCGATCCTTGCGCGAGGTGACGTAACCGTCGTCGGCGGTGGCGTCGTCGGCGGGAGCGCTGCGCACCCGTTCCAGAACCGCGGTCAGTGCCGCAACCGCGTCGCGTAGCTGCGCCATCGCCGCGGTGTCGACGGCGTTGTCCTTGGCCCCGGTCAGCTGGCGCAATTCGGTGGCGCGAAACGCCGCCTCGAGGGCTTCGATCGACGCGGTCGTGGTTGTCGCGAGCCCATCCGTCGTCGTCGACAGGCGCTCGATCGCGTCGAACAGCGCGCGATGGCCTTGTTCGAGAACGGTGACGAGGCGTTCCGGAATTTGCAGTGCCGCGGCAGGCGTCGCGGCGTCGCGCGGCGGGCCGGCGGCACGTGCGGTTTCGAGGAGTTCGGTCGCCCGGCGCAGAAGCCCGGCCTCGACCGGCTCGGCCGGCAGGCGTGAGATCATTTCGATCAGCGGCTCGGCCGTGACATCGACCGCGATCCGGGCGAGCAGGGCGAGCAGCACCAGCCCGGCGACGGCCAAGGCGGCGGGCACGGTCGGGATCGGGCCGGGTAGGACCGGCAGCGGGCCATGCTGCTGCGCCGCGCCTAAAACCGCGCCGGCGGCCAGCACAAGCAATGCGCTGAAAAAATGGGCGCGCGCGGCGTCGATGTAATAAAGCCGCGCGACCTCGCGCCTTGCCTCTCGCGGCTCGAACCGGCCTTGCAGGACAACCGTGCCGTCCGCTGGCGCCGGCCTCGGCTGCACCGCAGCCGGGGGCGGGATCAGCCGCCGCAATCCGCTCCGCTCAAAGGCCGCCGTCCAGTCGGGCCGCGCCGGACCGTGATGAGGCGGGTTGCGATCGAGATGCCGGCGCAGGCGCAACGCCTCGGCGACCAGGCCGCCCGATGTCAGCAGGATCGCGCACAGCGCGTAAACCGCAAGCGCCGCCGCAACCAACGTTGGCAGCAGCGGCATCAAGCCGGGCAAAATCGCGGCGGGCGGCGCCAGGCTCAGCGCCGGCCGCGCGAGCGAGGCGACCGCGGCAGCCGCTACAACGGCGCTCGACAGCATGTTGATCCAAGGGCGCATAGCAAGTCCCAGTTCGGCGGGGAAACTCGAATAATTGTGGCGCAGCGCCGATCGGCGGGCGAGGTATCCTGCCGCCCTATCCGACAGTGGAAGCGACAGCGCGGCGTCGTTCGCATTATGCCGCGACCGCGACAACAAACCGTAAATATGCGCCTTAAATTGGAAGGAATTGTGGCGTTCGGCAGCCGGCGGCTGGGTTCGCCAGCCGCTGACGCCGAGGGCCGGCGATGCTATGGATGGATGACGGTTTCGTTGCGGCTGATGACAAAAGCCTCGCGGCGCTCGACAAAATCGCCGACGACCTCGGCAAAGGCTTCCGGCCGGTCGGTGCTGATCGCATGCCCGGCGTCATAGACCAGCACCAGGTTGCAATTCGGCAGCAGCGTCTTGTAGTGGCGCCCCATCTCCGGCGGGATCACCCGGTCGAGCGTTCCGAACAGCACCAGGGTCGGGACCGCGAGGGTTGCCAGCAGCACTTCGAGATCGGGGTCGCGGTCGGGTCCGCGCAGCCGCGCCACCAACCGCCCGGTCTGGGCTCGCACCGCCGGGTCAGGCGGCGGGGGCAGCGTCACCCGCTCGGGATGGGCGTAGAGCCGGCGCGCCATCTCCTCGGGCGATCCGGAGGGCGGTTCGCTGCCCTCGGGGCGGATCGCCGCCGGCGCTTCGAGAACCAGTGCCTGCACCTGATCCGGCTGCTGCGCCGCGAGCCACAGCGCCGTCTTGCCGCCGAAGGAGGTTCCCATCAGGTTGAACTTGTCGAAGCCGAGCTTATCGACCGCCTCTGCCATCGTCGCCGCCAGCTCGGCCTGGCTTCGCGTGCGCGTGTTCTCCGACGACGTACCAAAGCCCGGCATCTCGAGCGCGACGATCCGGAATTGCCGGCTCAAGAGATCGTGTCCCGGCGTCAGCCGCAATCCGCCGGCGCCGTGCAGATGCACCAGCGGCGGCCCCGCCCCCGCGGCCATATAGCGGATGCGAAAGCCGTCGGCCTCGACATGGCCCTCGCGAAACGCCTCTCCCGCCTGTGTCACGATCGGTGCTTCCTCATTTGACGCGGACCGCCGCTAAACATCGCGAATGTGCGGCAAAACCTTTTTGCCGAACAATTCGAGAGACTGCATCAAAAAGCTCAAATCGGCGGCACCGGGGATCTGGAACATCAGGTCGATGACCCCGGCCCCGCTTTCGGCCCGGCAGCGCTTGATCTGCTCGACGATGGTGTCCGGTCCGCCGCAGAAATTGATCGGCAATGTGCCGCCAATTGCTGGTGTCCTGGTCTCGCCGGCGATGTTGCGCCGGTCGAGCTGCACCAGCGCATCGCGCACGCCGGCCGGCAGCGGGAACGAGTCGCGCGGTCCCCGGCGCGCTTCTAACAGATCCTGCGCCGCGCCGTCCGTTTTCGCGAGCAGGATGTTGGCGCGGTAGATGATGTGCTCCGGCGCCGGCTGCCAGCCATATTGCGCACACTGCTCACGATAATAACGCACCGCCCTGCCCATCACCTCGAACGGGCCATAAGCGACGCCGAGCCCGAGCTGATGGCGCGCAGCCAGCGCGCAGGATTCACGGCTGGCGCCAAGGGCGTAGGTCGGCGGGTGCGGCTGCTGCATCGGGCGCGGCCACACCGAGACCGTGCGGAACCGGAAATGGCGACCCTGCCAGCCGAAGGCTTGCGGCTCGGTCCAGGCTTTGAGGATCAGTTCGGTCGCCTCGGTGGTGCGCTCGCGCGCTTCCTGCGGGTTGAGGCCATAGGTCAAATACTCGCCGGTGACCCCGCGCAGCAGCCCGACCACCAGCCGACCGGGCATCATATTGTCGAGCATTGCGAGGTTTTCAGCCACCTGCACCGGGTTGCTCTGCGACACGATCGGGCCGAGCACGGCGATCTTTATCCGTCGCGAACAGGCCGCCAAATACGCCGCCGATACCGTCGGGGCCGGCGTCAGGCGATGCGGCGAATAGTGGTGCTCGGCGACGCTGACCCAGTCGAAGCCCAACGTCTCGACAAGACCGAGCCGCTCGACCATCCCGCTGTAGGAACGGGCTCCGGCGGCGCCGTCGTAATTATCGGGCGCCACCGGCCACCGCGCCGGCAATTGCCGCGGCGGCTGATAGTGGCCTGTCTCGAAATACGAAACCTTCATGACCCGCCTCGCCGTCAAACCCCGCGAATGCGCGGCAGCACCTTGTCGGCGAAGAGTTCGAGCGAATGCACCAGGCGGCCGGTGTCGGGTGCACCCGGGTTTTGAAAGGCGAGATCGAGCACGCCGACGCCAACTTCCTCGCGGCAGCGCTTGATCTGCTCGACGACCGTGTCGGGGCCGCCGTAGAACGACGTCGGCAATACTCCGCCGACATTGGGCGCCCGCGCCTCGCCCGCGACATTGCGCTGGTCGAGCTTTAAGAGCGCGTCGCGCACCCCCGCCCGCATCGGGAAGGGTGCGGTGCCATGGCGCTGCTTTTCGAGCAGCTCCTCGGCTTCCTCGTCGGTCTCGGCGAGCAGGATGTTCGCCCGGTAGAGCATCTGCTCCGGGGCCGGCTCCCAGCCCCACCGGGCGCATTCGTCGCGATAGTAGCGCGTCGATTTGGCGACGACCGGGAACGGCGCGAACGAGACGCCGAGGCCGATATGGTGGCGCGCGGCGAACTCGCAGGATTCGCGGCTGGTGCCGAGCGAATAGGTCGGCGGCAAGGGCTGCTGCAGTGGCCGCGGCCACACCGAGACCGTTCGGAACTGGTAATGGCGGCCCTGCCACCCGAAAGGCTGCGGTTCGGTCCAGGCTTTGAGGATCAGCTCCATGGCCTCGGTGGTGCGCTCGCGCGCCTCCGCCGGGTTGAGATCGAACGTCAGGTACTCGTTGGTGGTGCCGCGCAACAACCCGACGACAAGCCGCCCCTCCGACAGGGTGTCGAGCATCGCCAGCTCCTCGGCGACCTGCACCGGGTTGCTTTGCGACACGATCGGGCCGAGGACGGCGATCTTTATCTTTTTCGACCGGGCGGCGATGTACGAGGCCGAAACCGCCGTATTGGGCGTCAGGATGCGCGGCGAATAATGATGCTCGGAGAGGCTGACCCAGTCGAAGCCGAGTTCCTCGACATGGCGGACCCGGTCGACCATTCCCTGATAGGCCTGCGCGCCGGTCTCGGGATCGTAAGCCACGGGCGGCACGGGCCACTCGGCCGGCATCGACGGCGGCACCTGGTAGCGCGCGGTTTCAAAATATGAGACTTGCATGGCCCACCATCGACGCAGGAAAGCAGCGCTTAACTTGCATTTTGCGACGACAGCCGCGGCGGCGCAAGCCGCGGCCCGATCCGGTGCATGGCGGCCCGGCTGGCTCGCCAGCGGGGTCGCGCTTTCCAACCGACGCGCGGTCGGCAACCCGCCCGCCGCAGCCATCGCGGCACAGCTTCAGGGTCACGAAAATCGGTCTCGGCAACGGAATCGATCATGCAGCCGGTTGATTAGGTTATGGGTTGTCGAGCCCATCCCTGGCATATCGGCTTGGGCAAACGAACAAAGGAAAAAAATCGCTGTTGATTTTGGCCGCACTCTGCGCTGAGAAAGCGTCAGCACCTGGAAGTATAGGCGCCTTCACAAGATCACCGGGGGATGCTGAAGGACCATCGGAATTCCGACGACCGTCATGAAAGCCCGCTTTCACGCTGCCGCCGAAAACGAATCTGTTTTTAGAACAGGAACAAAGCGATGCCGCACTACCCCAAGTATACAACCACGGTGATCGGTGCGTACAGCGTGCCCCGATGGTACGAGCCTCTCGATCGTCTTGTAACGATGGGACAGCTATTGCCGGCGGATATGAGCGACGTTCAATTCCGGGTCATGCAGGCGGCAATTTTGGACCAGGAGACGGCGGGGATAGACGTGATTACCGGCGGTGAGGCGCATCGGCGGACCCACAACCGCCATTCGCCGCCGAACGCCATGCTCAATCATTTTTGGCAGAAAATTCCTGCCCTCCAAGGCGTCACCCGACCAAAGCCGATCACCGAATACGATCCGAACGTCACGCACCCGGCGGCAATTTGTAAAGGGCTGATCTCCGACACGACGGATCTCGGTCTTGTCGAAGAGTTCCAGACTGTTTCAGCGTTTGCGCGAAAACCGATCAAAATCACGATGACCGGGCCACATTTTCTAACGACCGTTGTTTACGACGAGCACTACAACGATTCGACGCGCATGATGCTGGATGCTGCGAAGCTGTTGCATAATAATTTCATCAGACTGGCTGCCGCTGGATGCAAGCATATACAGATCGATGAGCCTTACTTGACCCCGCCAACCGACGACGAAGTTCGAAAGGCGGTTGATGCGATTAACCTCACGATCGAAGCCCTGCCCGCCGATGTCCACGTCTCAACCCACATATGCCAGGGCAATTACGCCGTTGGCCCAGATTACGATGGGCAGATTGGACATCGTTATTTCGACACCGGTCGCTACAAGGCCGATCTGATTTGTCGAATAGAGTGCGATTCACTGCTGATCGAGCACGATCGGGTAGATAGTTTCGAAGGTTTGCTCGGAAATAAGCAACTCGGCGTGGGTGCGGTCGATGTTCAAGCTCCAAACATCGAAACCGGTGCGCTGGTCGCCGAACGAATCGCCGCCCACCGATGGCTTGCGCCCGAGCAGACCATCATCACCAGCACCTGCGGGTTCAACCATCTGCCGCGGCACATTGCGTTCGGCAAGATGCGGGCCATGATCGAGGCCAAGGCAATTCTCAGTGCTGAAAAGCGATGAGCGGCGATCGAACCCGGCGCGAGCGGATCGAACACCGGTTGCGAGCCACCGAGGAGAGGTTTCGGCTCGCTCAGGCAGCGAGCGGCATCGGTTGGTTCGAATGGGATCTGACGACCGATGAGTGGGAATGGACACCCCATGTCGGGGTCCTCTTCGGTCTCGACCCAACCGCGCCGAGGCGCGCGTTCGGCGAATGGCAATCGGCTATCTTTATCGATGATGTGCCCAAGCTGCGTTCGGCGGTTGAAGCCGCCGAGCGGAGCGGCGCCTTTTACGTCGAATTTCGCGTCCGGCACTCGGATCGCAGCGTCCATTGGATCGCCGGCAAGGGCGAGGCCACACAGGACGCGACCGGCAACACGCGCTGGGTGGCGGGCGTCTATTACGAGATTACCGACCGCAAGCAGCTGGAGGCACGACTGCTTGCACTAAACGAAACCTTAGAGGCGCGCCTCGGCGAGATCCGGGAAGAGGCCCGCACTCTTGAAATTCTCAACCGCACCGGAGCCGCGCTCGCCAGCGAGTTGAGCTTGGAACGGCTCGTCCATATGGTCACCGACTCCGGTGTCGAACTGTCGGGCGCTCAATTCGGTGCTTTTTTTTATAACTTGGTCAACGAGGCCGGAGAGGCCTGTGCGCCATCCGCATTGTCGGGCGCGCCAGGCGAGGTTCTTGCAGATTTCCCGATGCCTCGCAATACGGCGCTGTTCGAGCCGACCTTTAGGGGATTGGGGCCGGTCCGTTCCGACGACATCTTGGCCGACCCCCGATACCGACAACATCCACCCCACAGCGGAACACCCGACGGACATTCGCCCGTCCGCAGTTATCTCGCGGTGCCGGTCGTTTCCCGATCGGGCGAAGTTCTCGGCGGATTGTTTTTCAGCCACTCCATGCCGGGTATTTTTACCGAGCGAGCCGAGCGCATTATGCTCGGGGTCGCAGCGCAAGCCGCGATCGCCATCGACAATGCCCAATTATACGAGGCCAGCCAACGAGAGCTCGACGCGCGGCGGATCGCCGAGCAACAGCTTCAAAACCTGAACGAGACCCTCGAACAGCGCGTTGCGCAAGAAGTCAACCAGCGACGGCAAGCCGAGGAGGCTTTGCGCCAGGCACAAAAATTGGAGGCTGTCGGACAGCTGACCGGCGGTATCGCTCACGATTTCAATAATCTGCTGACCGTCATCATGGGGAATCTGGACCATCTGGAGCGCATTCTGCCCAATGACCAGAGATTGAACAGGATTATTGGTGCAGCCCAGAGGAGCGCCTCGCGAGCGGCTATGCTCACCCAGCGTCTGCTGGCCTTCTCGCGGCGCCAGCCGTTAGCGCCAGAGGTCGTCGCGGTGAACAAGCTTGTGGCCGGCATGTCGGATCTGCTTCACCGAACGATCGGGGAAGCGATCCAAGTGGAGACAGTCTTGGCCGGCGGGCTTTGGCCTACCTTCGTCGATGGCAATCAACTCGAAAATACGCTGATCAACCTCGCGGTCAATGCGCGCGACGCAATGCCGGAGGGTGGCAAGCTGACGATCGAGACCGCCAACTCCTATCTCGATGAAGCCTATGCCGCCATGCATATCGAAGTCGAGCCCGGTCAATATGTCGGCATTTTCGTCACCGACACCGGCGTCGGCATGACCGGCGAGGTTATCAGCCAGGTATTCGAGCCGTTCTTTACGACGAAGGAAATTGGCCACGGCACCGGATTGGGACTGTCGCAGGTATATGGTTTCGTCAAACAGTCGGATGGGCACGTCAAGATATACAGCGAAGTTGGCGAGGGCACGACGGTAAAGCTTTATCTGCCCCGCTATCGGGGATCAGGAGCTCTTGGCGATGAAAGTATGGCAAAGCGGGAATTGCCGCGCGGTCGCGCGGAAACGGTACTCGTTGTCGAGGATGACCCCGATGTTCGCGACTACACGAGCGAGATTGTCGGTGATCTGGGTTATGATGTATTGACCGCCGAGGATGCGCTGAGCGCGTTGAGGTTGCTCGACGCCCACCACCAAATCAGTCTTCTTTTCACCGATGTCGGGCTCCCGGGCGGCATGAACGGTCGGCAGCTTGCCGACCAGGCGCTGCGGCGGCGACCGCGTATCAAGGTGCTCTTTACGACGGGATATGCCCGCAACGCCATCGTCCATCAGGGCCGGCTCGACCCGGGCGTCGAGGTGATTTTCAAGCCGTTTACCTATTCCGATCTGGCAGCCAAAATTCGCCGCGTCCTGGATAGTTGAGCCGCCCGATGATGTCCTCGCCACCCTGGCGCGGCTTTGCACATAAGGCCGCTACTGCACAAAAATAGATGAGATTGCACAAAAAGCGCAAAACAATCATCGATTTTTCAGAGTAGGGTTGACACGGATCCAGTTCGAAAGAATTAACGTCTGGAACATTCAGTGGGAAGAGGTGAGTGACCATTGCCAATCAGCCCCCGTTTGGCTACCTCACAGCCGACTTCTATTGCCCGTTGGCACGCTAATTTAGCTGTCTCCGAAGGTGGAGTATCGAGACACGCAGCACCAAGTTCCCGGTATTGACGCATTAGCGCATCGTTTTCTGCCGCTTTATCGGGTCGATTCCAAATTGATAAGATAATCAGTGCGGCAATAATACCGACTGCAACACCCGTCGCAATCTGGAGATTGCGTTTCACTCTTAAGTCCGCTTTCCTCGGAGAGTTTCCGATACCCTTCCGGGATTGATGTTCAGTCGTCTGCCGATCTCTGCGTATGAGAGATCGGGATCAGCGGCTTTCATCTTTTTGATTTGAGTTCTTATTTTGTCCGTCATCGGAACGGAGGTGATCGGTGCCCGTTGGGCGGGTGGTCGGCGTCCGATTTCGTCTGCCAAGCCATTCAGTTCGTCACAAGGAAGGTTTGTCGCCAAAACCCGCAATCGCGAGGCTACTTCTGGCAGTCTCATCATGTTATTCCTGTAATCAGTCCTTCCGCTTATCAGAGTGTATGATCGAGGTAAATAACGAGCGGTTAAAAAGGATTTTTGTGCAGAAGCGTGGGTTGCACAAAAATGGTAGGGGATTTATTGAGTTTCTGTGCAAAGTCGCCTGGTGGCGCGCACGGGTCCCGAGAACGCCTTCAAAAAACCGGAGCACGCCTTAAAAAAAAGTGCTGATGTTTTTGGCGAGCATGACGTTCTGGTCGAGCACCAGCCGGCGCGAGGCGATCCGCCAGCCGCCATCGACGCGGCGGAGCAGGTCGCGGCGGGCGCCTACATAGAAATCCTCTTCCGCCTCCGAGCGGTTCTTGTAGACGATGAAATTGCAGCGGACCTCGATCTCGCGGTCGGTTGCACCCGGCGCCACCTCGATGTTGGCGATGAAGTGGCGTGTGCGCGACGGCGGGTCCTCGGCCCAGGCCATGCCGGTGTCGAGCCGCGCGACGCGGGCGGAGAGGCTCGCCTTGTCCTCGTCGAGGATCGCGAACGCGTCCTCGCCCTCCAAATCCTCCTCGACGTAGCGCGCCGGGTCGAGGATCGCGATCGACTTGCTCGCCCGCTGATAGCGGTTGGCGCGCGTCGCCATGCGGTAGCGGAGGTCCTCGGTCAACAGCTCAAGCCATTCGTGAAAACGCCGCTCGTCCAGGAGCCGCGCCTCGCGATAAAGGAACTGCTCGACTTCGCGGATCGCCCCCTCGGTCATATGCAGCCCTCAGTCATCTGCGGCCTGCGCCCTGCGCGGTTGCAACTCGGCCCAGTCGGCACCCGCCATCAATTCGGCCCAGCGGGCATAAAAGTGCCGGTGGTTGTTTTCGCTGATGCGCTGCTCGCTGGCCCAGGCGCCGAGGCTCGCGTCAAAGCGGTCATGGCCCATGCCCATCTGGTTGTTGAGCGCCATCTGCCGCGAGACGACGCCGCGGCAGGTGCGGGTGCATTCCTGCCAATTGTCCATGTCGTCCTGCTCAAAGGTACCCGACGGGCTGAAGCCGCGCACCCCGGCGAGTCGCACCTGTTCCTTGACTTCGGCCGGGGCGGCCTTGTCGCAGAACACCCATGACCAGATTTCGGTCTTGTCCGGCCCGCGCGGCTGCCACACGCGGAAGGTGCGCGAGGTGCTGCGCAGGATCGAGAAATGCGGAAAGACGGTGCCGACGATCGGGTTGACCAGCCGGCCGCGCGGCCCCAGGCGCTTTTCGACCTCGGGGCGGATCCGGCGCTCGTATTCCTGAATGACCGGCACCGGCGGGTCGCCGTAATCATTGGCTCCGACGCAGATCAGCATGTGGCCGTTGCCCGGCGAAACCATGCTGCCCTGCGATTTCTGGTTGGCCGTGACGCCGGTGCTGAACCCGGTGGTGATCGCCGAGAGATGCGTCCACTGTACGTGGTACGCGTCGCCACCGAAATTCTCGGCCGGAAATTTCCAGTTGCACGGCACGACCCATTTATGGGTCGCGAGCACCTCGACGCCGCCCTCGCGCCGGTCGAAAAAGACGTCGAGATACCATGCCATCTCGCCGAGATACTGGCGCAGCGGCGGCGCCTTCGGATCGAAGGTCGCAAAGATCAGCCCGCGATGACTGTCGAGCTGCGCCACCGGCACCAATCCCCATTGCCCGCGGTCGAGCGCGTCGTAGTAGAAATCCTTCAGGTGCGGGACGCCGCTCAGGGCCCCGTCGTTGCGATAGGTCCAGCCGTGATAGGCGCAGGTGAAGCTGGCCGCGTTGCCGCTGTCGGCGCGGCACAGGCGGTTGCCGCGATGGCGGCATACATTGAGAAAGGCGTTGATCTTGCCGTGGCTGTCGCGCACCACCAATACCGGGTCTTCGCCCATATAGGTCGTATAGAAATCGCCGGGCTCCGGGATCTGGCTGTCGTGGCACAGGAACAGCCAGCAGCGAGCAAAAATCTGCCTTTGCTCCGCCTCGTAGATTTCCGGCTCGATAAAGATGCGGCGGCTGACCAGCCCGTTTGCGCTGTCGACCAACCCCGCGACATCCCTTGCCATCCCTGCCTCCTCAGCTCGGCAATTTCATACTTCCCCGTGGCCGGGCTTGACCCGGCCATCCACGCCTTCCTTGACAGTATCTACGGAAAGACGTGGATGCCCGGAACAAGTCCGGGCAAGGCGAAATCTATGAGCTAAAGCCATCTGTGATCCTAGACGCGCCGCATCGGGCGCAAGGTCGATCCCGCATCGACCGAAACGACCGATCCGGTGATGCCGCGGGCATTGGCGCGGGACGCCAGAAACACATAAGCGCCGGCGAGATCGGCCGGTTCGAGCGCCAATTGCAATGGGTTGCCGGCGGCGATCCGCTCCCTTGCGCCGGGAATGGCGAATTGCGAGCGATCTTCGAGCGACAATGCCGCGACACTGCGCAGGTCGGTCATCGTGCCGCCGGGGGCGACGCCGTTGACCCGGATTTTCGGCCCCAGCTCGACCGCCAATTGCCGGATGATCCCGACCACCGCATGCTTCGAGGCCGTGTAGATCACCCCACCGCCGGCCGAGGTGAACCCCGCCCCGGACGCGGTGAAAATCATGCAGCCCGAGTTTTTGCCGAGTTCGTCGAGCGCGGCTTTGGCGCCGAGGATGCAGCCCTTGACATTGACCGCGAACAGCTCGTCGCAGGCCGCGGCAAGCTTGTCTTCCGGCATTAGCGCGAGCGGGATGAAGCCGTCGAGCACGCCGGCATTGCCGACAAAGATGTCGAGCCGGCCAAAGGCGGCGACGGTCGCCGCGACGGCGCGCCGGTTGTCGTCGAGCCGGCTGACATCGCCGCCGACCGCCGTCACCTTGTCGCCGAACCGCGCGCGCAATTCGTCGCCGCGGCCGGCGACGCGGTCCATGACCGCGACCCGCGCCCCTTCTTCGACATAGCGCTCGACGACGGCGCGGCCGATCCCCGAGCCGCCGCCCGTCACCAGCGCAACCTCGCCGTCGAGCCAGCCCATCGTATGCCCCTCGCGAGCGTGAACCTCGCCTCAGCGCGTGCGCTTGTATTCGTAGTCTTCGCGCTCGCCATTGCCGACCCGCAGCCCAGAGGGCAGGGGCGGGCGCGTCGTGTTGACCTTGGCGTGCACGTCGAGCGCCGCCTGATCGGCCCAGCGCTCGAGCAATACCAGCTTGTCCGGGTGGAGCGCGCTCTGAAACACCTCGAACTGCTCGCAGCCCGGTT
>Ga0210395_10001247_pt1 | contig 19745 bp, 22 predicted proteins | sample IncBWH4OmetaG_FD_150861 | JGI IMG/M metagenome (GOLD analysis project Ga0210395, IMG submission 150861) | Forest soil microbial communities from Barre Woods Harvard Forest LTER site, Petersham, Massachusetts, United States - Inc-BW-H-4-O ...
AGGCTTTGAAGATTCTGCGCAGCGTCGAAGTTTGCATGAGTTCCGTGCAGTTATCGTTTCCGAAGTCTATCTTCGCACGGACGCGCCCACAAGGTTTCCGTTAGCAGAAGCGAAGAGGCCGGCAAAAGAAAAGTAAGCCCCTCCTTGGATTCTTATGGACCTGTCGAGGACTCAGTAACCTGCTCGCTCGCACCCGCTCAACCTGAATCCAGCCCGTATAATCATGTTTTAGGCACTTTATGATTCAGACCCTGTTCGGCAGCACCGAAGAAAAGAAAACCGGCTTCTTTGACCGCATGAAGCAGGCGGTCACGCGCACTCGCGAAAACCTGGCCGAGCGCATCGAAGAAGTCGTCTCCTTCGGCAAGGAGATCGATCGCAGTACGCTCGACGATCTCGAGGCCACTCTCATCGGCGCCGATCTCGGGAACACGACTACACAAGAAGTCCTCGCCAAACTGCGCGACAAAGCCGACCGTAAACAAATCAAGAATGTCGATGAACTCAAGCGGCTCCTCAAAGAAGAACTCCTCGCGATTCTGAGCGCGGCCAACACCCGCCCCGTCAGCAAAGTCGAGGGATCGCCAGAAGTAATTCTCGTGGTCGGCGTCAATGGAACCGGCAAGACCACCAGCATCGGCAAACTCTCGCAAGTCTTTCGCTCCCAGGGCAAGAACGTCCTGCTGTGCGCTGCTGACACTTTTCGTGCGGCGGCCATCGAGCAACTCGAGATCTGGGGCCAGCGCACCGGCACGGAAGTGATCAAGACCAAACCCGGAGGCGATCCCTCCGCGGTCTTGTTCGATGCGCTCCAGGCCGCCGTGGCCCGCAAGGCCGATTACGTGGTCGTCGACACCGCCGGCCGCTTGCATACAAAAACCAGCCTGATGTCCGAACTCGACAAAATGCGCCGCACCGCCCAGCGCATCATTCCCGGGGCCCCCCACGAAACTTTGCTGGTCATGGACGCAACCACCGGACAAAACGGTTTGCAGCAGGCTCGCATGTTCACCGAATCCGCGGGCGTGACAGGAATCGTTTTGACCAAGCTCGATGGCACTGCAAAAGGCGGAGTGGTGGTCGCGATCTCGCGCGAACTCGGACTGCCTGTGCGCTATGTCGGCGTCGGGGAAAAGGCCGGCGATCTGCTCCCCTTCGATCCGAAAGAGTTCGTCGATTCATTGTTTGAATAGGAGCGCATATGCAGGACAATCGCAAGGACCGCACACTAATCCAAGCCTTGATGGACCAACTTCGCCGCATCCTGCGCAAAAGCAATTTCCGTCAGAAGGCGACCCCTACGCTTACGTCGGGGCTCCTTTGCGGCGTGGCCCGAAAGGGCGCAGCGGCGCAGCGACCGCCGAGATTGAAGAGGATTCGTACCGGAGCTTCCCGCCGCGGCGTTAGCTCAGCGTCCCGAATCGTTCATCCCTAGAAATGAAGCACGATCCCGGTCGCGATTCTCACATTTCCGCTTCCGCCAAACGATGGAGTCGTCTGTTGGTCGACGCTGAATCCTGTAAAGTGAGAGTAAATCCAATCCACTTGCCCCACGCGAATCCACAGCAACCGATTCACCTTGGCGTCCACACCACCCCCGACCATCACGTTATATCCGTTGGTCGAGAGGGAGGCGCCAGAAGCGGACCCGGTGAGCCGTGTCCCTCCAGCTAAAACATGCACAAAAGGCTGGATGCCGCCCACCCGCGCAGACACCACAGGCCCACCGGAGTAGGTGTAGATATCGGTGGAAACCCCGCTTACGTTGGCGTAGGAGCCGGAGAAGTCACCCTCGACTCCAACGAACTTCGCAACGTTGAACCTCGCCGAGATGTCCCAACCGTTGTAGCCCTGGCTGCTGCCGGGCTGACTCTCACCGTTTACGCTGATGTTGCCGTTGTGCAGATATTGATAACCACCGAACAACTCCAATTTGCTTTGCGCCATTAATGGTAGAGACAGCAGGCCTACGATCATGAACAATATGCACTTCTTCACGATATTTTCTCCTTACAGAGTTCAGAGTCTGAGACGATCGCTGCATGACCATAGCTGCATTGACCAGGCTTACTAAAAACAAGCCGTCAACCTCGTCCTGAAACCGACCTATTTTTTGATTTTAGCGGCGCCGTCACGACAAGACGAGCCGGGAACACGATCGGAACCAAATGACTAACTCCTGCCGTTTCGCCGAAACAGCACTGCATCGATTCCACGCGCGTGCGCGCACTTTGTGTTTGGTCTCGTCCTGGAGCGGCTGGAGCTGGAGAAGGTGGAGGACTAAACGAAGTTCGACCGAGGAAGGGAGAGTAACTCAGACCGTCTGCGGCAGCGGCTTCGTGGTAGATTCACTCTGCATGCCCGCTCACTCCGGCGACGAGCAACTCCTGCGCGGTGCCCTCGAATTAGCGCGCCAGGGAATCGGTTTGGCCTCGCCCAATCCGTACGTCGGGGCGGTCATTGCAGACGCGCACGACAATGTGGTCGGCACTGGAACCTACACTTACGGCGGGGTCAAACACGCTGAGGTTCTTGCTCTCGAAGCCGCCGGCGCAAAGGCCCGTGGTGCAACTCTCTTCATCAACCTCGAGCCGCACGCCCATCAGGGCCGCACGCCTCCGTGTACCGACGCGCTTATCGCGGCGGGAATTCATCGCGTGGTCGCGTCCATGCCCGATCCCAATCCGAAAGTAAGCGGAAAAGGATTCGAAAAGCTGCGCGCCGCTGGCGTCCAGGTCGAAGTCGGCCAACTGGAAGAACAGGCTCGCCGCCTGAACGAAGCCTTCGCTCGCTACATCCGCCATGGCACACCCCTGGTTACGCTGAAAGCCGCCATGACGCTCGACGGCAAAATCGCTCCGCCGCCGGCTGCTCGCCCTCCCAACACCGGGCCCGAAGGCTTCTCGGGAAGTTGGATTACCGGCGAAGTCGCCCGCACCCATGTGCAGGAACTACGCCACCAGAACGACGCGCTGCTCGTCGGAGTCGGCACGATTCTGGCGGACAATCCCCTGCTGACCGATCGCAGTGGCCGCCCGCGCCGTCGTCCGCTGCTGCGCGTCATTCTCGATTCGAACCTGCGCCTGCCGCTCGAATCTCAACTGGTACAGAACATTGCAGCGGAGCGAACCAATGACGTTCTGGTCTTCTGTGTTTCCGCCGACGAACCCAAAAAAAACCAACTCGAACAACTCGGAATTCGCGTTGAGAACATTGCTGTCGGCCCCGACGGACGTCCCGACCTGCACGCCATTCTGCGCCGTTTGGCAGAACTCGAAATCATCAGTGTGATGATGGAAGGCGGAGCGACAGTAAACGCAAATGCGCTTGCCTCCAACGTTGTCGACAAGGTTTTCCTCTATTACGCGCCCAAAATTCTCGGCGGTTCAGATTCCATCGCCTTCGCAGACGGAGCGGGATTCCGCCACCTGAATCAGGCCGTGCAAGTAAAGCACGTGCACCTCCACCGTTTCGGCGAAGATTTCGCGGTCGAAGGTTACCTCCGCGACCCTTACGGTGAATGATTTCTTACACTGAGGCACTGGGAAACAGAGAAAATCATTTTCCCTGATTTCTCCGTGATTCAGTTCCTCCTTGGTACGTCGCTGGTAGGTTTATGATGTTAAGTTCGTCCCCGGAGGCCCTCATGTTCACCGGCATCGTCGAGGAAATTGGACGCATCACAAGCATTGAGCAGCGTGGTGAAAACCGGCGCATTACCGTCGCAGCGACGGACACTCCCAGAGAACTCAAGCCCGGCGACAGCGTCGCAGTGAGCGGAGTCTGCCTGACCGCCCTCGACATCAAGCCGGGGTCGCCAGTAGCCGGATCATCAGCAGTAGGATCGTTCAGCGCCGATCTCGCGCCCGAAACCTGGGCGCGGACTTCGTTCTCGCGCATTCACGAAGGCGCGCTGGTCAATCTTGAACTGCCCATGAAATCCGACGGCCGCTTCGGCGGACACATCGTGCAGGGGCATGTCGACGGAGTCGGCAAGCTCATCGCGTTAGAGCGCATCGCTGACTCGGAAAATTGGTGGCTGCACATCGAACTGCCCGATGATGTCGAGAAATATACCGTCTACAAGGGCTCAATTTCGATTGAGGGCATCAGCCTCACGGTCGCGAAGCTCGAAAAGAATCGCTGCACCGTCGCCATCATTCCGCACACCGTCGAGATGACGAATCTGCATTCCCTGAAGCCCGGAGATCCGGTCAATCTCGAAGCCGACTTGATCGCAAAATACGTCGAGAAAATGATGAGGAGCGCCACCGACGACACTTCGCTCACCGTGGAAGACCTGGTACAGCAAGGGTTTTGAAGGCCAGAGGTCGGAGGTCAGGCGTCAGTAGACAGCGAGGTCTATTCTTGCTAGCCTCTGCCGTCAGGCTTCCAGCTTCAATTCGTCCAGTTCCAGAAACTCCTGAATGATGGGCTCGGGGGATTTCTCCATATCCGCGTAAGTTCCAAAGAAGATCGCCCGAGCCTCATACAGAAACATAACCCGATCGGCCAGTTTTTTCGCCAGACGCATGTCGTGGGTCACAACAATGCTGGTCAGGTTCAATTGAATCTTAAGGCGCTTGATCAGATCGCCGAGCAACTGCGCCATCAGCGGATCGACCATGGTAGTGGGCTCGTCATAGAGAACGCATTCCGGGCGGGCGGCCAGTGCACGCGCAATCGCAACCGAGCGCTTCATGCCAGTGGAAAGATCGGACGGCAGCAAGTCGCGCATCTCCTGTACACCCACCATCTGCAGTAGGCCGTCGACGATCTCGTAAATCTGCTCTTCGTTCAGTTCCCCTCTGTTGAGTTCTCCTGCCTCGCGCAGCGGGAAGGCCACGTTCTCGCCGACCGTGAGCGAGTCAAACAGCGCCCCGTTCTGAAAGACCATCGTGACTTTCTTGCGGATCAGTTCCAGTTGCTCTTCGTTGTAATCGGTAATGTCCTGGCCAGCGACGATGACACGCCCCGAATCGGGCTTGAGGAATCCCATGATGTGATGCAGCGACACCGACTTGCCCACGCCGCTGCGCCCCAGAATGCAGACCGTTTCGCCCGGCAACACGTCGAAGCTGACGCGGTCAAGCACAACATTGTCGCCGAACGCCTTGGAGACGGCCTTAAATTCGACGTAGGGCTCAGGTTTGGTTTCGTCGGGCATGATCAGCTTCCAGCTCTCAGCTTGCGCCTACAATTTCTTGGCCTTCCAGGAAATCCCCTTGTCATCCTGACCGTAGTGTCGTGTTCGCATTTCGCAAAGACGACACGGAGTCGAAGGATCTCATCGAGCATCCCCGCCAACGGCCCCAACCGCTCTCACGCGGCCGATCAGGCCTAACCGCGTTCTCGCGCAGCTTCTAATTCTTCTCGCGTATTCAGGTTACGGAACATTTTCGACGAAAAGCCCGCCATTTCCAACTCATCTTCCTCAATCACCTGCGTGCGCGATGCGTCAAAGAGCGCATCAATCCTATAACGCCCGGCGCGTAGAGCCTGCTCCGCCGCGTCCGCGAACTCGCGCCGGTACACCGCGCACAAGGTTTGCCAGCCTCCCTCCGCCCGCGCGACCGTCACCGTAGCCGACACGCACTCGCGCGCCCGCTTGATCAAATACTGTAACAGCGCCGGCGACACAAACGGCAAGTCCACGGCCAGAATCACGTTCAGCCCCGTCTGTGAAGCCCTCAGGGCGGCATGAATCCCTCCCAGCGGTCCGCACTGGCGGAATACATCTTCGACCACTGGCGCGAACGACTCAAACTTGGAAGCATCCCCGACGATGCGCACCTCCGGAGTAACGGCCCGGACAAGTCCCAGCGCCCGGACCAGCAGCGTGCAGCCGTCGAACCTGACAAAAGCCTTATCCGCACCCATGCGCGTGCTCTTGCCGCCAGCCAGGATGAACGCGCTGACATCTTCTGAGGTACCGTCCATGGGCCGATGATACATGGCAGACTAAGCACCTGCATCGCTGCGGTTTAGTAATCCTCGCGCGCCTTTACCTGCACGAAAGTAACCTACCCAAAGTTAGATCTTCGCGCGATGATGGGCCTGCGTCCGAGGTTCTCTAACCCGGAAGTAACAATCATGCCGCAAAAATTCATGGATGTGCTTATGCTTGGGCGCTGCTCTCACGAATTCTCCTGGCCGCGCCGTGGTGGGGATGGCGAGTACTACCAGGTCTGCCTGCTCTGCGCCGCGGAATACAAGTATGACTGGACGACCATGCGCCGCACTCAGCGCGTGGAGCACGCCAAGCCTGAAAGCAGCGTCCGCCGCAGCCACTCGCGCGAAAAGCGGCCGTCCTGGGTACCCCGTGCGCGCCGTCTTAAGCTCGACATTCCGCTGCGCTATCGCGTCAACAAGACCAGCACCTGGTACGAAGGAATCATCGAAAACATCAGCCAGAGCGGCGTGCTGTTCAACGGGCCGCAGCAACTTCCTGTGAACGCGCTGATCGAGATGGTATTTGAGATGCCCGAAGAAATTTCCGGACAGAAGAACAGCAACGTGGTCTGCCAGGGACGCGTGATGCGTCTCAAAGAAGCGCCCAAGTCCAAGGACTCGTCGCCCGAGCTGTCGGACTTATCGTCGGCACTAGAGAACGGCGCGCTGGCGGCTTCCATCGTCGACTATAAGTTCATCCACTAGCGCGTTCCGGACCCCCACCAGGGGTTTCCGGATCAACCCTCGCACTCCTTCGCATTTACATCTGCAAGTGCGCCTCCCAGCAGCTAAACTGTTTCTGGATCTAGACTGTTCTGGACGGGGGTGCCTGTCGAGGCCTGCCCTGGTCAGCATCAGGAGTTGAGTATGCACACCACTTCCCGGTTCGTGCCCGCGCTCGTTCTGGCGATTGTCATGGGGCTGATCGTCAGCTGCACTCGCAAGCCCGACGACACCAAAATCTCCAGCGAAATTCAAGGCAAATTCAACCAGGATTCCGGACTCTCGACCAAGCAACTCACCGTGGAGTCCAGCGACGGCGTGGTCACGCTCGCAGGCACCGTCGACAACGATGCGCAGCGCGAAGCGGCAAGTCGCCAGGCCGCGTCGGTCGCCGGCGTGAAAACGGTGGTCAATAATCTGAAACTGGCGGATGCCTCGACGGTCGCCGCGTCCGCGCCTCCGTCAACTGTTCCAACACCGGCGGCCAATAAGCCTCCCGCCGACAAGCCCAAGGCCGGCTTAACCAAGAAGGTCGCCAAAGTCAGCACCACCAAGGATTCCAGCGCAGATGAGAATCCGGTACAAGACCAAGATAGTGGCGCGAATGCCAATCAGGTGGCCGCAGCTAACACGCCGGACGCAGCGGCCTCGGCGCCTCCGGCTCCAGCCGATAGCCCCACGGCGCAGCCTGCTCCTCCGCCAGCCCCGGCTACGCCCAAGAAGCTGATCGTCGATCCGGGAACACCCGTGACAGTTCGCCTCATCGACCCCATCGACAGCGAGAAGAATCAGGCTGGAGACACATTCCACGCCACCTTGAACGCTGCTCTCAGTTCGGACGGAGAAGAAGCCGTGCCCGCGGGCGTCGAACTCACCGGTCACCTGGTCGACGTCAAGAGTGCGGGAAAGTTTGCGGGACAGTCGGTGGTTGTGCTGCAACTCGACAGTATCTACTCCGGCGGCAAGACTTACAGCATCAAGACCGATCAGTACCGGAAGGAAGGAAAATCCCGGGGCAAAAACACAGCCGAAAAAGTCGGTGGAGGCGCCATTCTGGGCGGCATCATCGGCGCAATCGCAGGCGGCGGCAAGGGCGCAGCCATCGGCACGGCGGCTGGAGCGGGCGTGGGAGGCGGCGCACAGGCGGCTTCCAAGAGTCAACAAATCAAACTGCCTTCGGAAACCGTGGTGAACTTCACCCTGCAGGAGCCAGTCGAAGTGGTGCAGGTTACCAACCCGAACGCGAACCGCCCGAAAGTGGTCGACTCGCAGTAAGAAATCCTGTTATCGTGATTCGCCTTGCGGGCGGCGGGTGCAAGCAGCGTGGTATGATTCCCGCTCCCGCGTGGTTCTTATGTCCTTTCCTAAGGTGGAAATCCGGCCGCGACGGTCCATGGCACTCTTCGCCTTTCTCTCCATTTTCATGGTGATCGCGTCGTATCTCTTCGTGATCATTCTCGCGGGGGCGTGCGTATACCTGCCTTACTGGCTGATGATGAGTTCAGGTTCTCCGAACGGCCAACTCGTCCTGCTTTTCATTTTCGGCGCCGTCATCGCGGGTGCCATGCTGTGGTCGCTGCTCCCCAGGCCGGACAAGTTCAAGTCTCCAGGCCTGTTGATCGAGCCCTCTAGCCAGCCGCGCCTGTTTGCAGAACTGGAGAACATCGCCGGTTCACTCAACGAACCGATGCCCAGAGAGGTCTATCTGATCGGAGACGTCAACGCCTGGGTGGCCGACCGAGGCGGGCTAATGGGCTTCGGCAGCCGGCGCGTGATGGGTCTGGGATTGCCCTTGCTGTCTATCCTGACCGTCTCTCAGTTTCGCGCCGTGCTGGCTCACGAATTTGCCCACTACTACGGGGGCGATACCAGTCTCGGCCCTTGGGTTTATAAAACGCAGACCGCCATCGTTCGCATTTTTCAGAACATCGGATCGGTCGGCCAACTGGCGCGAATCGCAATTCTAGGCGTGATGTACCTGGTAGTAACGACGCTGATGAAGTGGTACTTCATTGTGTTTCTTCGGGCCAGCAAGCTGGTATCGAGGCAGCAAGAGTATCGCGCTGATGAACTGGCGTGCCTGATCGCCGGCCGCCAGCCGCTGGTAGATGGGCTGCGCGCGATTCACGGCGCCGCGCTGGCCTGGCCGGCGTACTGGAAGACGGAACTCACTCCCATGCTCAACGACGGAGCCGTCCCCAGCATCGGCGACGGGTTCGCGCGTTTCGTCTCCGTTCCCACGATCAACGAGCAGATTCAGAAGAATGTGGACCAAACTATCCGCGAAGCCAAGACGAATCCGTATGATTCTCATCCGCCGCTGCGGAACCGCATCGCCGCCACTGAAAAGCTGCCGGCGGTGTCCGTTGCCGAGGACCCGAATCCCGCCCGCAGTCTATTGGACGGGCCAGACGCCCTTGAACTGCGGTTTCTTGAAACGATGAACCCCGACATGAAGCCGGGGACGCTGAAATGCGTTTCTTGGAATGAAGTTGGCGTCCGTGTGACCATCCCGGCCTGGAAGCGATTCACTTCGGAGTATTCTGCGCCACTGCAAGGAGTAACTGCCGAGTCTTTACCTGGCCAGATTCCGAAGTTACGGCAAATTGGTTCGGGCATCCGCGACCCGAAGGGTATGTTGCTCGACCCGCAACAGCGCACGCAACGCGCCGCCTACCTGTTTGGTGCGGGCCTTGCGCTAGCGCTGGTTGATCAGGGCTGGACATTGCATTCTGGTCCCGGCGTCTTTCATCTGCAGCGCGACGCCGAGCAGTTGAACCCGTTTGCCGTCCTCGAGCAACTGACGTCTGGAAAACTCTCTGCACAGGACTGGATTACGAAGTGCAATAACCTCGGCATTGGTCAACTCGTGCTCGCTCCAGCGACCCAGCAACAGCTCAGCCTGATCGACGGTGCCGACGCTGCCTCGTAGATTGACGGAGGACCACTTCCACTCCTGAGGCAGGTGGAGCGTGGTTCGCGTACACTCGGTGTCGCAGGCTTCCATTCATGGCTTCGATCACTGCGTTGCTGCACACGGAAAATGATGCTTTGCGGCTGGGGCGCGCGCTTGAAACGCTGTACGCGTGCGACGCCATTCTCATCGTGGACCATGGCTCGCGCGACGCCACTGCCCGCGTCGCGCGCGAGTATGGCGCGAAAATCGTAGCCGCCAGCCATGGAGCGTCGCCGGAAGACTATCTTCGTGCCGTCGCGGTGAACTCAGGGCGCTCTCGCCAATCTGCGAGCCCAGAATGGATTCTCTGTCTCGACCCTAGGGAATCGCTGACTGAAAAACTGGCAGCCAGTTTGTTTGAATGGAAGTCCGAATCGTGTCATACCAACGCCGATGCGGTTCCAGCGTTTTGCGTTTATGTGCGCGAAGAAACGGCTCAGGGCTGGATGCAAATTCCGACCGCACAAACCCGCCTCGTTCCCCAAACCTGGAATGCGTGGAACGGAAGATTTCCGGTCCACGATCCTTCAGCGCTGACGCTGGAGGGAGAGCTGTTGCGCTTCATTTTCCCCTGAGGCCGTGGGCGCCAGGATTTCGGCATTGACCTTTCATTTCAGTGCGTAACCAAGCGTTTCCGGCACCGGCCCGATCGGGCCGTAAGCGCGCGGTGGTCAATGTCTGATTGACCCATGACCTCACTGCCCCATTGGCCGTTTGGGCAGTGACTTCAGTACCTTAGTCCTGCGCTCATAACCGCCTTATAATCCAACAAGTACAGGGAAATGCTGCGTTCTGTGGGAGACGTTCATTCCCGGAGCGGGCTGCTCCCTGCGAGATCATCAGAGACTCCGTGGACCCTGTTTTCGCATCGTCGATTTTCCTCTTCGGGCTGGCCTTCGGCAGCTTTCTGAATGTGTGTATCTACCGCCTGCCGCGCGGACTCTCCGTAGTAACGCCGCGTTCAGCCTGCCCTGAGTGCAAAGAGCCGATCGCCTTCTACGACAATCTTCCGGTGTTGAGCTGGTTCATCCTAGGCGGCCGCTGCCGGCACTGCAAGATAACAATTACCCCGCGCTATTGGATGATTGAATTGCTCACCGGCCTGCTATTCCTGGCCTGCTACTGGCACTTTGGGCTGACTCTAGCCACACTGAAATATTGCGTGCTGGCATTTTTGCTGCTGGGTCTGATTTTCACCGACGCCGAAACCAAGCTGCTGCCCGATAAGATGACTCTGCCCGGCCTGGCGCTGGGCTTAGTCTTCAGCCTGCTAGTTCCGGTGCACGATCTGGCTTCGCAGTTCCTGCCGGGAGTGGTAAATCTGCCGTTCAGCGGTGAAGTGTCGCTGCGTCTGCTGTCGTTGCTGGATTCCCTGCTTGGCGCAGCCATCGGTGCGTCGTTTATTTACGGAGCGGGCGCGGTTTACCTGCGCTGGCGCGGCACCGAAGGCATGGGCTTCGGCGATGTCAAACTGATGGCCATGGTCGGCGCGTTTCTCGGCATCAAGCTGACGATCTTCACGATTTTTACCGCGTCGATCGCGGGCTCGATATTTGGATTAACTACAGTTTTCGTGGTCTGGCTGAAGCGCACTCACCGATTTATGAAGCGCCTGGCCAATGCACAAGCCGCCCGGCGCCGTGCGTGGCAATCGGCACAAGTCGTCTATCGCAATTACCAGATGCCGTTTGGGGTGTTCCTGGGAAGCATGGCTCTGGTCGCATTTTTCTTTGGCAACCGGTTTCTGCACTGGTACGGAGGGCTCTGGTGAAGATCCTGACCAACCCGGTGTTGCTGCGAGCCACGGTCGTGCTGTTCTGCGGCACGTTCGCCTTCCTTCTGGGATTGCTCTTCATGCGCATGCTGCGCAAGAGCATTACCGAAGAAGGCGATTTTTCAGCCGACGCCGCGCCGTCCATGGAGTCGATGCCGCTGCACGTATTCGATACCGTGATCCAGCAGCTCAAGCAGCAGAAGCATGAACTGCAGGTGCAAACAAAGGCCGAGCAGCATCGCGCCCGGACCAGCGAAACTTTCAGCCAAGCCGTACTCTCGAATCTTTCCTGCGGCGTGCTCGTCTTCGCCACCAATGGCCTGGTCCGGTCTTCCAATCCGGCCGCGAAGGCGATCCTTGGATTTGCTTCCGCGACCGGCATGAGTGCAGACGATATTTTCCGCGGCGCCTTGGTGGCGTCTGCTCAGTCTGCCGCTGCCGATTCCACCGATGAAGCCGCTGACGCAGTGGATGAGCCAATCTCACTCGCCGACGAGGTCCGCTCCGTGCTGCAACAAGATTGCAAACGCCGGGACGCTCAAGCCGAATATGAAACCCCAGCCGGCCAGAAACGCTTCATCGCGATCACGGTCTCTCCGGTCCCGGCCGTCGATGGCAGCCTGCTCGGCGTCGCCTGCCTCATCAACGACCTCAGCGAACTCGAGAGCATCCGTCGTCAGCAGGAACTGCACGGCGAGGTCTCGGCCGAGATGGCGCTGCAGCTGCGCACTTCGCTGACCACGATCTCGGGCTACGCGCAACAGCTCGCCAATAGCCGCGATACGGAACTGGCGAAGCAACTCGCCAGCGACATTGCGCTGGAGGCGGCACAACTGGATCGCAGCATTGGAGGATTCCTGAGCACCACGCGCGCTGCGGCAGCGGCCGCAGGCAGCTCCGCGAATTGATGAGATTGGACCGATTGGATTGGATTGGCTTGGATTGACACACATGCAACGAATTGTTGGAAGGAACGGAAACGGTTGGCCTGGCACAGCGTTACCGGCCTCCCGTGAAACACACTTCGGTATCAAAAAGGTGGGAGTAATGAAACATATCGCATGCAGTGGAATTGGAATCGTGCTGTTTCTCGGCCTGGCTGGCCTTCCCGCCGGCGCCCAGGATCAGGCTCCGTCGGCCGCGCAAGACTCATCTGCAGGCTCGTCACTAGGCACGTACGCCCGCCAGGTCCGTAAGGACCCGGGAACGTCGTCGAAGCCGAAAGTGTACGACAACGATAACCTGCCGAAAGACGACAAGCTCTCGGTCGTAGGCACCCCGACGCCCAGCGACAGTTCCGCCGACGCGAAACCGGCTGAGTCGGACAATACTACTGCGGCGACCTCCGCTTCAGCGGCTCCCACAGCCGGCGAAGCCAAGCCCGGTACCGAAACCAAGACTGGAGAGGTGAAACCTCCCACGGCCGTCGTCAAGACTGCCGAAGAAGACGAGGCGGCCAAGCAGGCGGCCTGGAAGCAATGGGGCGACAAGGTCACGGCGCAAAAAGATCAGGTTGATTTGACGGCGCGCGAACTCGACGTGCTGCAGCGCGAATACCAGATTCGCGCCGCGGCCATGTATGCCGACGCCGGCAACCGCATGCGAAATGAAGCTGACTGGGACAAGCAGGACGCTCAGTATAAGCAACAAATCGCCGACAAGCAGAAAGCTCTCGACGATGCCAAGCAGAAGCTCGAAGACATTCAGGAAGACGCGCGCAAGGCTGGCACGCCCAGCTCAGTGCGCGAGCCGTAAATCGACGACGGACTAACCCGCAAAGAATTCGAGCGCCGAAGTCATATTTCGGCGCTCATTTTATTTTTCTCCGCAAACTTAAATTTGTTGCCCGGTTCACTTTGTCGCGGCAACCGCGCCGCGACGCAGCCGCCGAATCTGCTTCAAATGGTGCAAGCCGTGCACCAGGTGAAACTTCCTCCACTGCGCAGCGGTCAGCGGTCCAAGAATAGGATGGTCGAGCAGTTTGCTGCGTGCGCCCATCTTTTCTTCGCAGCGCGTCATAATCGCATCCATCTCGGCGATCTTTTCCCCCATCTCGGCCAGAACTTTCGCCAGCGGCACGCCGCGCGGACGGGCCACCGGCGGGGCCTCCCGGCCGGAGGGAAAGTAGCCGAATCCCACGACTACCAGCGCCCGCCCTCGCTGGCGCCAGCTCAGGCCCGTGGCCAAAGTCATGCCGGCCGCGGCCACGCGCTCGAATCCTTTTATCGTTCCGGTGTAGGTCAGGTACAGATGCTCCAGGATTTCTGCGGCGCACCATTTTCCCGGAGGGTGCCAGCTCAATTGCTCGTCCGAGAGGCCAGCGACCGCCGTCGCGACTTCTTCCTGTAGTCTCTGCAGATGGGAGCCCACCGGATCACTTACCTTTTCCTGACTTTCGGTTAGAATGTTGCGCGACCAAAAAAACTCATCCCAAATTATCACAGGAAGGATGTCATGGAGACGCCTGCCCTCGCCCACACGGAAACTAGACGCGGAAACCGGTACGTCAGTTTAACGGCTGCTGTAGCCTTTGCCCTGCTGATCCTGCTGACCGCCTGTTCATCGGACTCCGACAAGCCGGCAGAGACGAAGCCGGAAGTCAAAGGTCCCGAGCTCATCACCGCGCGATCGGCTTTTCAAAAGCTATACATCGCGGCCCGCGGCTGGAATCAGGACGCGAAGCCCTACCGGATTGAGTCCACAGCGACCAGCGATGGCAATGGTCAGGATGGCAAGTGGGCGGTGTGGAGAGCCAGCTTCGCTTCGGCGGCCCGGCGCTCGGAAAAGTCGTATACATGGTCCGGCAGCGCGGCGAACGGCGCGCCCGATCGCGGCGTGAATCCCGGCACCGAAGACAGTTACAGCGCCTCGAATGCTTCCACGCAGATATTTGACATGGCGTTTTTAAAGATCGATTCAGACCAGGCTCTGGCTACGGCCCAGAAACACGGCGGGGACAAGATTCTTGAAAAGGCACCCGACACTCCGGTCATCTATGTGTGCGATTGGAACCACAATACCAGTGAGTTGGTCTGGCACGTCATTTATGGCGCCAGCCGCGAGGGAGCCAAGCTGACGGTTGCCGTCAACGCTTCCTCGGGCCAATTTATCCGAGTGGAGAAGTAGGTTGTGTTCTCCAGATTCGGCCACTGCAGGTTCCGCCACTGCAGGTTCTGCTACTGATGTCTGCTAGGAAAGAAGAGCTGCCGCGGACGCCCTCGTTATCGGTTTGCGCGGTCTTCGCGGCCGATCTGGGCCCCGAGTTGAGAAAAAAAACTGTGCAATGCCTCGGCCGAAGAGATCGCTCGCAGCAGGCCGCGGCGGTCCCCGAATGCAACTATGTCGTGCGTAGAATACTGCAGGCGAACACGGTCGGCTGCGCAGTGCGCGCTCAGCAATTCGACGCTGGCGGCGGCTAGGTCCGCTTTAAGGCGGGCAACATCTGTCTGTTTTTTGGCACCGTACTCCATTAACAACTCCTTCAATTTTTTAGGGGTGAACGCAGGCGGGTCCCGGGAACCGGTTGGGAGGACTGCCTTCTTTTCGGTTCCGGCGGGACCCACCCTGCGAGGTCATCAGTTCTAGCTGTAGATTTAGTATACAGCGTTAACAATACGCAGTGCAAGTAATTATTTTCGAATTGTTCTGATTTTAGAATTTCCGGTTTTCGAATTTCTGGAGGAGCAGTTGCCCCGCCATCCCGACCCTGATCTCGAACAGCGCATTCTCGCCGCAGCCTCACGGCTGTGGGCGCGCGGCGGAGAAAAAGCGCTCACCATGCGCGCCGTCGCCAAAGCGTCCGGCACCACCACACCCACCGTGTACGAACGCTACCGCGATCGCGACGACATTCTCCGCTCCCTGCGCCTGCAGACCCGGCGCGAACTATTTGCGGCGATCAGCCGCACTCGCACTCTCCGCGAAGCTTTTCAGGCTCAACTCGATTTCGCTCTCGAGCACAGTCACGCCTACGAAGTACTCTTCGACGGAGTCGCCAAACCTCCGTCCCTGCATGAGCCCTGGCCATCGTTCAATCTCATGCGCGAGCGTGTCGCTCAGCGCCTGGGAGGAACTCCCCGGCAGCATACGCGGCTCATGCTGGCTGTGTGGTCCCTGATGCACGGCACGGCCATGCTGATTATCCGCGGAAATTTCGAGGGCGCACTCCGCGTTCAGACGATTCATGCCTGCCTCGACGCCTTCGACGGCATCCTCGACGCAGCTGCGCGATCCAAGGGCCACCCTCAATCGGCGCCCAAGTGGCCTTCGAATCTGATTCTGGGTGAGGGCAAACAAAGTAGCGTGGGCAATGGCAACGGAGGTAGTCGAAAGAGAAAATCGAAAGGCAAGAAATTACGCAACGCGCAGTCTTCCGAAATCACCGGTTAGGGCCGCTGAAGATTCAGGCGGCCTCGTCCTGTTGATTCAGTGCGCGGCCTTGGCGTTGGCGGCAGTGCCCTTCAGCCGTTGAATTGCTTTCCGAGCTTCTTTTTCTTCTGGTCCATGGGGCAGGACAGTTAAGTAGCTTTCGTATTCCTTGCGTGCCTCGTCCGGCTGATCCATTTTCTCCAGGCACTGCGCTAAATGAAATGTCGCCGTCGCGTCATTCGGTTTATAAAGTAATGCCTCGCGATACCGATCCTCGGCGGCACGGTAGTTCTTTTTCACTTTGAAATAGAAGTCGCCCACCTCGACATCTTTGGCTGCTTTGTGCGGATCCCACGGATGGAACTCGTTGATGTCCCCGCTGCCGGAAGACCCTTCGTCCATCAGAATGTCGGAATCCTGCGGATGCGCCTTGGCGTCGTTTGCCGGAGGACTCAAGTCGATCGGATCAGCTTTGCTCGAGCTCTCGCCTGGGTCGTCCCCCAGTTCATTGGCATTCACCCGATCCGACCGCGGTGGCGCCGCGTTCGGAGGCGGAGGAGCTGGCTTGGACGCGGGCGACGACGCCGAATCTGGAGCCGAGCTCGGCGGCCCGGAATTGGACGGAGAGGAACTTTGCGCCCATGCTCCTACACAGGTCACGAGCAACATGATGAACAACCAACTGCGCATAGAATTATTTTACCGCCTTCGTCGCATCGCCCCAAACCATCCTAACCAGGACCGCATGCCAAATCGCATCATTAAACATGGCCCGCACGAAATGCCTGCAGGCACTTGCGCGCTGTCTCCAGCTCGCCGAACCGGCTGCCTTCCTGTTCGACCAGGTAATACTCGACACCGCCAACGCTTTCCGCCGCCGCGAAAATTCCCTTCCAGTCGGCCACACCTTCCCCGAACAAAGTCTTGTATCCCACGGCCGGATCCGGCGACCAGTCTTTACAATGGATGGACCGAATGCGCCCCGGGTTGGCTCGAATCCATGCCACCGGGTCGGCCCGGCCTTCCAAGCAAGTCCCAACATCCAACTGCAGCATCACCGACGGCGTCGTATTCTGGGCGAGAATGTCCATCGGTCGCTGCCCGCCCACCATCGCCCACTCCGCCTGATGGTTGTGATATCCGGGCTTGAGCCCTGCAGGCTCCAGCGTTTCAGCCGCGACGTTGAGCTTGTCGGCAACCGCTTTCCAACCATCGACGCCAGTTTTCGGGTCAGTCCATGCCAGCACCAAATACTTGCAGCCGAGAATCAGGTTCAGGTCGCGCACGCGTTTGATCTTGTCCGCACCAAAATAATCTTCGTTGTTGTGGGTCGAGTAGCAGCGGATACCCAAATCGTCCATCAATTTGCGCATCTGCTTGGCCTGCACTTCAGTCCATTCGAAATATGGGGCATAGAATTCGACTGCCTGATACCCCATCTTCGCGACCGCCCGCACCGTCCCCTCAGGATCTTGCTTGAGGGCATCGCGGACGGAATAGAGTTCCAGTCCGACGGGAATCGAACCCGATGACGCCGCTCCCGATGCGAGCCCCCGCAGGGCAAACGGCAATGAGGCCGATAGCGCGAGAAACGATCGGCGGGACAAATTTATTGAGTTCATGCCAGAATCCTAACTCTTCGCCTTCCTTCCACGTCATAGAAAAGCTAGAAAAACTCTCGACTACAGCGACCGTCCCGAGATCGACAATCGCGAACTTGCGTGTCCCGATGCTAAAATCCAGCGTTCGAGAGCAGTATTCCAGGAGAGGTTCCTCATGAAGCGATTGGTAGTGGCGGCGCTGATGGTCTTGATTGTCTCCGGGCCATCGTTCGCTAAAACTCACAAAGACATGTATACGGTCCCGTGCACAACCTTGTGGCCCGCAGTGAAGGACACCCTCCGCAACTCGGGCAAGTACGGGATCATCGGAATCGACAACGAGGAGATGACCGCGTCGTTCAACATTGGGGGAACGCTCACCCAGAAGCGCACCAACTCCGTTGTGCTGAACACCAAGCCCGAAGGCTGCGAGATGCAGGTGCAGACCGCGTTCAGTGGACTGACCAACAACGACGAAGGCGATTTCAAGAAACGCGTCGATGCGTCGCTCGCCAAGCTGCAAGCTGCTCCTACGGCTGAACCCGCAAAACCAGACGACACCAAGAAGTAACCCAGGCACGGCTGTTGCGGTAGCACAAAAAAAAAGCAGGCCGCTCAGGGGGAGGCTTTGAGCGGCCTGGTTGGCGAAGTCCTCCGGGGAGGAGGGTAAAGTCAATCTCTTACATCGATGACGGGGTCGAAGTCGCCGGCGACGACGTGTTGCTGTCGACCGTGTTGGTCATCAGGCGCACATCGACGCGACGGTTGTCGGCGCGACCGTTGGAAGTCTTGTTCGACTCCACGGGCTTATCTTTGCCGAGTCCAATCACGTAAATCTTGTGCGCGGGGACGTTGTACTTCGTGGCCAGGTACTGAATCACTGAGTTGGCGCGGCGCTGGCTGAGATCGTAGTTGTAGTCCGCCGGACCCACCGAATCCGTCCCGCCTTCGAGCGCAATAATGTAGCCCTTGGTCGAAGCAATATTGGCCGCGAGCTGATCGAGCGTCTCCTGGGCTTTCGCCGTCAGGTTGTCCTTGTTGAACCCGAATTTCACCGAGGTCTCAGCCACGGCATGATAGTTGTCGAGGTTGGCCACCGTATTCGTCAGCACACCTACGCGGGTGTTAGCAGCATCCGCAACCTGCTGGGCCGAGCTAGCGGTCTGGCCCGCGGTCTGCGCCTTCTGCTCCACGTCGGCGGTCTTCGCATTCACAGCCGCGATGCCGGCCTGAGCCCGCGCGTCAACGTCCTTGATGTCCTTGGTGTTCTTGGCGGTCAGGTCATCGAGTTCGTTGGTCTTGTTGATCAGTGGCGTCGTCTGCTGCTTCACATAGTTCTTGCTGGCGCATCCGACGTTGACCACCATGCTGGCTGCCAGGCAAATCATCAACCCGGGATTCAGTAACGAAGTGCGTTTCATAGAGTAAGGCTCCTTGTTTCGATCTTGTGTATAGCTCTTAGCGCGTTCGGGTTGCCCCTGCGCGCGGACTTTCCAATTTTGAGGCCCTGGGAATAATTCGTTCCAGCTTACAAGTTCGTCTTATGCTTTTGCACGGCACATGCCAGTGTTCCGTACTGGGAAGCATGAATGTAAGTATATACGTTTTCAATAGCTTGCGGAAATGAATACGCGAATCAGACTCCCGTACTGGGCCTGCAAGGACGCAAACGCCACACACGGAGTGGAAAATTTATATGGTTCGGCTCAGATTCCGGCCCGGGATCCCCGTCAACGCCGAGAAAACCCCTTACGGGACGATAGGTCGGCAGGAAGCCCGCTCATTGCACCCACGTGCCGCATGAAGCGCTGCTTTCCGCTCCTAGCCTTCGCGTCTTCCAGATGCTGACGGATCAGCCGCGAAATCGGCACGCCGGTGCTCCGTGAGATGTCCCGCAGCCATTGGCGAAACTCGTCCGTCAGACAAACCGTCAATTTGTAATTCATACCCTCAAACTATCACACGACCAACTGTCCTTCCCTGCCCAAAAAGCTGAGGATCCACCTTCGCGAACCCAAGGCAATTCGACGCCTCTCTCCATCTAATAGAATTGAGACAACGCTTTTCCATGGATCTGCTCGCCAAAATCCGCACCATCCCCACCGAGCCCGGCGTGTATCTCTACAAGAATGCCGAAGGCGAAGTCATCTACGTGGGCAAGGCCAAGAACCTGCGCAGCCGCGTGGCCAGCTATTTTCACGAGGGCCGCTGGGAAGACGCCAAGACCGGAACCCTGGTCCGCGAGGCCGTCGACGTCGACTACATCGTCGTCGCCAACAACAAAGAGGCCCTGGCGCTCGAAAACAATCTGATCAAGCAGCGCAAGCCGCGCTTCAACATCCTGCTGCGCGACGACAAGACATACCCTTAC
>Ga0210395_10001248_pt1 | contig 19737 bp, 17 predicted proteins | sample IncBWH4OmetaG_FD_150861 | JGI IMG/M metagenome (GOLD analysis project Ga0210395, IMG submission 150861) | Forest soil microbial communities from Barre Woods Harvard Forest LTER site, Petersham, Massachusetts, United States - Inc-BW-H-4-O ...
CGTTCCATCGGAACGACGCCACGCCAGGCCATGAAGCCGGTAAACGTGGCATGCCCGTCCCCGAATAACCGTGACCGGATATTCGAGTGCACACCATCGGCGCCGATCAACGCATCGCCGCTCACGCGCTCACCGTTCTCCAAACACAACGTCACGCCGTCTGCCGTCTGCTCGAAGCCCTTGCAGCGCGCACCGACACGCACAGCGTCGGGCGCGCGCTCGGCGAGTGCCTGCACCAGGACGGCATGAAAGTCCCCGCGATGCACCAACCAATAGGGCGAGCCGTAGCGCGCCTCGGCGTTGGCGCCGAGATCTTGCACACGCCAGGCCTGGCCGGTGTTGAACAGCCGCATCTCCTTCACGGTCGGCACCGAGGAAATGGCCTGCATCGCGGGCAACAGGCCGAGTTCGCGCAACACGCGCGAGCCATTTGGCGAGATCTGCACGCCGGCACCGAGTTCGCGCAGCTCGGCGGCCTGCTCGTACAGCGCAACGTCGAAGCCGCGCTGCAACAACGCCAGCGCGGCGACGATGCCGCCGATGCCGGCACCGGCGATCAGGATGCGTGGCTTGCCCAAGTCCCCTCCTCTGTGCGATGCCGCGATCTGAACCGGGAACGTCGGCCGGACGCAAGCGGGAGGATCCAATGCTCGATCAACCACAGACCCAGGGCCGCGCGAAGCTGCTGGCCGAGTTGCCTCTGCGGCTCCATCACCATGCCTATGCAGTGAAGGACCAGGAGTCCAACCGCCACTTCATCGAGGACATCCTGGGCATTCCGCTGGTCGCCACCTGGTGCGAACGCGTGTTCCGCCCCGAGGTCGGCCGCGAGGTGGACTACTGCCACACCTTTTTCGAGATGGCGGACGGCGGCGCGCTGGCGTTCTTCCAGTTCGCAGACGAGGAAGCATGGGAGAAGAACCGCGCCATCCTGCAGGAGGTCGGCGGATCCTGGCATGTCGCCTTCAAGGTGACGCAGGGAGCCTTCGATGAGCTGATGCAGCGCGTCACCGCGGCAGGGGTGCCGGTGCGCAAAATCGATCATGGGTTCTGCGTGTCGATGTACCTGAAGACCCCCGATGGCCTGCGACTGGAATTTACCGTGGATGCGCCGGATGCCGAGCAGATCGCGGCGATGCGCCGGCAGGATGCGCACTCAGAGTTGGCGCGCTGGCTCGCCGGTGACCGACGCGTCAACAACGACGATCGGCCGCACTGACCACGATTACATCACCTGATCGCTCAGCCCCGCTGCCTGCTTCACGAAACGGAGCGGCGTGTCGAAATCGAAATTCATGTAGACCGCGTTCAGATGCGCATAAGGCGGCGACTGAGCGAATAGTTCGAACGTCAGCCGATGCCCGGCATAGTCGGAGTTCAGCAGATCACGGGCGAACGCGAGCAGGCGGCGACGATCCTCCGCGCTCCATGCCTCGTTCACCGTGTAGAACTTCTCCAGCCACGGCCTGGTTTCCGGATCGACGAACGCGGCGAAGTCCGGCGTGACGCAGATCTGGCCGCCACAAAGCTCTCGCGCGAGATGCATCATTGCCGGCAGCTTCGTGCAGGCGTGCACCCGCCCGGTGAACAGCAGCGACTGGTTCGGCATCAGCAGTCCGGCCGGACTTGGCTGCGCAGTGGCGATCGCGGCGGTCAGATGCGCGTTGATCCCCTCGCGATAGCAGGCGAGCTCGGCCAGCTTCTCGCGCACCGCCTGCTGCTTGTCCAAGCCCGTCTGTCGCGCATTGAACAATGCAGCGCCAATCAGCATATCGGCGAGATACAGGATGCGTTGAGTGTAGGGGAACGCCGAGTAGCGATGCAGCGTCGCACGGATAAAGGTCGTGGCGCGCGTGTGTCGATAGAACAGCACATTTTCCCACGGCACCAGCACGTCGTCGAACACGATGAGCGTATCTACCTCGTCGAACCGGTTTGACAGCGGATAGTCTTCGGTTGGGGCGCGGCCAGCGAAACCAGTGCGGCAGATATGCTTGATCCCGGCCCATCCCATGTCGGCGATAAATCCGACGGCGTAGTCCGACAGCTTGTCATCGCCCCAGTTGCCGATCGTCGGCTTGACGAAGGCCTGGTTGGCATACGCTGCCGCGGTTTCGTACTTGGCGCCGCGCACCACGATGCCGGCATCGGTTTCCTTCACGACGTGGAGCAGCATGTCCGGGTCCTGCTCCTGCGGCCGCTTCGACCGATCTCCCTTTGGATCGGTGTTCGCCGACACGTGGAATGGATCTGCAGTCAGCGCCCGCATGATGTGGCGCTCCACATTCTGGCTGAACTGCGGATCGATCTCGTCCAACACCGCCTTGCCGTCCCACAGCGACCATAATTCACCGATCGTCTCATCACCCACGCGGACCACCACGCCACCCACCTCGTTGAGCTGCGCGTCGACATAGGCACGCTTGTCGTGCCAGTCCTGCTGTGTCTTCGGCAATTTCAGCGCGAGGTTGCTGCGCTCGCCGCTCGCCTCATCCAGGTAGGACATGACGGCACTGTGCCGCGACTCGTGGGCCATGTCGTAAAGTCGCGCCCGCAGCGACACAATCGGACGGAAAGCGGGGTGCGTGGTTACATCGGCGACGCGCTCGCCGTTGATCCAGACTTGGCGACCGTCACGTAGTGAGTCGAGGTATTGCGTTCCGGTTCTCAGCATGGTGTGTCCTTTGCGGGCGGCTCCCGAGGCCAGGGCCAATGAGATGGCAATTTGCCCGTCCGAACCAGAAGTTGCTAGGCTCTACCGGTGCTCCACGGAACAGATCGGGCGAATTCAATTGCCACTGACCGCCGATGAAGCGGACGACTGCGCTGTCGCCATCGTGGACGACAACACCCTGTCAACCTTCGGCAAGCTTGCGGCCGCGCTCGATCGTGCAGGTCTCTGGTCGGTATTAGCGCGAGCGCAGAAGGGCCGACCGGCGGAACAGCTTCGCATTGCCATCAAGCCGGAGCTGGCTGGATTCGCGATCGCCTCACCCACGGTGACCGACCCGGCACTGGTCGAAGAACTGGTCGACCTGTTGTACGACCGTGGCTTCACCAGCATCGCAGTTGTCGGAACAACAGATGGCAGCGCCCTGTGGGCACAGAATCGCGACTTGTACGCGTTGAGCGACCTGCTGGGCTATCGCTACACGACACCAAAAGGTCACTCTTACGACATTGTCGATCTCGCCGATTCCCTGGACAGCGGTGCATTTCCGGTCGACAGCGCACTGCGAGGCTGCAGCATATCACGTGAATGGCTCGACCCAGATGTACGAATCGTCTTCAGCAAGAATCGCACCGACGAAGCTGCCGGCTACGCACTGTGCCTTGACACTCTGATCGGTGTTCTCCCGCTGATCGACAAGGATCTGCATTATCGAAAACGCCGCCATCCCGGCGACGTGGTCGCCGCATTGCTGAGTGTGGCTCCGGTTCAGTTCTGTCTGATCGATGGCATTCGCGGCGCGCACGGCGCAGGTGGTCGACGCGCGCCCAATGCGATCGAGACAAATACGATCATCGCAGCCACCGATATCGTGTTGGCTGATCATGTCGGCGCAATGAAGATGGGCCTCAATCCCGAGGTATCACCGATCTTCGCGCGCGTCCTCCGCACCCACCCCTTTCCGCGACGATATATCGTAGCCGGTGCGCTTGGCATTTACCGCGGCTGGAACAACGTACCTGCGCCGTCGTTGCTGACCGCCAGCATGCGCAGCCGTGCCGAGACACTCGATCGGCTGGTCGAGCCGTGGCTCCAGCATCTCGATGCTGAGCTGTTTCCGCTCAAACACCCAGTCGATGCGCGGCTCAATGCGGTATTGACGACATTCCTTGCCAACTCCGACACCGATGCCCTCGGCCAGTGGCTGCTGACGCTGGCGAACGCGCTGTTTGGTTGGATGGGTGACGCGATCAGGTCATACCGGACACTGTTCGACAAGGACGCGTTGCGGCGCCACGCCGTGCCACTCGGCATTGACATCGGTTCCATACCGGAACGTGCCTTCGATGCCCTCGTGGAAGAACTGCTTGGGCTCGAGCCCTTCGCTGCCGCGGCGACCCCAGTCTCCCCCGAGCTCCGCTGGCGCTACATAGACGGCGCTGTCGTGTTCCGCTACGCGAAGACCCTGCCGATCGAATTCAGCCTTTATGCCCGGCGCGTCGATATTGCCCGAACAATACAGTTCATGAATGACTATCTCGGAGGCGTCGTGGTCCCGCTGGCGCATGACAGATCTGGACGACCGGTGCGACAGGCCGAGCGCAACATCTATCTGCCGCAGCCCAATTACCTGGTGCTGTATCAGGGAATGCCCATCGATGTGAGCAAACTGGAGGTGGTCGAGTATGGCGAAGACCGTCACCGCTTGTATTGGAAAACTGTACTGAGCGAGAATGGCTCCGCCACTTACGACGATGGCATTGCCTCGTTCGAGCGAACCCCATATGGCACGCAGATCACCATAACAGGGCGGCAGCAATTCACCTTGCCGCTGTTCTGGCAGGTATTCGATCTAAGCGTGGTGCCAGAGCTGAAGGCACGCTTGGTGACGCACGCCTATCAGACCTTTTTTGACCGGACCATCGCCAACTTCGAGGCCTTGGTAGAGGGCCGCGATATTCGCATCGGCAGGCCAGTGGATGAGCCTGCACCGCCACCTATGGAACAGATCATGCCACTGCTGCAGCGGATCGGCGAGATCGCGATACCGGTGCTGCAACAACTCGCGGGCAAGCGCGATCAGGCGGGAGCAAGCGAGGCGAAGCGCATCGACACTGATGGCTTTGTCCACATTACGCCTGCCCAATCGATCGTTTCCGGAACAGTGTCCGATCCGGAGCAGTGGATCGCTGAGATTTCGCGTTTCATCGATGGTCTCTCTCAAGCTGTGCAACGAGAGCTGACCCAGGCTGCCTTTGTCGCATGAGAGCACTGGTAACGGGTGCAACAGGTTTGATAGGTGCGCATCTTGTCCGCGCTCTGGTGGATGCGGGCCACGAAGTACGATGTCTTGTTCGGCAGACCAGCCGGCGTGATTCACTTGAAGGCCTGCCAGTGACATGGGTTGTTGCCGATCTTTTGCACGACAGCAAAGTGCTCGATACAGCCTGCGCCGAATGCGATGCGGCATTCCATACCGCCGCGCAATACGCTTATGGGGGCATCAGTTCAACGGAAATACTCGACACCGCGGTTGCCGGCACCGAAGCTCTGTTGCGAGCCTGCAATCGGCAAGCTGTTCGTACTGTGGTCGTGACCTCGTCGTCCGTAGTATTCGGCCACAGCAATCGCGGCACGATCATTTGTGAAGGCGAGCCAGTGGCAGGCAGCGACGGCGAGCCAACCTACGTCTTTGCGAAAATAGCGCAGCATCACCGAGCGCAGCGACTTGCCAAACTTCTCAAACTGGATGTGCGCTTCGCATGCCCGACGATGACGCTTGGACCGACGAATTCCCGCCTGGGACCGAGCAATGGTCTCATAGTGTCGTACCTTACCGATCCTTTCAGCAGCACGTTCCCCGGCGGCTGCAACCTCGTGTCGGCGCGCAACGTTGCAGAGGGCCATCTGCTCATCGCGTTGAATGGCACCGCGGGCGAATCCTATCTGCTCGGCTCAGAAAACCTGACATGGCGGCAGATTCACGGCATGGTCGCTGACTTGGCCGGTGTATCGCCACCACTGGCAGAACTCAATCATGTGTCTGCATTTCTGGCAGCCGCTACCGAGGAACTTCTTGCCGCCATGGCCGGACGCGTCGCGCTGTCCACACGACAGCAGGCCACGATGATTGGTCGCTATTACTGGTATTCGCATGCCAAGGCTGCCGCGCTGGGCTACGCACCCACGACTGCGCGGAATGCCCTGATAGAGACAATATCCTGGTTGGCATCGTCCTCATACATCACGCGCGAAGTACGAACACGCATGCACCTGTCGCCAGAAATCTACCGTCTTCGCTCCATCACGGAGACACAGCATTGAAGAGCTTTCGCAGCCTCGTCGTGCTCAAGCGTCCCCGGCAGGAACTTTGGACAGTCATGCGGGACCACCTGATCGACTTCGCCGAACGCATCGACGATATCGATAGCATTCGACAGATCGAACGGTCGACGGATTCCAAAGGCATCGTCCACATCGTGAATGAGTGGCGTATCCATCAGCAACTTCCCGCCGCAATTCGCACCATGCTTAAGATAGGAGAACTGGCCTGGATCGATCGCAATAGTTGGAATACCGACACCGGCACTTGCTCCTGGAGTATTGAGCCGATCTTCCTTCCTGAGTTCATCTCCTGCTCCGGTGAGACAGCGTTCAGCCCGGCCATGGCCGGGCGAGGAACCCGGGTCACGTTTGCCGGCGAGCTCGACCTCAAGCCGGGTTTGCTCGGTTCACTGGCCGGCATCGAACCGATGGTGTCCGGCTTAATCGAATCGATCGTGACCACCATCATTCCGCGCAATTTGCGCGCCGTTGTCGAAGCCGCAGCGGCATTCGAGTTGCCGCAGGAGAGCACCTAACCGAGCAAGACGCTGTGGTGAAAGCCGAGCCTCGGATCGGCGAGTGGAGATAGCCATGGGAAGTAGTTCTGCAGCTCCGGCATCGGAACGCGAAGCCGCACCTCGCCCGCTGGATAATCATAGATCGTGATGCAGTTGAGCCCACGATTTGCCGTGAACAGCAACGACTGATCGGCAGATAGCTGGCATGCATAAATCGAGTCAAGCAGGCTGAACCGGCTTACCCGCAGCGCGCCAAGGAAGTGCCGGCTGTTCGTCGCGAAGCTGCCCCGTGCGAATGCTTCGTAGATTTGCGTCGCGACCTCGCGCGGGCGTGCCAAATGCGCCGCCAGATCCGGCCGCTCATCGATGATCCGGAACCGCGCAAAATCGTCGAGCTCGATCGCGATGATCGACTGGCTGCCGCCGTTGCAGAAGATCAGCTCGCTGTCGGAAAGTGTGATATCCGAGTTGATGTGGGCGGGAATCTCCCGGCCTGCAGCCCAATGTCGACTGACACGCTTCTCCCGTGCATCGATCTCAAACGCATACTCCTTGAGATAAGCCATGCCCCACTCGTGATAATCGCGATTATCCTGGGGTGAGACGCGGAAAGAGACCGCATAGAATATGTCCTCCCGGGGATGCACAGCGACATGCCAGCACGTTGCTGGCAATTGAAGCACGGTGACGCGATCGGTTCGGCGGTCCCAGATGCCAACGTGACGAGCCTCGCCCGCTGCAGCGTCGGCCGGGTTGTCCATCGAGCCATACACGACATAGCGCCCCGATGCGGTTCGCTTCATGCCATGCGGCAGCTTGACACCGTGCGGAATCAGGCGCTGGGGATTCGTCAGATCTCCGAGTCGGAACGCGTAGAAGTGCTCGCCGATTGGCGTGATGATCTCCTGATCTGACAGCCAGACAACATGGGTACTGCCTTGCAGCGACGTGCGCGCTGTTTCGAAGCGCAGCGTTGAGATACGCTCGATTTCGTTCAGCGTTGTTGGATCATAGAACAACAGATGCTGGCCGGCGTTGCCGAGGTAACCGACCGTACCCGATGGATTGACCGACACCGCGTGACCTGCCGCGATCCCGTCGAAATATACGATCTTGTAGGCATGGCGATTGCCCACGGGATCGAACAGGAACAGGCAAACGCCGGCCATGCCCTCAAGGCCGTTGATACCGTTGCCATCGAGCGCGATGTGAAAAGCGTAAGGGTACCCTTTCACTCCCGCGGGTTCGCTGCGCGATCGGGTGCGCGGCGCGCGCGGTGCCCGTTGTCCGACTGCCCGTGCCAATCAATCAGCCATTCGCGCCATGACGGGCCCTACTCGGAGCTGCGGTGCGACACGTGCTGCACAGCCCCTCGGCCTCAATGGTCGCATTGCTGATACTGAAGCCTGCTTCCTTCGCCACCCGCGCCAGGACCGTAGAAACGTCATGATCCTGCATCTCCACCACCCGCCCGCACTTGCGGCAGATCAGGAATTGCGCCGCGTGGGTGTGGCTCACGCCGTCGGGATCGACCGTGCAGCCGGCGACGCAGCCGACAAACGCGGATAGCCGCTCTACGCGATGGATTAGCCCCTGCTCCAGCAAAAAGTCGAGGGTCCGGTACACTGTGGGGGGAGCCGCACTGCGCCGGGTCTGGCGTAGCCGGTCCAGCAGGTCGTAAGCGCCCGTGGGTGATGCGGCATCCAGAATCATGCCGAGTACGTGCCGACGCAATTCCGTCAGGTTCGCACCCCGATGCTCGCAGATCGCCTCGGCTCGATTGAGCAACGCCTCGGTCCGTCGCGAGAATTCAGCCGCCATCCGATCCCCTCTGTTGGCGCTACAGCTTAGCACGCCCACTGACGGTTGCGCGCATTATGTTACAGTATTACATACCATCCCGACGACCCTCCGAGGCCGAACATGGTGGCACTATACACGTTGACCGTCATTCTAGCCTTGCTCGCCGTGCCCGCGGCCGCACAGAACGCCGGCGGCGCCACCGATGTTGTTGCGGCCGAGAACTTTTACGGCGACGTCGCCCAACAACTCGCTGGTGATCACACCACGGTCAGCAGCATCCTGAGCAATCCTGACCAGGATCCACATCTGTTCGAGGCAAGTCCTTCGGTTGCCCGCCTCCTGTCAGGCGCCGCCATCGTGATCTACAATGGCGCCGACTACGATCCGTGGATGACGAAGCTGCTCGCCGCCACGAGGTCGCAAAATCGCGAGATCATTGTCGTTGCCGATCTCGTGCACAGGAAGGCCGGCGACAATCCACACCTCTGGTACGATCCACCCACAATGCCGACCTTTGCCAGGGCGCTGGCAAAATCGTTGTCGGACCGCGAGCCGTCACGCAGGAACGACTATGACGAGAGGCTGCGCGCCTTTCTCGCCTCGCTGCAGCCGATGGACGCCAAAATCGCAGAACTGCGCCGGAACTTCGGCGGCATCTCAGTGACGGCCACCGAGCCGGTGTTCGGCTACATGGCTGCCGCGCTGGGCTTCACGATGCGCAATGAGCGCTTCCAGCTTGCCGTGATGAACAGCGCCGAACCGCGCGCCTCCGACGTGGCCGCCTTCGAAAGCGATCTCCGCAAGCACGCCGTCCGGCTGATGTTCTACAATAGTCAGGCGTCCAATACCGCAGCGCAGCGCCTGGTGCGAATAGCCACGCAATCGAAGGTTCCTGTCGTTGGCGTGACCGAGACCGAGCCCCCCGGTAAGAATTACCAGGACTGGATGATGAGCGAACTCGATGCGATCGCTCAGGCACTGTCCGGCACCCCACAGTGAGCGCCATCGAATTTGTCGGGACGACGCTGGCTTTTGGTACAAGAAAGGTGCTGGCCGCCATCGATCTCGCGGTTCGCGACAATGAATTCGTCGGCGTGCTCGGGCCCAATGGATCGGGCAAGACCACCTTGATGCGCGCGATACTCGGCCTGCTGGCACCGCGCAGCGGCACGATCCGTGTGCTGGGCAAGCCTGTGACTCGTGGCAACCCCGCCATCGGCTACATGCCGCAGATGCGTGGTCCGCTGGATCAGCTTCGCCTCTCCGGCTGGGATTTCGTTGCAAGTGGCGTCGGCGGCCATCGTTGGGGTCTGCCCTTGCTTACTCGAGCAAGTCGTCAGGAGGTCGCCTGGGCGTTGGAGCGAGTACACGCGACAGACCTTGCGCGTCGGCCGCTCGCGGAGACCTCAGGTGGTGAGCGCCAGCGTCTCCTCCTCGCGCAGGCGCTGCTCGGGCGACCGCGCTTGTTGCTGCTCGATGAACCGCTGATCAGCCTGGATCCCCATCATCAGCGCGCCGTTGTCGAGCTCACCCGTACGCTGCAGCAAGAACTCGGCATCACTGTTCTGTTCAGTGCGCACGAACTCAATCCATTGCTGGGCGTGCTCGATCGCGTCCTCTATCTCGGCCAGGGCCATGCCGCGCTCGGTTCGGTCGAGGATGTCGTCACCAGCCCCGTGCTTTCACGGCTCTACGGTTCGGAGATCGACGTTGTGCGGCTGAATGGCCGAATCTTCGTCATGTCGGGCGGCCATGATGTCGAGCACGATGCCCACCAGCATGACCACAGCGGGCACCATGTTCACGTATGACTTCATGCAGAACGCGTTCGCTGCCGCGTGTGTGGTGGCGGTGGTCTGCGGCCTGGTCGGATATTTCCTTGTGCTCCGCGCTCAGACATTTGCCGGCCATGCGCTATCGCATGTCGGCTTCGCCGGTGCCACGGGGGCGGTACTGATCGGCATCTCGCCACTCTGGGGCCTGATCGCAATGACACTCGCGGCAGGCGTTGGCATGGGCCTGCTCGGCGAGAAGCTGAACCAGCGGGATGTGGCAATCGGCATCGTGCTGTCGCTGTCCATGGGTCTCGGCCTGCTGTTTCTGAATTTTTTTACCTCCTATGCCACACAGGCGACGACATTGTTGTTCGGCAACATCCTGGGAATCGATGCCGCGACAGTCTGGACACTGCTGTTGCTTGGCATTGCCGCCATCGCGGCACTCGCAGTCATCGCGCGTCCGCTGCTGTTCGCCAGCCTCCAGCCCGAGCTTGCCGAGGCGAAGGGCGTGTCGCTGCGACTGCTGTCGGTACTGTTCCTGGCCATTGTCGCTCTCGGTGTGGCGGAGTGCGTGCAAATCGTCGGAGTCCTACTCGTCTTCGCCCTGATGGTTGGGCCGGCCGCATCGGCGCAACGCATAACGACACGATTCTGGAGCGGCACCGCGTTGTCTGTCGCATTGGCACTGAGCGAAGCATGGCTTGGACTTGTGCTCGCCTTCCACACGGACTGGCCGACGAGCTTCTGGATTACTGCTTTGAGCAGCGGGGTCTATCTCGTTGCGGTACTCCGCGGAAACTTGCCAGTGAGGGCACGCGAGGCTACTGCTTCAGCTCCGTCACGTTGAACGCCCGGGTGGTGATGTCCGCGGTTCGATTCGCCGTTATGTGGCTTGCGGCATGGTGCCAGATTTTAGTCGTCGCCACCATGCCGCTGGAAACGTTTGCCGCCGGTCCAGATCTGCTCGGCAGCGTGCCCATTTGCCATGCCGACGCTGATAATCGGCAGCCGTCTCCCTCGTTGCCATCATCTACCAGCCACGACTGCGTGCTGTGTGTGGTCTGTCAGTCGCACAGCGGATCGATTGCGCTGCTCCCGCCGACGCCAGTACCTGCCCCGCGTCGCACAGGCGGCCTCGCGCGCTTCGATATTGCGCAACCACGCGCGCCACCGCCTTCCCCGACGAACGCGGCACAGCCGCGCGGTCCACCGTCCCTGATCTGAGTTCGGCCTGCCTATTCCGCCGCCGCCCATGGGCGTCGGCGTTGCCAACTCGCATCGGAGGATATTCCCTATGCACCAGCCAAAGTTCCTGACCGCGCTCACTGGCGTGTGTCTGCTGCCACTTCAGACCGCGCTGGCACACGGCTTCGCCGGCCCGCACATGTTCGTCAGCACGCTGATCATCGACGATCCAAACGTGGCCGACGAAGCGTCACTGCCAACTTTCTCCTACCAGCCGCAGCCAAGTGACGGCGGGCTGGTATCCAATCTCTTCGCGACGGACTTCGAGTTCGACAAGCGCATCACCGAGAACTTCGGCTTCGCCATCAATGGCGGATACCAGTGGCTCACTCAGCCGGGCATGAAGACCGCCAACGGCTGGGAGAACTTCTCCGGCACGCTCAAATACAAGCCCTACGTCAATGCCGAGCATGAGTTCATGATGTCGGTGGGCGTGATACGCAACTTCGCGCGCACCGGTGCGACCGGTTCGAATGGCGGGACGCTCGGCAATGACGACAGCAGTTCCACGGCGCCGACCTTCTATTTCGGCAAGGGCTTCGGCGACCTGCCGATCGGTTGGGCGCGCGCCTTCGCGGTCACCGGCGAGCTCAGTTACCAGATCGCCGACACGAAGCTGAAGGTCATCGGCACCGATCCGGACAGCAGCGCCTTTTTGTTCAACAATGGCACCTGGAACCAATGGTCCGGCGGACTGTCGCTGCAATACAGCATCCGCTACCTCCAGTCTCAGGTGAAGGATTTCGGGCTGCCGGAATTCGTCAACCGGCTGACACCGCTGGTTGAAGTTGCGTGGTCTTCCCCGGCAAGCCGGCCGAACCAGGGCAACACGCAATACCTGATTGCGCCCGGTATCAATTACACGGCGGAGACCTACGCGGTCGCGGTCGAGGCGTTGATTCCAGGCAACAAGCAGACCGGATCGCATGTCGGTGTGATCGCCCAGTTCCATCTCTATTTCGACGATCTGTTTCCGACCAGCCTCGGCAAGCCGATCGTGGATTGGTGGAACTGATGCGGTACGGTGCGCTGATCGGGCTTGCGATGCTGGCGCAGGTATCGCCCGTCTTCGCCCATGCGTTTCTGGAACGCGCCAGTCCGCCGGTCGGCAGCGAGCTTGCTGCCCCGCCGCCCGAGCTCTCCATTACCTTCACCGAGGGCGTGGAGCCATTGTTCAGCACAATCGAAGTGCATGGCGCGAACGGCGCCGCGATCGACACAGGCACGCCGCATGTCGCGCCCGACAGCAACCGGCGGCTGATCGTGGAATTGCCGAAGCTAAAGCCAGGCACCTACACCGTGAACTGGCATGTGACCTCGGTGGATACCCACAAGACAGAGGGCAACTACACGTTCACCGTCACACACTGAACCTGAGATTCGCAGAGGGAGAGAGCCATGCGAACGCTCCTCGCCACAGTCCTGATAGTCATGCCTTTCGCCGCCTTCGCCGATGTGGTGGGCATCCAGGTCGATCACATCTGGGCGCGCGCGGCATCTGCCGGGCATGAGGGCGCCGTCTACCTGACGATCACCGACGAAGGCACGCCGGATACTCTGACCGGCGTTACAACGCCGATCGCTGCCGAAGCCGCGGTGCATCAGAGCATCGACGATCATGGCGTGATGAAAATGCGACCGGTGGGACCGCTGCCGATCGAACATGGCAAGCCGGTGACGCTCGCGCCGGGCGGCTACCACATCATGCTGTCGGGGCTAAAACAGTCCCTGACGCAAGGGGACAGTTTTCCGATAACGCTCAGCTTCGCGAAAGCGGGACCAGTGACGGCGACGGCGATCGTGGCGAAGGCTGGGGCCAGGATGCCCAGCCTGGACCGCGGCAACATGAGCGGCATGGGCGCCATGCCCTTGCAGGGCGGCAAACAGCCTTAGTGACAATGGGCCAATAGCGCATGAGCACTTTGGAAATCGTCGTTGCATTGCTGCGCGGGGCCCACATGGCCGCGCTGGTGTCGCTGTTCGGCACGCTGGTGTTCCTCACGCTTGTGGCGCCTGCCGCCGTGGCCGAAGCAGCCAAAGAGGCTCCGCACTTGCAACGGCAGTTGCTGCGTGTCGCGCGCATCAGCGCGGTGCTCGCGCTGATCGTCGGCATTGCATGGATAGCGGTGGAGAGTGCGGTCATTGCCGGCGCCGGCAGCGTCGCAATGACGCTTCAGGCCCTGCCGGTGGTGGCGTTGCGGACACAGTTCGGGCAATGGCTGCTGGTGCGCGGCGTGCTGCTGCTGGCAGTTACGCCCCTGCTCAGACCGCGGCGTGCGGGGAATGCCGGCGCCGCGGTCCTGGCCGCGATGGCGCTTGCACTCCAGCCGATGCTTGGCCATGCCGGCGCGCTCGGCGGCAGCCTTGGCACCACCCTGATCATATCGGAGATCCTACATCTGCTGGCCGCCGGCGCGTGGCTTGGCGGTCTGCTCCCGCTGTTCATCACTCTTGGCACGCTGCCCCACAACGCCGCGGCAACAGCCTGCCGCAACTTCACGCCGGTCGGTCTGTCCGCGGTGCTGGTGCTGGGGGGAACCGCCACGGTGCAGGTCACGGAATTCATGGGTGGCGTGCCGGGACTGTTCGGCACTGGCTATGGCCACATCGCACTGGTGAAGCTCGGGCTGTTCGCTGTGCTGCTCGCGCTGGCCGCCATCAATCGCCTGGCGCTCACCGATCGGCTGGCTGGAACCGCACCGGACACAGCGCGGCGTCACATGCGCGTGTCGGTCGCGACCGAGGCGGTGCTGGGCACGCTCGTCGTGCTCACGGCGGGCCTTCTGGCGTCGCATGCGCCCGGCACGCATGAGCAGCCGGTCTGGCCCTTCGCATGGCGTCCGAGCCTCTCGGCTTTCTACGTGCCGGAGCTGCGCAACGAAGTGACTTTGGCGCTGCTCGCGGCCGGCGCCGCGGTGATCATGGCGGTCATCGGTGTGGTCTGGCGCAAAGGGCGCTGGCCAGCGCTGGTGGTAGCGGTGATCACACTTGCCCTGGCGATCCCGCATCTCGATCTGCTGTTCGTCGCAGCCTATCCGACCAGCTTCTTCACCTCGCCCACCGAATTCGCTGCCACCGCTATCGTGCACGGTGCCCGCCTGTTCGCCTCGAACTGCGTTGCCTGCCACGGCGCCCAGGGACATGGCGATGGTCCCGCCGCGAAATCCCTGCCGCTGCCCCCCGCCGACCTCACCGCAAGCCACTTCTGGGCGCACAACGACGGTGAGCTCTACTGGTTCATCTCGCACGGCATTACCGCTCCTGATGGTGCAACAGCGATGCCTGGCTTCGCTGGCACACTGTCGAGCGAGGCAATTTGGGACCTCATCGACTACCTGAGCGCACACAATGCCGGCGATACGATGCAACGCACCGGGAACTGGCAGCAGCCGACGCCGATGCCGCAGTTCGATGCACAATGCGCAAATGGACGGGTCATTGATCTCGATGATCTGCGCGGCCATGCGCTTCGCATCATCGCGGTATCCGGCGATGAGTTGCCCGAACCATCTTCGGCCGGCGATGTCGATGCGATGACGATTCTCGTTACCCGCAAGATTGCCACGGAACAGGCTGGCCCCGCCTGCATCGCAAGCGAACCGCAGGCATGGACGGCGCTGGCCATCATCGTAGGGTCGTCGCCGGATACGCTGGCGGGCACACAGCTGCTGGTCGATCAGAACGCTTGGCTGCGCGCCAAGTGGCGCCCCGGCGACCCCGAGGATTGGAACGATCCTCGGGTGCTGTCGGCACTACTCCGAAACATCGCCGCCCATCCGATCATCGCTGCGTCCGACGCCCACGCCCACCATCACTGACGCAGGTTGGTGAATCGGCGCGTCTCGTTGGCGCTATTAGACCGGGAACGAGGGAGGCCAGCCCCTCAAGTATGATCGCCGCGAACTTGCGCCACGCCTCACGAGGATCCGTGGCCGAACCCACGATTTCGCGAGGCAATTCCATGACGCGCGCAATCGCTGCCGCGAGGCTCACCGCCTCAGGCTCGCATAACGTCGCAAGCGGGCTGTCTCCGAGTTGTTCAGGCAGTCCACCCACCCGAGTCGCTATCACACGACGACCCGTGGCCAGCGCCGTTGGCGCGATCCCGCTCTGGCTCGCCTCGCGGTATGGCAGCACCACGACATCCGCCCAATTCAGGAGTGTGTTGACCTCGCTCTCCGGCACCCAGCGATTCTCAACCTTGACGCCGGGCAGGACCCGCAAAGCAGCCAGTGCCGCGCTCTCCGGCCCGTTACCGACAACCCGCACCTCAAGATCCGGGGGGGGCCCAAGCGATCGAAGCGCCTCCGCCAGGAGATCGAGTCCTTTATAAGCCCGCAGCCGTCCGAAACAGAGCAGTCGGCGGGGGCCTGTGCGTGCAGCCAGCGGTGCAACGGCACCGAAGCTGAGCGGAGGCAGTGAGGCAACGAGGACCGGCGTGCCTGGTCGGAGAGAGCCGTTCGCCCTCAGCCTCTCGGCTACGTGCATGGACAGCACAATTATCAAGTCAGCGCGCCGAAGCAGCGCCCGTTGCGACATCTCGAGCAATGGAATTCGATCGCCAGGATGCGCCTCGGCGTCATGCACGATAACTGCCGCGGGGACACCAATGCGATGCAACGCGAGGATCATCAGCAGATCGAGCGGACCTGGCATGGCACACACGGCGAGCTGAGGGTCAAGGCGGCGCAGGTGTCTGCTAAGCTTCATGACGGTGATCGGGGCTTGTATGAGCCGCCATGCCAGCCCGGCCACCCCGGCATAGGTTTCTACGGGAAGCTCACAATTTGCTCCGTCCAGTCCATGCATGACTTCCGCGCCAGTTGAGAGTGATAGTACTGACGCTACGCCACCCAGCGCCCGCAATCCTTCGGCCAAGGAAACCGCCAGGCGCGGCCCGGCCCCGAATCGACCCCATTGCCAGACAATCACCCTCATGCGTTCGCACGTTCGCATTGAGCGTCGCGGGCCTCACTTGGGGTTTCCAATCGATGCTTTCGATACACGATACGGTTGACATACTGTCGGCGCTGGCCCACGGCAACTCGTGGGCGGCGCCGAGTAATGGCGACTTGCACGGAGGATCGGCTCATCGCATCCGGCAACCATTGCCTGGCAGGCGCCGGTTCGGGAAGCCCGTGACGGCATGAGCCAAGATGGCATCTCGCCGTTGCACAAGGCTTGGCGGCTTTTGCCCACCACTGCGCGGCGGCGCCTCTTCAGTTCTCTGACTGCCCTCGCTGCGCCCGCTGTTGCCCGCGATCCGCCACCCCCACACGGCGGCATCGCGGTGGTTGGTGAACTCTCTGCCAGCACCGGCCTCGGTGAGAGCGCCCGCCTCATGATACAGGCCCTGACGAAACTCGGCGTGAGGCACTGGGGGGTTGATGTTGGGCCGGCGTGGCAACGAGCGGCGAGACCTCCTTTGCATCGTCCCCAGCTGCCGCATGGGGTGCCTCTCGTCGTGCACGCCAATGCTCCAGTTTTGCCCGTTTCGTTGCTGAGACTGCCGCGCGCCATGGTGCGCCAGCGTCGGGTCATAGGATATTGGCACTGGGAATTATCCAGGCTGCCGCCGGACTGGGCTGCCGGCGCGTCCTTCGTCCACGAAATTTGGGTCCCCTCGCGATTTACCGCCGAGGCCGTCGAAGCGCTGCGGCCAGGTGCAGTCCATGTGGTTCCCCACGCGGTCGCTGCCGTGCCGCCATCGCCGTCAGCGCTCGATCGCCAGTCATTCGGCCTCCCTCATGATGCGGTAGTGGTCGTGGCACCCTTCAATCTGGCGTCGTCACTTGAGCGCAAGAATCCCCACGCGGCGATCGCCGCGTTTCAGGCCGCGTTTGGTCATCGCCGCGATCGCATCCTGGTGCTGAAAATCAGTCACGGGACGCACTTCCCGGCGGATTTTGACCGTATTATGCAGGCCGCCAACGCGCCCAACATCCGTCTTGAGACGCGTGACCTGCCCCGAGCGGACAATTACGCGCTGCTTGCAGCATCCGACATCGTCTTGTCACTTCATCGCAGCGAGGCGTTCGGACTCAACCTCGCTGAGGCGATGCTCTTGAGCAAGCCCGTTATCGCGACGGGTTGGTCCGGCAATATGGAATTCATGGACCCGCAAAGTAGCGCCCTGGTGGGCTACCGACTGATCCCTGCGCGCGATCCGCGTGGCACGTACGATGTGCCGCACGCCGTCTGGGCGGACCCCGACCTGACGGATGCCGTTGGGCATTTGCAGCGTCTGGCGGATGACGAAATGGAGCGCCAGGCACTTGGAGCGCGGGCTCGCGAAACAGCACAATCGCGTCTTGGTCTGGGACCGTTCCGAACTGCCTTGGCAGCAATTCTAGGGTTGGACGACCACTTTGCCGACACGTGGGGTGCCGGCGAAGGGTTGGACGGCCTTTAGCCTCACATTCCAGCTGAGGCGGTTGCAATTTGATGCAGGCACAGGCATAGCCGGTGGACTTCGTCAAGAAAAGACGAGGATATACGGCCCGAATGTCAGTCCAATCCACAGCCAGAGAGACCGCCCATGCCGAGCTGCCTGATTACGGGGATAACCGGCCAAGACGGTGCCTACCTTTCGAAGCTGTTGCTGCAGAAGGGATATCGGGTCGTTGGACTCGTACGCCGCTCCTCATCTTCTGACGTTGTTGGCGAACGTCTGCGCTGGCTCGGCATTCGGGAGGATGTTGAGTTGGTCGACGGCAACCTTGGTGATCTGTCAAGCTTGATCCGTACTGTGCAAACCTACAAGCCTGACGAGGTCTACAACCTGGGAGCACAAAGCTTCGTTGCAGCGTCATGGAACCAGCCGCTGCTGACTGGGCAGGTCACCGCCCTCGGCGCGGTCAATGTTTTGGAGGCTACGCGAATTGCGTGGCCACAGGCGCGCTTCTACCAGGCTTCATCATCCGAAATGTTCGGGCGGATCCAGGAAGCACGTCAAAACGAAGCTACCCCGTTCTATCCTCGTTCGCCCTATGGCGCGGCGAAGCTGTACGCGCACTGGATGACGGTGAACTATCGCGAGAGCTTCGGCTTGCATACCTCATCCGGCATCCTGTTCAATCACGAGAGCCCGTTGCGGGGAATTGAATTCGTCACCCGCAAAATCACCGATGGAGTTGCGCGCATCAAGCTCGGTCTCGCGAGCGAGCTTCATCTTGGCAATCTGGAGGCAAAGCGCGATTGGGGACACGCACGGGACTACGTCAGGGCGATGTGGTTGATGCTGCAGCAGTCGGAACCGGATGACTACGTGGTAGCCACTGGGCGGACGGTGTCGGTTCGGGAATTCTGCCGCATGGCATTTCGCCAGGTGGGTCTAAACTACGAGGACCATGTCGTGACTGAGGATACGCTTAAGCGTCCGGCGGAAGTCGATCTGCTACTCGGCAATTCGACCAAGGCGCGCCATGTCCTGGGATGGGAGCCCAAGATATCACTTGAGGAGATGGTCGCTGAAATGGTTGAGGCAGACCTGACTCGACACCGCAACCGAATGCGGACCTGCAGTAGCTGAACTGGTGGGCATGAAGCGGGAGAGTGGCGTGACTTGGCCAGCACGTTGCGGATTCCGCGATTGCGCCGTCGACGGCGACCTCGCGGCGCCCGAGGCGACTAAGGACCTGACGTGGCTGTGCCACCGCGCCGAATCCTGATCACCGGGGCGGCGGGATTTGTTGGTCGCCACCTGACAGCGAGCCTTGTTGCCGCCTATCCAGATACAGCCTTGTTCACGCCCGCGGTTGACGTGCGGGATGCGAAGGCCGTTGCCGACGCTGTGCGGCAGGCGGCGCCCGAGGCGTGCTTCCATCTCGCCGCGGTGTCCTCCATTCGGGCGGCGCAGGAAGATGAAGACGAGGCGTGGGAGGTCAACCTGCATGGCACATTGCGGGTGGCGCGGGCGATCCTGCGTCATGCGCCCGGTTGCCAGATGCTGTTCACGTCGACCGCCGATGCCTACGGCGGTTCGTTCCGCGCCGGAACGCCGGTTGACGAGGATACGCCCTTGGCCCCAATGAGTGTGTACAGCGCAACGAAGGCTGCCGCTGACCTCGCGATCGGGAGCATGGCCGGCCAGGGATTGCGCTGTGTGCGGATCCGGCCATTCAATCATACGGGACCTGGGCAAACCGCCCAGTTCGTGGTTCCCACATTTGCACGCCAGATCGCACGCATAGAGGCTGGATTGCAACCACCGTTGATACAGGTCGGCAATGTTGACACTTGGCGTGATTTCCTGGATGTGCGTGACGTCTGTGCGGGGTACCTTGCGTGCATCGCCATGGGAGACAGGTTGGCGTCTGGCAGCATTCTGAATCTCGCGTCAGGCACTGCTCGGCGAATCGGTGATATCCTGTCCGACTTGCAGGCTCTGGCCGGCATA
>Ga0210395_10001251_pt1 | contig 19723 bp, 20 predicted proteins | sample IncBWH4OmetaG_FD_150861 | JGI IMG/M metagenome (GOLD analysis project Ga0210395, IMG submission 150861) | Forest soil microbial communities from Barre Woods Harvard Forest LTER site, Petersham, Massachusetts, United States - Inc-BW-H-4-O ...
GGTGAGGGCGGCGAGCATGATGTCCAGGTCGGCGTTGAGGTTGACGGTGGAGGAGAGCGCGTCGGCGCAGAAGGCGCGGATGATCTCGGCGAGCCGTTGCTCGATGGTCATCCGCCGGGCGTACTGCCTGATGAGGTTGCGGGTGGTCATGTCGTGATCGTTGGTGATGATCACGGTGGGGGTGTCGCGGCCGAGGCCGGTGACGATGAGCTGGCGGACGGTGCCGGGGTAGGCGGTGAGCTTGGCGGCGGGGTCTTCGTGCACCCGGGGGTGGGCGGGCTGACCGAAGTTGCTGGCCCGCTCCAGGGTCACGGTCTTGAAGTCCTTGCTGGTCAGGCCGCTGATGTAGCGGGTCAGGGCGGGTGAGCGCATCCGCAGGGTGAGGAACTTGACGCCGCGGGCGTCGAGCTCGCCGAGCACAGGCTGGGTGGTGACCTTCTGGTCCATGACCAGCATCGCCGGGTCTTTCCCGCTGGCGGCTTTCCAGTGGTCGCAGAACGCGATCGCCTCGCGGGCCTGGGTGGCCTTGGAGATGTCGGCGCTGGCGTAGACCAGGTTGTGGGTGCCGCTGTCCTGGGCGAAGAAGGTGAGCACCGAGCGGGCCCGCTGGGAGCGTTTGGGCACGTAGTGCTTTTCCAGCACGGGGTCATGTCCCCAGTGCATGACGGCGTGGAAGTCCAGGTCGAAGATCGCCTCCTCGCCGCTGGCGAGCCCGGCAGAGATCATCTGCTGGTCGAGGGCGGCCAGGAAGCCGCGCTGGTGATCGTGCGAGAGCCGGTAGGAGTAATCGGTGAGCGCTGATTTCTTGGGCAGCACGGCTAGCCCGGCCAGCAGGGCGGCGGCGGGGTCGGTGAGCAGGTCGTCGACGTGGGAGACCCGCCGGGTGCGGGTGAGCTTGAGTGCCAGCAGGGACAGCAGCCAGGAGATCGCGGGGATGACCCGGGTGCCGGGGTAGCCAGCCCGGCCGGCCAGGTCGGGCAGGTCCAGGTTCACCAGGTCGGGGAGCACCAGCAGCAGCCCGGCCCGCGTGGACTCCAGCTGCCGCGGCCAGGTGTCAAAGTCGATGACCGACGCCCGGGGAAGGCGCGTGTCGCGGCCCGGGGTGGCCGGCGAGATGCTCTCGGCGGGCTGCGGGCCGCGCACCAGCCGGCCGAACCCCTCCTCGGCGAGGATCTCCCCGACACTGGTGCGGTTCAGCGGCCTGGCCTCGGCGGCCAGCCGGGCGGAGATCTCGTAGGTGGACAGGCCCTGCCGCCGCAGCTCGATGACCCGGCCGCGGGCCCGGTCCTTAGCCGGGGCCGTCCCGGGCGGCGGGCCCGGCTTGCGGGGCGGAGCGAATAGGTCCAGCTTCCCGGCGCGGAACTCGCGCACCAGGCTGACCATCGCCCACCTGGTGTAGCCGAACCGCTGCCCGGCCTGCTCGTAGGTCAGGCCCTCGGTGAACCAGGCGCGCAGCGCCTCATAGCGGCGGTGGTTCAGCTGCACCGGAGCGGCGAACCACTCCGCCTCCCCGCGTTGCGGCGATCCGGCTGTCACATGGCAAGCCTGCCATACCTGCCATCTGGCCGATTGCCGCCCGGGATCCACCTCGATGCCTGGTAACAGCCCATTTTCCGGCCGTTTCCCTGCTGGGGCAGCGTTGATCACGACACGATAACAACTTACATCGATGTCATACGACAGCCTGATTACCACAACAACCTGCGTGGGAATCAGCGGCGACGCGACAAGGTTTCACCAGGTCAGCACCAGGAGAAACCCTGGCAGCCCGGCAAGCCCAGCGAAGAGAGTTGCGCTCAACCACCTACGCGGAAATCCGCGTTAGAGCGTGTCCCGTGGATCTTGATGCCCATCCCGGTGATCGGCGTCGGGACGGCGTCGCAGTTCATCGGGACCTTCCCGGCCGTGCTCGCGTTCTCGATCCTGCTCGCCGCCCCCGAGCCCGTCCGCGCAGGCCGGCATCCGGCGCGCGTTTCAGGCCAGCACCCCCTACGCGCCGATGCGACGGTGAAAGCCGCCACATCGTGTCAGCCGACCTGAACGCGGGCGAGCAGCGCCGTCAGGTCCTTGACCTGGATTCGCTCGAGCGAGCGGACGGCCTCTTTGATCTCGTTCGCAAGGTCGCTGTCGATGCGGCCGCCCGCAAGCTGGTCGAACTTGCCGGCGACGTCGTCCCAGGTAAACGGGTGCGACGGCATCCCGGGATAATCCTGCACTTCGCGCGTGAACGTAGTGCCGTCCTTGAGGCGCACGGTGATCCTGGCTGGCATCCGCTGCGGGTACTGGTCGGTGTAGGCCGCGTTCGGCCGGGCGGACACCTTGGTCATCAGCGACTGGACGTCGGGTCTTGTGATGCGGTCTTCGGCGAACTGGGCCGGCATGACGTTGCCGTCCAGGAGCGCCACGGCGAGCAGATAGCGCAGGTCGTGGTCGGCCTGTTCCTTGGTGCGCACGTCGGTCTCGGTGCCGTACTGCCCGCCGCCGGTGAAGTCGTAGGTGATCTGCGGCACCTCGGCCTCGATCGAGGCGATCGTGCCCGGATCAAACCCCGCTGCGGCGTCCAGCCGCGGCGTGTTCGCGGCGGCGAGCTGGATCATGGCGTCGATCGCCGACTGGGTGTGGATCTGGGCGTCGTACTTCTTGATCGTGCTGGTGGTGACGCCCTCGTAGCCTTCGTGGTCCCAGTCGACGCGCAGCCGCATGTGCAGCAGGTTGTCAATCCCGAACGGCCCCTCGACCACGCGCAGCGGCCCTTCCACCCCGCGCCGGGCCAGGAACAGCGCGTTCATCGCGCCGAGCGCCGACTGCCCCGACGCCAGGCCCTTCCACTGAGACAGTGGCTTGGCGCGGATGACCGCGAATGAGGCATCGCTGCTGGCGGCCATCGCGATCGCGTTGGCGATCTGCGGCTCGGTCATGCCCAGCAGCCGTCCGGCCGCGGCGTTGTGCGAGAAGGCCAGCTGCGCGGTGTGATCGAAGCCGCGCGTCATGAAGTTCCCGTGGTCGACCAGTCGCGACTGGACCGTGTACCCGAGCGCCACCCCGACCATCAGGTCCCGGCCGCTGCCCCCGGCGAGCTCGGCGGCGGTCAGGGCCACGCCGAAATTGTCCGCGGTGTGACACGTCTCGGTCGGCGCGAGGAAGTTATCCATGAAGTCCACGTAGCGGACCAGCACCGTATGCCAGAACGCGGCGTAGACCGGATTGGCCTGGCCGCCGCCGATCAGCGTGATGCCGTGACCGCCGCCGAACTCTTTGACCTGGTCGCGGCACGCGTTGACCGGGACGGCGCCCAGGGCCGCGATGCAGCAGGCGAGCGAGTCGAGGATGTGGATCGGCAACTGCCCGCGCGAGTCGGCGGACAGGTCGTCGAACGTCGCCCGGGCCGCGTACCGCGCGAGCGCCTGGACCTGCGTTTCGTGATCGGCTGCGGTAGCGCGCGGCTGGGCAGCGGTCGCGCGGTCGGGCTGTTCCGGCGTCGATGCCATGAGGTACCTCCGGTCAGGCAGAAGGCAGGGGAGAGGAGAGGGGATGGGCACAAGGACGCGTTCTGTTCCTCTAACTTAGCCGCGCAAGTTTCATCGATGCGATGGCGCGACGAGGACACGCTTCGGTCGTGCATCACCTGCCGCAACCAGAGGAAACCCGGGAACGGGCATCGACGCTGCGGTCCACGCTGGTGTTCGTGGGCCTGGCATGTGCGTTGATGGCTGCCGTCGTGGGCGGGTGGCCTGGTGGAACCGTCATCCTGCCATCGACCAAGGCAGGCCCGGGCGATGCGGCCAGTGATTGACGCCTACACGCACTAGCAAGGTGTGCAGCTGGGACGTAGCCGGGCAACCCCAGGCCGCACGCCCGCGCGGGCACGATCTACCATAGGCGGCATATCGTCCCGCCAAGTGAAGGAACCCGTATGAGTGCACCAAGCAGCTATAAGCAGTCAGTCACCGTGCCGCTGCCCTCCGACGGCGATATCCGCGCGGTGATCGGCGAGGACTACAACCCCGACACCACGCTCAACGTCATTAAGATGTTCGCCGGAACTGGGGAATTTTACCCCGCGCTAATAGCCATGGTGCGAGCGATCTTCGGCACTCCCGACATAGACACCAAGCACCGCGAGATGATCATCCTGCGCTCCGCGTCAATCCTCGACGTGCCGTACGAGTGGCAGGCCAATACAGTCTTTGCCGCCAACGCCGGACTGACCGGCGCTGAGATCGAGGCCACCACGAGCGACGGACCCGTCTCCGGAGTAGCGCCCGATTACGTGCTGATCTGCACCGCGACCGACGAACTGTTGCGCACTGGAACGCTCACCGACGACACGCTGCGCACCATGCTCGACACGTTTGGCCCGGTAGTGACCCGCAAGTACATCGTCACCATCTCGTGGTTCAGCATGCTGAGCCTGTTCCTGAACGCCTCGCGCATGCCACTCGAGACCACCGACAAGGTCGGCCTCCGCACCGGTCCACTTGGCTGACACCAACTGGTGGAGCACCAGCGCGTACGAGCGGTTGCGGCAACGTCATGGCCGGGACACCGCCGCCCGGTGCGCTTCTGTCAGAACCCGCGGGCCGAGCCGGGCACGGCCCGGTGTGAGCTGGAGCGTGTCCCGTGGATCATAGTGCTGGATCTCGCGGCCAGATCCGGATCGACGCGAGGGCGACGGTGCCTTGGTACATGAACTCGCGCTTGTCGTACCGGGTCGCCACGGCGCGGCGCTGTTTGAGCTTGCCAAAGCAGCGCTCGACGGCGTTGCGCTCTTTGTAGCGTGCCCGGTCAAAGGCGGGCGGGCGGCCGCCCGCGCTGCCGCGACTGCGGCGGTGCTTCTTCTGGTCGTCCATCACCGGGATGACCGCCTTGATCCCGCGCTTGCGCAGGTAGGCGCGGTTTGGCCGCCGAGGAGTACGCCTTATTACCCATCGCGACACCGGGCCGGGTACCGGCCGTCCCAGGCCGCGGCGGCTGATGCGGATGGCCTCCAGCAGCGGGATGAACCGCGGGCAGTCGCCGTGCTGGCCGGCGCTGAGGATACGGCTGACCGGGCGGCAGCGCCGGTCCGCGGCCAGGTGGATCTTGGTGCTCAGCCCGCCGCGGGAGCGGCCCAGCGCCTCCCGGCCCGGCCCTGCCGGGTTCTTGTCATTCGCCGCCGCCCCCCGTGACCAGGTCTGCGGGCAGGGCGCGGCGAGCACCGGCGGCGTGCTAGTGCGCGCGCACCACGGTGGAATCCGCGCTGACCGTCCAGTCCTTTCCCTCGGCCTCATCGCAGTCGGCCCGCAGCCCGTCCAGGATCTTCTCCCAGGTCCCGTCCAGTGACCAGCGGCGATGGCGGTTATAGACGGTCTTCCAGTTCCCGAACCCTTCCAGCAGGTCGCGCCACGGGCACCCGGTCCGGGTCCGGAAGAAGATCCCGTTGATCACCATCCGGTGATCGGCCCACCGGCCGCCGGGTGATGGTCTTGACGGGCCAGCCGCGCAGGGCGATGAAGACCACCGCCTGGCAGAGGCCGACGGCGCCCAGCCGTGCATGCCGGCCGCGCCCTTCGGCGCCGAGAACCAGCCTGCGGACGATGGCCGGGCGCACCAGCGCGATCTGCTGCGCGACGAAGCTACCGCCCGGCTCGCGCGGCACATCGCATCGTTCCCCGCCGACGCGGCGCGATCAGCCAAGCAGGTACTCAACGAGCTGCCCATGCGTGGCGCAGACGCCATCCGCGCCGACGCCCGCCGGTTCCGTCAGCTGGTCGTCTCGGACACTACCCAAGCCCGCACGGCCACCCGCTTTACCCAGGGCCTGCAGACCCGCGGCCCGCTCGAACTCGAACTCGCCGACCGCGTCGGAGCCCTTTCATAGGTCCTGCCGTATGCGGACCGTAGCATCACGGCCCGTTCGGGATCAGTGAATTTTCTGCCGAACGGGCCGTGGTATCACCTCGCCCACGGCCCCGATCACGATGCTTGCAGCCAGGCCAGCAGGTCGGCGTTGATGGTGGCGGCGTGCGTGGTGGGCATGCCGTGCGGGAAGCCGTGGTAGGTCTTCAGCGTCCCGTTCTGGACCAGCTTGGCCGACAGCGGCCCGGAGTCGGCGTAGGGAACGACCTGATCGTCATCGCCGTGCATGACTAGCACGGGCACGGAGATCTTCTTCAGGTCTTCGGTGAAGTCGGTCTGGGAGAAGGCGACGATCCCGTCGTAGTGCGCCTTCGCGCCGCCCATCATGCCCTGGCGCCACCAGTTATCGATGATGGCCTCCGACGCTTCCACGCCCGGCCGGTTGTAGTTGTAAAACGGGCCCGAGGCAAACTCCCGGTAGAACTCCGAGCGACGGGTCGCGACTTGCGCCTGCAGGCCGTCGAACACCTCCTTGGGCAGGCCGCCCGGATTGGCTTCGGTCTTCAGCATCAGCGGCGGAACCGAGCTGATCAGTACCGCCCTGGCCACCCGGCTTTCGCCGTGCCGCGCAATATAGTGCGCCACCTCGCCGCCGCCTGTCGAGTGGCCGACGTGAACGGCGTCGTGGAGATCCAGGTGTGCCGTCACTGCGGCGAGATCGTCGGCGTAGTGATCCATGTCGTGGCCGTCGGCGGTCTGGGTGGACCGCCCATGGCCGCGCCGGTCGTGGGCAATGACGCGATAGCCGTGCAGCAGGAAGAACATCATCTGCGTGTCCCAGTCATCGGCCGACAGGGGCCATCCGTGGCTGAACACGATCGGCTGACCGGTTCCCCAGTCCTTGTAGAAGATCTCCGTGCCATCGGCGGTAGTAATCGTACCCATGTGATGCTCCCTTTCTAGATGGTGCTGGTGCAGGGAAGGACGGCGGTCACTGTGCCTGCTACATACCCAGTCAGGTCAGGTGAAAGGGCCTGGTCCAACTCGGACCACCGGTCCGCCGGGTCCTCCGGGAAAACCGCTCCCAACAGTAGCGCCGACCCTCGAATCGCTGCGCCTGGATGGAACCGCAGCACCCAGATCGTTCCATTTGGAGAGCCGTCGTGACGGACTTGCAGCTGGGCGAGGGCGTACCAAACGGCGGATCTAGCGTGCTTTGGTCCAGTTTCCGAGGGTCACCATGGTATGTGGACCGGCGTTCGGTTGCCGAGGCCGCGGCCGCAGTGGACGACGATGCGCTGGCCGGTGATGAACCCGGCGCCCTCGGAGGCAAGGAAGCTCACGGTTTGCGATGTCGCCGGGAGTTCCATCCGCCCGGCGGGCACCGAGGCGAGCTAGGCCTTCTTGACGTCGTCGGGGGACGTCGGCGTGGCGCTCGACGAGGATGAAGCCGGGGGCGCGACCGTGTTCACGGTGATGCCGAACGGGGCCAGTTCGGGCCAGCTGCGGGTCAGGCCGATCTGTGCGTACAAGACGGAGCCGACCCGGCCTGAGACAATGCTGGCCAGGACACACCAACCCGTGGCCAGCCCAGGCCAGACAGAGGGAGAGCTGTGAAGACGATCGGGTTGCTGGGCGGAATGAGCTGGGAATCTTCGATCGTCTATGAGCAGATCATCAACCAGGAAGTGCGTGCCCGGCTGGGCGGGGTGCACTCCGCCAGCCTGCTGATCCGTTCCTACGACTTCGCCCAGATCGAGCGGCTGCAGTCCGCCGACGACTGGGAGCAGGCTGGGCAGCTTCTGGCCGCTGATGCGGCCCGGCTGCAGGACGCAGGGGCGCAGATCCTGGTGCTCGCCACCAACACCATGCACCAGGTGTATGCCCAGATCGCAGCAGCGGTCAGCATCCCGTTCCCCCACATCGCGGACGCTACCGGGGCCGCAGTCAGCGCGGCCGGGCTGAGCCGGGTCGGGCTGCCGGGCACCCGCTTCACCATGGAGCGCGGCTTCTACCGGGACCGGCTCGAAGCCACCCACCACCTCCAGGTCCTCGTGCCTGCCGAGGCCGACCGTGCACTGGTGCACCGGGTTATCTACGACGAGCTCGTACAGGGCGTGATCAGCGACGCCTCCCGCCGGCACTACCTGGAGATCATCGGACGGCTGACCGAGGCTGGCGCGGAAGGGGTCATCGCCGGCTGCACCGAGATCGAGTTGCTCGTCACCGCCGATGACGCCGGGCTGCCTTACTTCCCCACCACCCAGCTGCACGCGAAGGCCGCCGTGGGCCTGGCGCTTGCCCGCCACGCAGATTTACCGTTCAGGCGCGGCGTCCGCGACCAGGCCAGCGATTAGACTGCCGCCCAGATCGAATCTGGTACGCTCGCCGCAGCCAGCAATTGTAACGCATCGTGGCGTCCATATCTGAGCGTGAACGACCTGATCGCCGATTGCGCGCGCTCATCGGAGTGGACTTCACAGCAAGCCGGTGACGCGCAGGTTGCCCTGATCTATGTAAGTCCGGATGTGCCGGCAGAGCCGGCGTCGCTTCGGGTATGTCCTGGTACGGGCAGCGCTGGTGGGGCCAGGGGGTGATCGCGTGCTTCGCTGGCGTAATCGGCTCACATCTGCGGAAGCGCGACTGGCACGTCACGCTGCTCGTTGCCGCCGACAGTATTCCGTACGCTGATGACTGGTATCGGCGGTCAGGCAGGCTCGCGTTCTGCTGGGTCGAGCGGGCGGCCGACCTCGGCCAGGATCCGCTGGCTCATCGCCAGCGTCATCCCGAAGGTGAGCCATTGAGCGGGGTCGTTGCCCCATCGTTCTTGGACCCGGGCGAGCGCGCTGCCGAGGGTGTCGTCGGCGGCGTGAACCGCCGTGGCCAGAAGCCTGCGGTCGGCTGGCGTGCCGGCCGAGGCCACCCACGCCGTGTAGGCCTCAGTGGCCGATGCCGTCTTCGCGAGCATCGCGCTGAGAACCGGCATCGGACGGGCATTGCCCGATCCGTCTACCAGGGCCCGGGCCATCGACCGGATGTAGATGGCGATCCGCCCGCCCGAAAGGAGCGCCTCGTCCGCCCGGCCGAGCGCCGCTCGTTCCCGGCGGGCCCGGGCGTTCCACCGGGTGCTGAGCCGATCACTCTGGTATTCGCGGCGGGCCGTGGCGATGGTGTCGACCAGCGTGAGCGCGTCTCGGCGCCATGAGGCCGCTTGGTCGGGGGTCCAGGGCGAGCCGATGCCCATGCTGATCGCGCGCAAGATCTCGGTACAGCGGCGCAGCGGCGCGAGCGCCGTGGACATGACGGCGTCGGGCCCGGGCGCGGACGGGCTCAGCAGCACGGCGATCACGGCGACCCCCGCGCCGATCAAGGTTTCGACAATACGCTCGCCCCCGTAACCGGGCGTGGCTCGTCCTATCAGGAACACGAGCAGCGCGCTGACCGGTACCTGCACCGCGCCCTGCGGGCCCAGGCGGGCGGTCCAGCCCACGAGCAGGCCCGCGAAGATGATGATGCCGATGCTCCAGGCGCTTGGGGCCAGGAACTGACTCACCGCGAGCGCGGCAGCGACCCCGACCACTACCCCGGCCACGCGCTGGAAGGCTCGCGACAGGGAGTCGTATACGGTCGGCTGGACCACCAGGACCACAGCGAGTGGCGCGAAGTAGGGCCGGCTGTGCGGATCGGCCGCAAGGGCCGCCGCCCAGGCGAGCCCGGCGGCGACCGCCGTCTTCGCCGCCAGGAACACCTGCTGCCGGGTGACGAGCCCTGGCCAGACCATGCCGGGCTGCAATGACACGAGGGGAGGGCGCCATCTGCTCATAACCCTAGCTTTTCAGGATCCGGCAAGTCCGCCGAGGTTACGCCCTCGCCAGGGGCTCGTGAGCGGCCCGGCCGCCTGGGCGACCAGGCGGCCGGGCCGCGTTCTTGAACGTCAAGCCGAACGTGCCCGCCGAAATCCAGCACGAGGTGATCGAACTCCATGCAGCCGTAGAACCCGTCGCTGCACACGCCGCTCTAGCGGTCATCCACAGAACAATCATTCGGGCGCGGCACGGGCGGCCGTGCCGATTCGCCTGGTCCGGCGACAGAACGGCGGGTACGCGCGCGCAAGCTACGCCAGCGGCGGCGGCGGTGCGTCACGGGTGCCGCGGATCGCAGGCGACGTGACCGCCGGCTCTGCCCTTGTCAGCTGCGTGCTGGTGAGCTATGCGCCCGGCGCGGAAAGGCGCCGGTTTTGATCTGCTCCGGCGCGGCTAGCCGCCGGGGACTGCCTTATGGGGGTTCAACTCGGTTTCATGGGGGTTCAACTCGGTGGCAAGGTCATCTGGGCCGGTTTACCGGGCTGCGGCTGCGGTCGGGGACTGGCGAGCGGCAGCGGGAGGCTGTCACTGTGCTTCCCCGATGATGAAGCGTCGTGCTGCGGCTGCCGCGGTCCGGCCCTGCCTGCGGCCCGGTCCCGGCTCACCGCCCTCGTCGTTTCCGCAGGTGAAATGCCTGGGCCGGTCGGGCAGGCCGGTGCCGCCGCCTGGTGTCGCCTGCGAAATGCGGGCCTGGCCGGCCCTTGCCGTGTTAGGTTGGAGTGGTGATACATCACCGAATCGGTGATGCAGCACGTCCGTGGGGGTTCAAGTCCCCCCTCGGACACATTTTCGAATTTCTTCTGTAATGAGGCCTTTCGCGGTTGCATGTACACTGCAGGGCTATACATTAGTATTCAGAGATAGTCCGTCTGCGGCTCTTCTCATCGTCCGGCGTGTCTTCCCTACCTAGAGCCGGCCGGCGAGTCTGCAGGCTGCGAGCTGCACCGCCTCCCAGACGGTGGCGAAGGGCGGCGCATCCCGGCTGCGCCATCACCATCACCGTCAGCCCGCCGGGGCAGTTTTAACATCCGCGGTCAGCCACGCACCCTGATCCCCGCAGCACCGGAGCCGCCGCCGAACCGGCACCCGGCCCGGCCGCCGGACAAACCGGCACCGCCACCCAGCCCTCGCCACCGCTCAAGCCAGGGTTTGCTGCCGCACGCCCACCAGGACCCAGTTTCCATGTCAGCCGGTGCCGGCTGAAAAGTGCCAAAAGAGCCCGGTCAGGGTAGGTGTTTGGCCTGAAGTCCAGTCCGCCAAACCAAAACGAAGCCGTGCCGTGCACGGTGGTTGTCAGCGGCCGTCATGAGGCGCTACAGCACGTTACCCGGCAAGCCGGCAGGCTGGTGACCTGCCACCAAAGGCCCGGTCGACCGTGCACCTGGTTCTACACGCTGCGATGCGGTCACGACGGCATACCTATCTCAGCCAAGCCATGTCCCGGCAGTGCTAGCCCTAAACGCCCCGGTAGGACTCCACCACGAGCTGGGCGGCGTTGAAACCCCTCTGGCAATCCCTCGACCATGATCACCTTCGTGTCCCCGGCTCGGAGATCGACGTAGTTGTCACTAAAGCGTGCGCCGAGGGCAGGGCTGAGCACGCGCACGAAGTATGCGAATCCCGACGCAGTGATCGAAACGGTCGCCGAAGTCGGAGGAAGCGGGGTTATGGTCACATCGAGTTGCGGCGCTGACCACGGCAGATTCTTCGGTGGTCGAAGAACGCCCGATTGGCGGGGAACGTCCCGTCCAGGCTGGATACCCAGGCAAACCAATCGGGCCCCACCTCATCGGCCGTGCCCCGCCAGACCGGAACCGCTGAGGCCGGCGCGATCTCCACTTGAACCGTGGTCTCGTTGTGCACCGTGCCGTCGAACGCCGCGAGCTGGACCGCCGCCTCCGTCCCGATGATGTCGGCCGTGCTATTAGCGATCCAGAGCTCGACACCTTGATCATGGACGGGCTGGAACGAGGCGAGCACCGGGGCGAAGGCCCGCTTGGCGCAGTAGTAGCCGGCCTTTCGGCGGCTCCGGGAACTGCTGGCCCACACTCTGCTGGTGGTCGGCGAACGAGGCCGGCCACACCTCGGCGATTGCCTCTGCACCCATTGGTTCGTCTCTCCCTTCCGGCTCAGGCCGGAAGGGAGATGGCCATCTGGGTGCGCATGGTCAGTCCAGCAGGGTCCGCGTCCAGGGATCCTTCGACCTCCCAGCGCTGAATCTGCAGGCCGTTGTCTACGACCATCCGGCACCGTTCGAAGCGGCGTTCGGCGAACGAGTCCAGGGCGGTGCCCACGTCGGGCGCACCGGTGAGCTCCTCGCCGAGGATGGCGCCATCCTCGACAGCGAGGCCGGCGCCGTAGGCGAGGTGAGGCGTGGTGGCGTGGGCGGCGTCTCCGATGAGCAGGACCCTTTTGCGGTACCACGGGCCCGGCACAAGCACAGACGTCAATGGCGAGTAATGGATCAGGGAGGCATCGGTGATGTCTTCCCGGACGTCGGCAATGGGACCGCCGAACTCGGCCAGCCCCTCACGCAGTAGCTTCGGAAATTCCTGCTGGTCCGGCCGTCCGGGATGGGGGGCGTTGACGAGGAGGAAGAGGTAGGAATCGGTGTTCGTGACCGTGATGAGCCCCGCCTTGCGATCAGGGGCATTGAAGACAGCCAGCATCGGCGGCGTGCGGCGGGGAACACGGGCCCGCCACGCGATCTGCCCGGTATATTCCGGCACCGGCGCGTCGGGAAACCCAGTTACGCGTGTCTGAGAGCGGACGCCATCGGCACCGACAACGAGGTCGTATCGGCTGGTCTCACCGTCGGAGAAGGTGACGGTCACGTGGTCCGGCCGATTGTCGAGCTCCGTGACACGGCGCCCCAGCCAGAGCATGGCACCGGCGGCTTCGGCGGCCTCCCACAAGATGGTGTGCAGCATGGCCCGCCCGAGCCCGACCGTGCCGGGCAGATCAGGGCCGGCAACCCGAGGGAAGGGAATGCTGGCGTGCACGGTGCCGTCCGGGGCGCACATCTGAGCCTCGGCGATAGCGATTCCGGCAGCGGCGACACGCCGCCCCAAGCCGATTCCGTCCAGGGCGCGGAGCATCGGCGAGGAGACCGAAAGCTCCGCTCCGGTCACACCCTGGCGGTCCTGCGCTTCGATCACATGCACGGTGCCGACACCGGCCCGTCGCAGGGACACCGCGGCGGACAGCCCCGCAGGGCCGGCTCCGATAATCAGCGCGGACTGGACAGGCGCGCCGGAGCGGGTGTCAGGCTCAGTCATGTGTGGGCTCTCCTAATATGCGCGGGCCGTCAGTCGCGCCCGAGACCAGCGGCCTGCCGGGCAGCGGACCGGGCGAAGATGTCAGCGGGCGATCCCTCGCCGCCTCCACCGAGCAGATCGATGCGCTGGCTGGTGAGGCGCCACCCGCCAGTGGTGCGTACCAGATGGATCTCGTAAATTCCGTAGCCCCAGAAACTGTCCGCGGGCTCCGGGCCGACGGAGTGCGCGGCCCACATGTGCGCGATGACACGGGCGGTGTCACCCGTCACTGTGACGAGATGATCAGGATTGAGGTGAATGGTTCCGGTAAAACCACCGTTTCGCGCTTTTACGGAGTTCACGTACTCCTCCCGCGGAACCGGGTACGGAACCGCGCCAGGAGCGTCGGTCTCCAGGGTGAACTCGTCGGCGACCAGCGCGGCCACGGCGTCCCAGTCGAACCGGTCGAGGGCCATGAAGTAGGCCTTGACCGTGTCGGAGACGTCGGCTCGGTCGAGCAGGTACTGAAGCGGGTCCCTGCGCATGCCAGGATGCCTTTCGCTTAAATAGGCGGTGAGCTGCCCAGTCGGGGACCGATCTCAGAGAACGGCTGCTAGGGCAAGATCATTAATGCGCTGCAGGCGCTGGAAGTGGCGCAGCCCTTCTACCAGGCCGGAGGACAGGAAGACCACCGTGAGCTCGCGGGCCGGGTCCACCATCCAGCTGGTCGTCCCGCTGCCGACCGCGCCGAACGCGTTCGGTGAAGCTGTCTGGCCGAGCGGCGTCATGTGGTGCCCGGTCCCCCGTGCGTACCCACCGCCGAGGGAGAAGTTCGCCGGGAAATCGGGCAAGTCAGCAGCCTCCTTATTGAAGTCCCAGAACTCGTTGACCTTGTCACCGGTGTGGTTGCGGTAGGCGTACTCGGTCATGGCACGAGAGAGGACACGCCCGTGCTCGCTGCTGCCCCCGCGGCGGATCGCCTCGGCGAACCTGAAGACGTCCGACGTGGTGGAGAACACCGAGCCGCCCGCAACCTCGAAGTCTTCCCCCATGTCGTTGAGTGATTCCATGAAGCCCGCAGTCTGGGCGGCCCCGCCAGGGTTGACCACCTTGATGGGCACGCGCCGAGGGTGACCCACCGGCAGCCCCATCCTGGTGTCGGACATGCCCAAAGGCACGAACACCTCGTCCCGAAGGATGTGCCGGAACTCCCTCCCTTTCCGGTCCAGCCGCTTCACGATCTCGGCGAGGACGGTAAAACCCTCCCACGGGGAGTACACGACACGCATGCCCGGGCGGTGCAGGATCGGCAGCGGCGCCAGGAACGATGTCGCCAGAGTGATATTGCCCTGGTCCTGAGGCGTCATCCCAGCCGGCCCCGAGAAGCCCGAGTAGGCGCCGCCGGTGTGCGTCAGCAGGTGCCACACCGTGACCCGTTCCTTGCCGCGCTGGCCGTACTCCGGGATCACCTCCGCCACCCGGGTGTCCAGGGAGATCAGCCCTCGGTCGACCATCTGCAGCACCACGAGAGCCGTCATGCTCTTGGTTACCGACATAAGCATGTACAGATCGTCCAGGGCACTGGGACGGTCGTGCGACGCGTCGGCCAGGCCGATCGCCTCGTGGTACGCCACCACTCCGGCGCGGCCCACGAGCACGGTCGCACCAAAGTGCACACCGGCATCGATGTCGTGGCGGACGCACTCGGTGAGCCTCTGCAAGGCCGCCGGGTCCAGCCCCGCAGACTCAGGGTCCGCGGCAGGAACGGCTGATGTCACTGTCGGCGTAGACATCGCGTCTCCTCGTTGAGATTACTGGTCACTTGGTGACTTTTCAGTGATCGTAGACGAGCCTCGCCCTCGGCACAAGGCCGGGAGGCCAGCACTGCCTTGACCTTGTGTGGGGCCAGGCGACCCTTGACATCGGCAGCGGCTAAGTGTTTCATCTCAACAAGTCACCAGGTGAGTTGGTGGATTGCCGGCGGGCGTCCGATGACTGATCTGCGCGGTGCGCGTTTTAGCCCATGGCGGCTGCTCGCGCATCCGACTCCCAGGACAGGACTAGACGGAGGAGAGAGCCGGCGTGATGAAGCCCTGGTCCCGCAAGGAGATGTACCGCACGTACCTGGACGAGTATTCCGATCGGTGGTCGGAGTACTTTACGTTCAGACGTGAGGACGGCATCCTCGAGATGCGGATGCACACGGAGCACGGGCCCGCGAAGTGGAGTCTGGAACTCCACCGTGCCTTCATCCCGGCGCTAGCTGACGTCCACCACGACCCCGAGAACGAGATCCTTATCTTCTCCGGCACAGGGGAGAAGTTCCTCGACTCGATGGACCCTGAAGGCTGGGAGCGGTACGGATTCCGTCAGCCGATGAACTTCGACCGAGGCTACGACTTCTGGTACCGCGACCAGGTCCACGAGCCGTTCAGCCTGCTCAACCTCGAGATCCCGGTGATCGGCGCCATTAACGGCCCGTTCTTCATCCACCAGGAACTCGCCCTCCTCAACGACATCGTCATAGCCTCCGAGAGCACGACGATGACCGACGGCCACTACACGGGGATGGGAATCGTACCCGGCGACGGCGTGCAGACCCTGTTCCGCGAGCTCATGGGAGTCAACCGCGCCAAGTACTTCCTCCTCACCGGGCAGGTTATGAGCGCGCAGGAGCTGCTCGGCCTGGGGCTGGTCGGAGAGGTAGTGCCGGACGACAAGCTGCTCGACCGCGCGTGGGAGATCGCCCGCACGGTCTTCAAGCCCAGGGCACGGTCCACCCGCATCATGACCCGGGCGCTGCTCGTCCAGCCCTGGCGCGAGCTTCTCATCCGCGAGCTACCCGCCGGGATGGCCAATGAGAGCTGGGGCGTCCACGGCTACTGGGGCATGGCCGAGCAGGGATACGACATCGAGAACCTCAAGACCAGCACGGAGGAGTGAGCCAGAATGACACGACTGCATCACGCCAATATCCGGATCACTGACCTGGACCGCTCCCTGACCTTCTACCGGGCACTCGGCCTGGACGTGGTCGGCAATCTCTCCCTGGGCCCCAGCTACCACCTGGTATTCCTCGGCCCGGACGGACCGGGTAGTGCGAGCCTGGAACTCGTGCTCAACCAGACCGATGACCCCGCCTATGACCGCAGCCCTGGCTCCGGGCACATCGGGCTGGAGGTCACTGACCTCGGGGCCTTCCTGGAAGCCCTGGCCCGGATCGGCGTCGAGCCCGAGATGGCGCCATTCCTGCCCGGCGGCAGAGAGGACCTGCGGCCGGTGACGTTCGTCCGCGATCCGGACGGCGTCCGTGTGGAACTCCTCCAGGCGCCATGGTCACTGCCCCAGGACGAGCTGCCAGCCTGGGCGCACGGCAGCCCGGCCGGCACCCCCCAGCACTGACACCATCCGAGTCCTCGTCGTATCAGCAGCGGAGGTTTCCATGCGGCTGGCCCGTCGCCTCACCCCCACCCCTGACGGCCCTGACCGTCGCGTCCTCGTCGAGGGAGCTGGAACCGGTACCTGGTTCGACGTGCGGGTCAACGTCCGCCGGCGACTCCTGTCCCGAGGCGCAACCGCGGAAGGTGCGAACCGGCTGGCCGCCGCGCTGGTGCCCGGCAGCATGTCCGCGGCCCTGGCCGGCGGCGAAGCATTTCTCGACGCCGCCGCCGAGGCCGCCGCCGCCGCCGCCGAGGAGGCGCTCGTCGCCGAGCCTGTTCTGACCAACGCCCTGGACCCGGTGAGCTACCGCGACTTCATGGTCTTCCAGGAGCACTTCTCCTTCGGCTACCGCTGGCAGAACCGGCCTGTCCCCGATGTGATGTATGAGATGCCCATCTCCTACGCCGGTGACCCGCTGTCCTTTATCGGACCAGGCGACGTCATCCCGTGGCCCGGCTACACCCGCAGGCTCGACTACGAGCTCGAACTGGGCATCGTCATCGGGAAAGGCGGCATCGACCTCACTCCCGACGAGGCACTCGGTCATGTCCTGGGGCTGACGATCCTCAACGATGTCAGCGCCCGGGATATCCAGGCCCGGGAGATGACCGGAGGACTCGGGCCGTCCAAGGGCAAGCACTTCGCCTGCGCCACCGGGCCTGTCATCATGACCCTCGACGAACTCACCCCTGACGGCCTGAGGATGACGGCCCGGGTCAACGGCGAAACCTGGTGCGACACGTCCAGCGCTCAAATGGTCTGGTCGGTGGCGGAGATCGCCGCATGGGCGTCGCAAGGCGAGAACCTGCGGCCCGGCGCCCTGCTCGGAACCGGCACCTGCAACGGCGGCTCGACCGTCGAGATCGACCGCAAGCTCGAGCCCGGCGACCGGATCGAGCTGGAGATCGAGGGGCTTGGCATCCTGGCGAATACCCTGGGCCAGCCAAGTCCAAGCCCCTGGTCGCCGGAGCCGCGGCCACGCGCGGACGACGGCCGCGCCACCCGGCTGTACTTCCTGCGGTGACCAGCACCCGATGTTCGTTGCGCTGACGGACTACCGGGAGCCCTTGCCGACCGACGATCCCGTCCTGCCCGCGCACTGGGCCTACCTCGACGACTGCTACCACCGCGGGATGCTCGTCTGCTCCGGCCCGCAGAACCCGCGCGCCGACGGCGTGCTCGTGCTCTGTGGCAGCGACCGCGTGCGAGCTGAAGCCCTCATGGACGCCGACCCGCTCGTCTCGTCGGGCCGGGTCGCCTACCGGCTCATCGAGTTCACCCCGACCAGAGCCATGCACCCTGATCTGCTCGAAGCCCCCCCGGAAGGCTGACACTGCCCGAGCGGCCGTGCGCCGCCTGCTATGGCGCGGCGAGCCTCAGCTGCGTGGCCACCTGGACGGCGCGGGGATCCGACAGGCGCAAGGCGGCCAGATCCTTGTCCGCCAGGAACAGCTCCCGCTGGTGCTCAAGGTAGGCAGACATCGCCACGCCTGCCCGCACCGGGTCACGTTCCCGGATAGCGTCAACGATGTCCCGGCGATCCGGCTGGAAGCCCGCCGCGCGCCGTTGCCATGACCGCAGCCCGCGCTGACGGAGCGCGTGAATCTGCAGGTTCAGCAAAAGCTCGATGAGGATCTGCTCGATCACCAGCTGGAGAGGGTTGTGCGCCGCCAGGCAGACCGCGATCTGGAGTCCCGCGATGGCCTCGATGAGCTCCTCGAAGGTGCGCAGCGCCGCAGTGTCCTCAAGCCGCTCGTACGCCGCCTCGAGCCTGGCAATGTCCTCCCCGGTGGCTGCCGTCGCCGCCAGGGCGGCCGAGGACCGGCCGAGAACCCCTCGCACGTCAAGGACTTCGAGTAGCCCCACCTGCCCGAGCTGCAGGACGCTCTCCAGGCTGGCCCGCAGGAACAGGGCGGCGTCGCCGCGCACCCAGGCCCCGCTGCCGTGCCGTACTTCGACTAGGCCCATCGCGTCGAGGACGCGGATCACCTCCCGGATAGTCGGCTGGCTCACCCGGAACTGGGCAGCCAGATCCCGCTCGCTGGGCAGCCGCGCCCCCACCGCGAGACGCCCCATGGTGATGTCTTGCCGCAGTTGCTCGATGATTTCGTCGGTGACCTTACGTACACCCGTTCCTGGGCGACGTTCCGTACGGCCGTAGCTGCTCAAGAGGCTCCATCCGCGGGACTAACATACCTGGTGACCTGGTGCCTGGATGAGGCTCATGTTAACGTCACAGGGGTGCAGGCACCACACCCTGCCCGGAATTCCGGACTGGTCATCCGTGACTGGTAACGACGAGCGCGGCGGCGTCCTCGTGACCGCCGGTGCGGCCGGCATCGGCCTGGCTATCGTTCAGTCCTTCCTCGCCCAGGGTTACCGGGTCGCGACGTGTGATATTGACGCCGACGCCGTGCAGCAGTTGCGCGCGGAGTATCCAGACGTGGCCGCCAGCACCTGCGACGTATCCGACGACCATGCCGTCCGCCAGTGGGTGGACGATGCGGTCGCTGCCCTGGGCCGCACGGTTGTCCTGGTGAGTGATGCGGGAATCGCTGGTCCCACTGCTGAGGTGGCCGACCTCGACCTCGCGGACTGGTCCCGGGTCATCGACGTCAACCTCACCGGCGCGTTTCTCGTGGCACGGGCCGCGATCCCGCACCTGCGCCGGCAGGCGGAGGGTCCGTCGTATTCATGTCCTCCCTGGCTGGCGGCATGGGTTACCCCAACCGCGCCGCCTACTCCGCGAGCATGCAATGGCGGCGCCTCCAGCGGCGATTAACGTGAGGGCCTGCGCAGGGAGACGCCCAGCAGGCGCCGGACCAACGTAGCCACGAGACCGGGCGCCCGACTGCGCATTTCCTCGGTTCGCGGCTCTTGGCGGATTCCGACAACCACCATGGTGAGCACTCCCAGCACGACGGCCATAAGGATGCCGCTGGCCATGGTCAGGATTACAGACATCAGCAGTCGGCTCCCTTTCCGATCATCCGGAGCACCGGCGAGTACACCGTGAAGATCCAGTAGCGACGACGGGCATCCTGGTCGGCGTTGCCGGTCAGCCAGCGAACAGATGGCCGCTGGCTCTGCGAGAGCGAGACCGCGCAGAACGGATGCCCGCTGACAGCTCCGCACCGGGAGAACCTGCGTCGGTCATCGGTGAGCGCGGCGATGAGATCGACGCGTTCGCCAGGATGTTCACCTCCGCACCCCGCGTGGATGCCGCCCTGGCCCGCGGCGTCGGCCACAACATCGACCACCACCACCTCGGCCGGGCCCTGCAACTGCAGCAGCTCGCCTTCGCCCTGACCTGCACCCCGGTGC
>Ga0210395_10001253_pt1 | contig 19720 bp, 15 predicted proteins | sample IncBWH4OmetaG_FD_150861 | JGI IMG/M metagenome (GOLD analysis project Ga0210395, IMG submission 150861) | Forest soil microbial communities from Barre Woods Harvard Forest LTER site, Petersham, Massachusetts, United States - Inc-BW-H-4-O ...
GCACCAAAATGTACTTTGCTTTCTGAACTTTTTAGAATGAAAATGCCCTAAAGTACATAAAACCAAAGGACTTTAAGGGTGATTATGCATTTCACACAGAAATAGCTAAACTATCGAAGCCGTGACAGGGCAGGTTTAGTCTACTTCGAGGCTGTATCAGAAGGGGGGTCTTCTACGCGAGCTGCTGATGCAGGCCGGCTGTGATCCGAGATATCCCAGAATATCTCTTCAGGCAAGCCGAGGAAATGGAGGGCGTATTCTATCTCTTTCACAGGGACAAGATAATCGTTTTCGCGGTGTACTAAGGTACATCTCGGCCCACCTGGCTTTGAGGCATATCCTTCGTTACCCCAGCGGAACACCATAAATGTGGCGTTTGGTACCGTAGGTAACACAGGTATACAGCACTCCATCATTTGGAGGCGATTAATGAATTGCCGGTATGGCAGAGGCTGCGGTTTGTTCACGCTTTTCCCCCAAAAAACTTGATTCAACACCTTGTATCCAGAAAGCCGGTATCTGTTCTGTTTGCGGTGCCACTAATCGCAACGTGATCTTCTCCGTTCTCATCAATGGCTGCTTCGTTTTGAGAGCGTCGAATAGTGTCCAATCTCCCTCAGGGGCTTTGAAGCTTAATCCCTCAGGGTGATGCGTGAAACAGTGTTCAACGTGCGTCTTAATGACCGCGCGAAGGTTTTCCCATGCGCTGTCCGGGTCTTTGCCGGAAGTTACTAAATCAAAGTTTAAGCAGTGTCCGATCCAAAATTTTGTCTCCCCATCTTGCGATAAGAGACAAGACAAAACATCGGGAATCACCGGTGCCTTCTTACTCATCGCCCGTCCTCCCGCCTAGCAAGAGTATCGTTCCTCCCATATAGACGTGGCTATCCCGTTTGGGACGCAAGTGAAGATTACACTTGACAGGTGAGCATATTCAATAGGACTTTTCTATTAGGCTACCCCCCAGCTTGGTACTAGACCCATAACGAAATGGGCTATAATGGCGGAGGGCGGGGGGATCGGACCCCGCTCTGTTTACCAGAGCTACCGTTTATAAGGCGGCATTCTAGCGGCCAGCTAGTCGCCCTCCGCTTTGGATACACGCTAGGGCAGGCTTGCAATCAACTCTCTCGCCAACCCTTGCGCCTTCACAAAACCTTGATTAGTCAATCGGTATTTCGTGGCCCGTTTGATTCCGGTCTTCAGGACAAACGCAGCTTGAATAGCATCTTCCATGATCCTATCAACGCGTGGAACAGGCCGACCAGATTGCGCCAGCCCGTCTCCAATCTCCTGTCCCGTCACGGAAGTGTTATCCCTCAGTTGACGATGCCCTAGCATGATGAGGAGGGCAGCATCTTCAGTTGACGGAGGGATGGCAGTTAGAGAAACAATGCGCCCATCAACATGCAAGATAGCGTCATATTTAAGCATCGGAATTCCGGCCGCATCTAGATGATTAACAAGCCCTTTAACGGTATCACTCTGATTTTTTTGGGGTGTAATGTTAGGTAGAGAACTGATAATGTTTTTAAATGCCTCAAATTGCTCCTTAACTAGCTCGGCTGGCCCTTCTGCCTCAAACTCATGTTCGCCAATCTTTATCTTGATTCTGGAGGTGTCCATCGGCAGCTTCTCCTTCGGAGAACATAAGAGTGGCAGATAAACGTTTTTACGTCAAGAAAAATCGGATAACCTGCTTTGACTTTTTTGGTGTCGCCATCCAGATTCGGGGGATGGAACGTTACAAACTGTTGGTCAACTCAGTCTGTCTTCGCTGTCGGAGATGGCTGTGTGTGATGGCGGGAACGTACACTGGAGAAATCCAGTGCACTAAATGCGGGACGATCAATGTATTTTGCGATTCCTCAAAACCATGCGAAGCTAGACCAAATGAAGGCCAACAAGGAAAAATTCGACGCGCTTCTAGGCAGGCTGCTTAAGGCGAAGCCCGAGCCTCGCAAGCAGATAAAGACTCAGGGCCGCAAAGGTTCTAAGACTCCGATACTGTCGAGGCCGTGAGCTTTTTGTAGGACAGGACTTCGCCGCGCGTCAGGTTCTTGAGCGTGGCATCGAACATGGCAAGCTGTTCCTTCCGACGATTAAACCTGTAGGAAAACTCATTGCAGTAGCGGGGTAAGTGCTTTGTCGAAACCTTATGGAAGCTTCCGTAGATCCCGCGTTTGAGTAGGGAGAAGGCATTCTCAATCGTGTTTGTGTGATTGTCGCCGATGCCGTAGGAGCGGGTGTGATTAATCATGCGGTGCCGCCCGGGAAAATGACGCTTGCCGAATATCGTGTAGATTGCGGATTCGTCGGTTTGCAGCATTGCGTCGGCGCTAATATGCTTGCGCAGGACAGGCTCGATTATCTCCATTTTGTTGTCTTTCACCGGGATGAATCGCACCTTGCCACCGCGCTCGATCATGCCAACAACCACATCTTTCTTTTCTTTCTTAACGTAGGGACGGCCCTTGCGCTTCACCTTGCCGCCTACATAGGTTTCGTCGGTCTCGACTACGCCAGTCAGCAACGTGACTTCGCCAGTGAGCAGGCCGCCGTCTTGCATGGCCTCGCGGATTCTGTGGCATAGGTGCCAAGCGGTACGGTAATTCACGCCTAGATGACGTTGCATCTGCAACGCAGACAGGCCTTTCTTGGCCTCACAGATGAGCGCAATGGCCATAAACCACTTGGTGAGCGGTAGGTGCGTATCGTTGAATATCGTGCCGCTAGTGGCGCTGAATTGCTTCTTGCAGGCCAAGCACTGATAGATGCGCGTGCGTTTGTTCTTGCCAGTCTCGCGGGTAATCTTAGAGATGCGGCCTACCTCGCCGCAATGGACACAGGCCAGCTCGCCATTCGGCCAGCGCATTTGTTCGATATAGTCGAGGCAGCTGTCTTCGGTCTGGAATTTGCGGGTTACGTCTATGAGTTTCATGGTTTCACCCGGACGAAATACCAGAGCAGGGCAAATATGCCTACAAAACCAATGACAAAGCACACTCGCTGCGTGATCTTCTCTGCTAGTTGGATCTGCCGTTCGTCCATGCAAGAATGCTACATGAAACGTGTTTCTGTGTCAAGTGCATAATCACCCTTTAAGTTCTTTTGATAATCCGTACTTAAGAAAAGCCGGGAGGGGATGCGTAGTTATGGTTCACCGAGCGCTAACCTAATCTTCTGGGGGCATCGTCGAGAGAGGTGAAAACAGATGGCTCCTGCTTATGGCCCGTGGGCCGGCGCCGTGCGCCAAGCCACACTATGAACAGTAGGCTCGCCAAGCTGACGCTGCCGCCGAGCGTCCGGTCCGGGGTCCTCGTAAACCGCACGCGAACATGCGACTCTCCGGCCGGCATCGGCACGATCATTTGACTGAAATCATCGCCGCGTCGCGGCGTCACTGCGGCGCCATTCACCTCTGCTCGCCACGCGGGATAATTCAACAAACGCAAGCCAAGAGAGAATCTCTCGCGTGAGCTGACGGAAACTTCTTTGTCCTCCGGGCTCCAGCGATCCACGTGAATCTTCGGTATCGAATTCGGGCCCGGCGAGGAATCCGTATCCACGACGGCGGCTTCTGGCGACTTTGTCGGAATGTTTGTGTGGTCGTCCCCTACGGGATCGTATTCGTCTGTGCCGTCGAACCCTACTCCTTCTGCCATCGCTTCCCGCAAAGCCGGAATATCCTCCGAGTCCCACCATCCGCGTTCGACAAGCACGACCGCGGTTCCGCCGATCAGCGCAAAGGTGACCACCGCCCAAACCCATCCCCAGCGCTTCCGGCCCATCGCGTTTCCCAGGAAAACCGCAAACACCACTGCGAGAAGAGACATCCAGCGCCACGGAAATTGCACAAAGCGCAGTTTGGGCAGCCACACCCACAGCATGGAGGTGAAGCGCAGCATCAGCACCGTCGCCAGTCCTGCGAGAAGCAGTAGCGTCCTCGACACTCTGTTGTCCACAGCGCCTTGGCGGTCTTGCGCGTCTCTCGGGGCGCCGAGAGACGCCAGCCCCGTCAAAACCATCAGCAAGACGGCGATGCTTGATGCGATCCAATTGAACAGCGTGTGCTCGGGATCGTTGATGACCGTGAATAGGAAGTTTTCCGATGGCAGCAGACCGGTAGAGAGCGCCTGCCCAATGTTTACCCATCGCTGTTCGTAGGCCGCCGGCACTAAGTAAAATCCAGCCAGGCCAAACCCCAGCAGCAGCGCCGCCGCACCGCGCACTAGAGGTTGCCACGACCTCCGGGTCAACGCCGCAAAGCAGAACACGGCAAACGAGCTATAACTGGCAATCACCCCAGCGGGCGCATTCGAGAGCCAGACCGCTGCGAACGAAGCGGCAAAGCATGCGATCGTCCGGTAGGAAGAGCCGCGCTCAGGCGGTGTCGGACTCCCGTCGAGCCAGCAGATTTGTAGAGCCAGAAAAAACAGCAGCGGAAAAAACGCGTTCGCCAGCAATTCCGCGAAATCGCTGCGCATGTAGACAATCAGCAGTGCGTAGGGATTCGCGGCGTAGCACGCCACAGAAAATAAAGCGGCTCTTTCCGAAAGGACGCGCCGCGCCAGCACAAACGCGCTCAATCCTGCGAAAGTTTGCACCAGAACGATGTAAACAATCGGAACCGAATTCCACGGCAGGACGGAACCCAATGCGGCTCCGAGTATCCACGAGACCGGAGGATAGAAGATAAACCTCGGTTCACCGAACCCGAAATTTGCCCATTCCGTCCACCGCGGGTAGACGATTCCTTCTTTCCACTGCCCGGCAGCGTCCAGCCAGGAGGCGGCGTGATACTGGAAATCGTGGCCGGTCGCATCGCCCAGCCAAAAAAACGGCGAAACCATCGCCAAAGAAATCAAAAACGAAATGAAAATGGCCGCATACCAGCCGCGAATGCGCGCCTGCCGAGCCTGAGGATTCTGTGGTTTACCGGAAGATGTCATGGGGTGTTCACGCCATTGTAACCGGGAAACAAACGGTCATGCGGCTCTCATCCTTCGTCGCGTCTGGCGCGGACTTGAGCGATAATACACACTCCTATGAGCCCATCCAGCGCAGCGCCGGAGCCCAGCATCGCCGAACCAATCATCGAAGCCCGCAAACTCGAGAAATTTTATCCCCAGCCGGACGGCAGCCGGATCCAGGTCATCGCGGCGATCGACCTTGCCATCTATCCTGGGCAAATCGTCGCCATGCTGGGAGCTTCCGGCTGCGGAAAATCCACCCTGCTTCGCATGCTGACCGGACTTTCGCCCGCAAGCGCTGGCTCCGTCTTTTGGCATGGAGCGCCGGTAGGCGACGGCGCGCCGAACGTGTCCATCGTTTTTCAAAGCTTCGCACTTTTTCCCTGGCTCACCGTGCTCGAAAACGTCGAAGCCCCGCTCGAAGCGCGCGGAATGGTTCCCATCGAGCGCCACAAACGCGCTCTCCGCATTATTGATGCCGTCGGGCTCGACGGTTTTGAATCCGCGTATCCGAAGGAACTCTCCGGTGGCATGAAGCAGCGTGTCGGCGTCGCACGCGCTCTGGTTGTCGAGCCCGAAGTTCTTTTCATGGACGAGCCGTTTTCCGCGCTCGATGTGCTCACTGCCGAGACGTTGCGCGGCGAGCTCCTCGAACTGTGGCTCGGGCACAAAATCCCCACGCGCGCCATCTTCATCGTCACTCACAATATCGAAGAAGCCGTCGTCCTGGCCGACCGTATCGTAGTCCTCGGTCGCAACCCGGCCCACATCCACGCGGATTTTGCCGTGACCATGCCCCATCCCCGCGACCGCAAATCTTCGAGCTTCATTGAACTGGTCGACGACATTTATCGCGTCCTCACGCGGCCCGACCACGAACACGATTCGGTTCCTCCGAAAACCGCTGCTCCCGGCAAGCAGGTGCCGCGCAAAGCCATCATGCTCCCGCACACGCGGCCCGGGGGCATGGCTGGCTTGCTTGAAATCCTCATGGACCAGGGAGGCCGCGCCGACCTTCACAAACTGGCCGGTGAGCTGAGCCTCGAAGTGGACGCGCTTCTGCCCACGGTCGACACCGCCGTCCTCCTCGGCATGCTCCGCCTCGAAGAGGGCGACACCATCATTACTCCCGAAGGGCAGGCCTACGCGCAAGGGGACATCCAGGCGCGCAAAGCGATCTTTCGCAAAGCGGCGCTCACAAATGTTCCTCTGCTTGCGCAGATGCAAAATGCCCTTAAGGCGAAATCGAATCGCACGCTCTCCGACGAATTCTTCCGCGATCTCCTGGACGAACATTTCAGCGAGGATGAATCTCGCCGCCAGCTCGAAACCGCCATTCAATGGGGACGCTACGCGGAGATTTTCGATTACGACGCCGCTACGGGCAAGCTGACCCTCACCGAGGCCTGACCTCCACGTGCCTTCACCCACTAGCGCCACTCAGCACACGACGCTCATCCCGCCGGCGATCCGGCGGCCTGCTGGTTCGCGCTGGTCCTGGTCTTTTCTGATCGATATCAGTGTTTTTCTTTTCGTCTTCGCCGGCGTCTACGGCGTCTACGCCATTGGCCACACCTGGCTTGGGCCCGTCCCCGCCCAGGCCGACATTTCTCAGAGCCCGCGCGCGCTCCCTCTCTACGCGCTCTATTCGGTCGTGCGGATCGGGGTCGCCTACGCGTTGAGTTTGGCCTTCGCGCTCGCTTATGGCTATCTTGCGGCCCGTTCCAAACGCGCCGAAATCGTTCTCGTGCCGCTTCTCGATATTCTGCAATCCATCCCCGTTCTTAGTTTTCTTCCGGGCGTCATGTTGGCCATGGTCGCGCTTTTTCCACACAGCCAGCTTGGCATTGAACTCGGTTCCATCATTCTCATCTTCACCGGCCAGGTTTGGAACATCGCGTTCAGTTTTTACTCCTCGCTGAAAGGCATTCCCCGTGAACTCAGAGAAGCCGCCATTATTTACCGCTTCGGCCGCTGGCAAAGGTTGGTCGAACTCGATTTGCCGTACTCCACCATCGGCCTGGTCTGGAACTCGATGATGTCCGTCGCTGGCGGATGGTTCTTCCTCATGGCTTGCGAAATGTTTGTCCTCGGCAATCGCGACTTCCGCTTGCCGGGGCTTGGTTCTTTTCTCCAAACTGCCGCTAGCCACGGTAATACCCGTGCCGTTCTGTGGGGCCTCGCCGCCATGGTCACCGTCATTGTGCTGCTCGATCAGTTGATCTGGCGCCCGGTCATCGCCTGGGCCGATAAATTTAAGTTTGAGCAAGTGGAGAGCGCCAGAGCAGCCACGCACAATCTGCTCAGTCTTCTCGGGCGTGCTTCTTTCGTGATTCGCTTATACCGCCTGGTCGTGCACCCGGTCATCGATTGGATCACCGTCAATGTTGCGGTCAGCGCCCGCCGCGCCGCGGAGTCGTTCACCGTACCAAAACGTCAAGGCACTCGCCGTTCCGTTCTCATTGTTCTCGCGGTTGTGATTCTCGCCGGCGTTGCATTCGCAGTCTTTCACGCGGCTCGCGAACTATCCGACCTCAGCCGCGCGGACTATTTCACCCTCCTGCGCAGCTCCGGCTTCACGCTTCTTCGCGTCAACGCCGCGCTTCTCCTCGGCGCTCTTTGGACCGTTCCCGTTGGCGTAGCCGTCGGCTTCAGCCCGCGCCTCGCGCGCATCGCTCAGCCGCTCGCGCAGATCGCTGCTTCCATACCCGCCACCGCGCTTTTTCCCGTCATTCTTCTATTCTTGATTAAGTTTCGCGGCGGTCTCGAACTTGCCGCCATGCTCGTCATGCTTCTCGGAACGCAATGGTATATCCTCTTCAATGTCATCGCCGGGGCCATGGCCATTCCCACGGACCTCAAGGAAGCCTCCAGCATTTTCCGCTTCGGCTCTTGGGATCGCTGGCGCTATTTAATTCTGCCGGGAATTTTTCCTTATCTCGTCACCGGGATGGTCACCGCCTCCGGCAACGCCTGGAACGCCAGCATCATCGCGGAGTATTTTCACTTTCAAGGGCGCATTGTTTCGACCATTGGACTCGGCAGCGCCATCAGCAGCGCCAGCGACGCCGGCCGCTTCGATATCTTGCTGGCTTCCACGCTGATCATGGCCGGCATCGTCGTGCTCATCAATCGCACGCTGTGGCGACGCCTCTACCGTCTCGCCTCGACGCGTTTCAAACTGGAAACGTAGCGCCGATCGCTGGACTCTTTCTCCTCTGTCCTCTGGCGCCCCGGCCGGCGGCGCAGCACGGCTTGCGGGTGATTCCTCTCCTTGCATCTCCGTCTGCGCTCGATCGCCCCGTTTGTCCGCGAGCAGCGGAAGAACCCGATGGCTAGCTTAGCCAATGCGCTTCAGTGCCAGACACCCAAGCCAGCCATGCAAACCTGGTGCACAGATCAGGAGACGCAAGCCCGGCGAGAGAGACCACAAGGTGGCCCTGCTCTTCGAGATCTCCCGGTGCTCCACAAGCGCTCCCGGGTCTCCCGGTTGGGCGTGTCTTCCGGTGACGCCACTCAGGCAGAAGCGGGTCGCGGCGACGCTTCTCTCTTCAGTTCTTTGCTCAGGAAAATAAGTTGTCCCACATGATGATAAGCATGCCCCGCGCATCGAAGAAAAATCATGAATCGCTCCGCAGCTTCGGGTTCGCGCTCGCCGGAATAAGGGGCCGTCCAATCATCGGGCTTTTGCTTTTGAATCGTCGCCACGACCATGGCTATGGTCTGGTCGAAAACATGCATTACCTTCGCTTTGTCTGGCTTTTCTGTTTCCGTGAATTCGCGCTCACGGTTGCGAATGTAATCTGTCTCCGCAACCCGCGCGCCGATGTAATAATTCAAGTTGCCGGTCAGGTGCAGGATCAAGTGCCCGGCGCTGTTTCCGAACGCAAACGGATTGTGCCAGAACTGGTCCGGCGTCAGGGGGTCCGCCCACTTGTGCACTTGGGCCGCCATGTATTTGTAGTAGGCTGCAAAGTCCGAGGAAATGGTGCTCGAAAGATCATCCATGGGAGTCCCTTTGTTCGTGGAGCCTTCTTTGACGCTCAGTGCTCCGGCGTCCCACGATCATTCTTATAGATCACGCCTTCTTTCATCACAAAAAAGACGTGTTCGGTTTGCCGGATATTCTCCACCGGATCGCCCGGCACCGCCACCACATCTGCCAGTTTGCCCGCTTCCAACGTACCGATTTTGTCCGCCAAGCCGAGCAAGTCCGCGTCCGCCGAAGTTCCTGCTCTCAACGCGTCGATGGCCTTCATGCCCAAGTCCACCATCTGGAAAAACTCTTCCGTGTTGCGGCCGTGCGCATACACAGCGGCATCGGTTCCCATTCCGATCTTGACGCCCTTCGCCAGCGCTTTCTGAAACGTTCGATGCACCGACGCAATCGCGGCTTTTGCCTTGGCCAAAATCGGCGGAGGAATATAGGTCCCCTTGTCGATTTGCTCCTGGATGCCATGCGAAGCCATGAGCGTCGGCACGAGGTACGTTCCGCGCTCTTTCATCATGTCCAGCGCCTCGTCGTCGAGAAACGTGCCGTGTTCGATCGAGTCGATGCCTGCGCGAATGGCGCGTTTTGCACCTTCTGCGCCGTGGGCGTGCGCGGCCGTCTTGCGCCGTAAGGCGTGGGCTTCATCCACGATGGCGTTCAATTCCTCCTGAGTGAGTTGCGGTGTGTCCACATCGTCCGTCAGCGAAAGCACGCCGCCTGTGGCGCAGACTTTGATCATGTCGGCTCCGTACTTGTGGTCGAGTCTCACTGCATATCTCGCTTGCTCCGGCCCGTTGATCACGCCGTCCAGTGGTCCGGACTCGTGCCCGAAAAGTCCCGCGCGAAAGCCATCCTCATAGTCGCAATGCCCACCGGTGGCTCCCAGGGCGTGTACGGTAACCAGCATGCGGGGACCGGGCACGACGCCATCGCGAATCGCATTCCGCAAACCAACGTCCAAGTAATCCGATGAACCCACGTCGCGTACTGTTGTGATGCCCGCCATCAGCGTGACACGCGCGTTGGCGCTGGCGTCGAGCGCCCGTTCGGCAATCGTTTTCTGGAGCACATCCAACTCGCTTTGTTTGTAGTCGTCGCTGTGCATCATCGTCAGGTGCGTGTGCGCGTCGATAAATCCCGGCAGCAGGGTCGCATCTCCAAAGTCGAGGACTTCCGCGCCGGCTGGAATGGCCGTCCCGGCACCCACGCCCGCGATTTTCCCGTCCGTCACCACCACGAGCCCGGGCTTCCCCAGCGTATCGCTCTTGCCGTCAAACATCCGCGCCGCCTTGAGCACGTACGCCTTGCTCGTGGGTTTTTGCGCCTGGCCGGACACCACCGCAACCGCTAAAAAACTCGCGCACAGGAAACTCAACATTCCAAGTTCAGACCACTTGCGCATCATTTGTTTCACCCCATTCTTCCCGATTCGCTGTCGCACGAAATCCTGGAGCGCCGACAATAGCCTGCCTCCAAAAAAAGTCAAGGTCTTCTCCGCCGCTGTCCCACGCCGCCGGGGTCGACAAGTATCCTACAGCGGATGAGAGGACGGACAATCTGTCCTTGCCCATCTGGACTGAGAAGAAGAATCGCCAAAGATAGGCCCGGAAACTGGTAAGATTCGCGGCGCAATCCTGTCGCGACGCTAATTGTGTGGCAGGAGACCGAATACATTCTGGGTGATTTACCATGATTAAATTAACGCGGCGCACGGTGCTGAAGAGTGCTATCTCGGGCGTGACGGTGGTTTCCATCCCCTCGATGCTGCGGCTGCAGCAAAACGCTCCAATCCGGCGTAAGGGCCAAATCAAGCAATCGGTTTCCCGGTGGTGTTACGAGAAAATTCCGCTCGAAGAACTCTGCGTCTATGCGGCGCAGATTGGTTTGAAGGCCATCGACCTGCTGAATCCTGATGAATACGAAATACCGGGGCGTCACGGTTTGGTTTGCAGCATGGCTTACGCCGGAGGCGGCGAGATTGGCAGCGCGTTAAACCGTGTCGAAAACCACGCAAGAATCGAAGATGGTTTCCGCAAAAACATTCCGCTGGCGGCCAAGGCCGGCGTTCCGAACGTGATCACGTTCTCCGGAAACCGCGGGGGCATGTCCGACGAGGAGGGCGCGAAAAACACGATTGCGGGGCTCAATCGCGTGAAGAAAATTGCCGAGGACCACGGTGTCACCATCTGCATGGAATTGCTGAACAGCAAGGTGAACCACAAGGATTACATGTGCGATCACACCGCCTGGGGAGTGCAAGTGGTGCAAGCGGTGAACTCACCGCGCGTCAAACTGCTGTATGACATCTACCACATGCAGATTATGGAAGGAGATCTGGTTCGCACTATCCAGCAGAACATCCAGTGGCTTGGTCATTTCCACACCGGAGGAGTTCCCGGCCGGCACGAACTGGACGGTACGCAGGAAGTGCAGTGGGACGGAGTTATGCGCGGAATCGCCGCGGCTAATTTCCAAGGCTACGTGGCGCATGAGTTCGTGCCCACACGCGACCCCCTTACCTCTCTGCGACAGGCGGTAGATTTGTGTGATATTTAAAAAACGATATGCTGGATTTCGCAGTAAAGAGGCGGAGCTGTAACTCGGTTTTGGGCAAGCTGCTGGTTCGACCAGTGAACGGGCTGTGGCGGCTGACCTGAGGCAACAGACCGTGACATGAGTATCAGGGGATGGCACAATTAGCTGGACCAGCTAACTTGGGTGGCTCGAATTGAAAAAGCGCTCGTGGCCCAATGACAAATTGTCGGCTTCGGCACGGGAGCGGTTTGCTGTCGAAACCCGAAAGCGCTGGCAGAAGTACAGAGCAGCAGCACTTGCCCCGCAAGACGGACCGCCGCGCGTCCCGCAGCCGCCGCGCTCGCCGCTGTGCGACAAACTCGTTGAAAATCTCGGGCGCCAATTTCAGGCGGACGAAGCTAGCTTCGTCCGCCAGCTGCAAACGTCTTTTGCCAATGCCCGCGTCCGCAAGCTGATGGAAACCGACTTGCGCTTAATGGCCGGCCGTGGCAACACTTACGACAGCTGGAAACAACTCGATCTCTGGCCCGATTTTCCGCCCAACGATTTTTATTTCTGGCTTTATGTCGCGTGGGAATTGCGCCGGCGCAATTGGGAGTATCCGCAATTCATCGCCGGCATCACGGATTTCCATTTGATTGAACCGGCGATAAAGCAATGGGAGCGCGACAAGGCCATCGAGCAGTGGAACAATTGGTTCCGCGAATTCGACCGCCGCGCGCCCGTTTCAGAATCCGGCGGTCTCGAATTGCGTCTAGCCGTCGGCGCGGAAGAGGCGCGATTGCAATGGCGCACCCACGCGAACTCGGGATTTGCCGAACTTAAACAGGCGCAGGCAAGAAGAATTGCCGAGCAATTCGAGAATGGCGCGCAGGCCATCGCGCCCGATTCGCTGCCGCTGTGGAGTGCTGTTTACCGACCGTGGGGTTACGAAAGCTGGTGGTTGTTCAGATACGCCAGCGGCACTGCCCGCCCCGGGCTGAACCGCTTGCTGCGAATGCCGCTCGCTCCCGACCGCGTCGTGACCGACGACGGCCGGCCGCTTGCGCGCGTCGCCGAGCCACTGTGCCTGAATCTGCGCTCGCCCGAAAACGGCAACGGCAGTTACCAGCTGGCGCTGGTCACCTCCGACGGTTCGCCGCCGCCGAAAATTCTTTGCACGCTCGCCGGCCAGCCGACTCTGTATTTGACCAAACGCGGCTTGTTCGCCGGCCCGCTGGTCGACGCGCTGGATACCGAATTGCCTAAGAACATTCCCGCGCCCGCGCTCGAAACCGCGGACGGCCTGCGGTTTCTCCACGCCGCCGGCATTGCGTTGCCGGAACATCTGTCGCAACGCATCCGCATCGTGCCCGTCCGAGTGACGATTTCGTGTGCGCTGAGGTCGGTTTATCCGGGCAGCCAATTCGAGGACATCGTCCTGCGTGTCGCCGCCAAAGCGCCCGGAATGAAATCGGAACGATTCGCACCGACTGGCTGGGAAGCGGAAAGGGAAAACAAGGCGGGAGGAAATTCCGAGTTGGCCGACGACATCGTCGCAGTCCACGATCGCGCCGCGCAAAAATATTTTCCGCGCGCGCTCGAATCGCTGGAATTGAAATGGCAAAATAACTCCGGCGAGTGGATATTGCGGCTTATCAAAAAAACCCCGGAACTGTTCGTCGCGTGGCTCCAGTCGCTCCCACCAGAAATTGAAGTTCTGCTGGACGATGAACTGGCCACGCTGCGCGACGCGCCGGTCAGTGGCTTCGTCTCGCTCGACGTCGCCGAAGCCGGAATTGACTGGTTCGATCTCAAAGTCGCGCTCAAGGTCAGCGATACCACGCTCACACCGCAGGAATTGAAATTGTTGCTCAACGCGCGTGGCGGCTACGCACGCCTCGGAAAAAGGGGCTGGCGGCGGTTGCAATTCAGTCTCACGCCGGAAGACGAAGAACAACTCGCCCGGCTCGGCCTCGACGCGCGCGATTTCTCCGCCGAACCGCAGCGATTCCACGCGCTGCAACTGGCCGACGATGCTGCGAAAAAATTTCTCGCACCGGAACGTGTTGAAGAAATCCAGCGCCGCGCGAGCGAATTGAAAACACGCGTCGCGCCGCCGCTGCCGCCGGCCATCCGCGCCGAAATGCGGCCGTATCAAACCGAGGGCTTTCATTTTCTGGCTTACCTCGCGTCGAACCGTTTCGGCGGTGTGCTGGCCGACGACATGGGTCTGGGCAAAACGCTGCAAACGCTGGCCTGGCTGGCCTGGCTCCGGGAAACAGCGCTCCAGGCTCAACCCGCAACCCTCAACTCGTCCCTGGTCGTCTGTCCCAAATCCGTCATGGACAATTGGCACGCCGAAGCCGAGCGGTTTTATCCAAACTTGCGCGTCCGCTTGTGGCGCGGCGAACCGGCCACGGAACTCTCCGCGGCGCGCGAAAATTCCGACCTCCTCGTCATCAACTACGCGCAGTTGCGCTCACTTTCGCCCGGCATAGCAAGCGCGCAATGGCTCGCGGCGATCTTGGATGAAGCGCAATACATTAAGAATCCCAGTTCCCAAACGGCGCAGGCCGCCCGTGCGTTGAAGGCCGAACATCGCCTCGCGCTGACAGGTACGCCGATTGAAAATCGCCTGCTAGATTTGTGGAGCATCCTCAGTTTTGCTATGGCCGGCGCGCTGGGCAATCGCGCTCATTTTCTCCGCTGCTTTGACGCCAAAGACGATCCTCTTGCCCGTCGCCGCCTCGCCGCGCGCGTGCGGCCATTTCTGTTGCGCCGCACCAAGGCGCAGGTCGAAAAGGATTTGCCCGACCGCGTTGAGAAAGACTTACTCTGTGAAATGGAAGGCGAGCAAAAGACACTTTATCTCGCCGAACTCAAACGTGCTCGCCAACTCATCCTCGGCCTGCAGACGAACGAGCAACTCAACGAGGAGCGTTTTAACATTCTCACGTCGCTGCTGCGGCTGCGGCAGATTTGTTGTCACCCGGCACTCGTGGACGCAAGATTGCGCGCGGCGGAAAGCGCAAAAGTTTCGGCCCTGGAAGATTTGCTCGGACCGCTCATCGAAGAAGGCCACAAGGTGCTGGTGTTTTCGCAATTCGCTACGATGCTGGATTTGCTGCGCGAAAAACTGAAACAGCGCGGGTGGCCGCATTTTTACCTGGCGGGCGAGACGGAAAATCGCGGCGAACTGGTTCGGGAATTTCAATCCGCCAAAGACAGCGCTGTGTTTTTGATTTCACTCAAGGCTGGAGGTTTCGGACTGAACCTGACAGCCGCGTCGTACGTTGTCCTGTTCGACCCGTGGTGGAACCCGGCGGTGGAAAACCAGGCCATTGACCGCACGCACCGCATCGGGCAGACCAGCAAGGTGATGGCCTACCGGCTGCTGATGCGGGAGAGCATCGAGCAAAAAATCCGCGCGCTGCAAAAGCAAAAGGCCGCGCTCGCCGCCGACGTGCTGGGCGAGGAACGCTTTGCGCAAAGTCTGACATTGGAGGATCTGCGGTTTTTGTTTGCGGAAGGAACGGGTGATTTTATGTCCGCCACGGCTGGGGTCAATCGGGCGTCGGTCTTTTCCTGCTCACCATCCGCAATTTTGTCGCGCTCGCGAGATGCAGCCGAGGCACTGGATTAGGTCGGACGGTCAGGCCGTAGCCGTCCCTTAACGCGTTGTAATGGCGAACTCATGGCTCCTGGCTCATGAAGATTTTGTTGCCGTAGAGGTCTTCAAACTGTACCCCCGTGCCCCACGGTCCCGACTGCGGCTCGCCGAGAAACTTCACGCCCAGCGGCTTCATGCGCTGGTAGTCGCCAATGCAGTCCGACGTATCGAACCCCAGGAAAGCGTGGCTGCCGCCCTGCTTGCCCACTAGCGCCTTGTCGTCGGGCGTCTTAGCCAGCTCCAGCGCGATTGTAACGTCGCTGTTCTTCGGCAGCGAAATCGTAACCCAGCGGCTTTCTCCGAAGGGCTGGTCCTCGTGGAGCTCAAAGCCAAGTTTCCGCGTGTAGAACTCGATGGCGGCGTCCTGGTCGAGGACCAGCACTGCGATGATCTTTACCTTGTTCATTAGAGCCTCTCCCCTTTTGGTTGATTGACTGCGGCCCCAGTCTAGCGGTGGCGGGCCGATGGGACTTGTAGAAAAACGACATTATCGCGATCGCGGAAAATGGCCTGGATGTACCGCATCTCGCGGGCGAACTCGCCGGGCGTGCGGTCCGCGAATCCCTTGAAGTCGTGAATGAAGTGGGCTTGGTCGGCATACCCGTATTCATAGGCCAGTGCGGTCAGGCTCTGGTCTGGGTCGAGCATCAGTCGCTTCCGGACCTCCTCGAAGCGGATCGAGCGCGCCAGCGTCTTTGCCGAGACGCCGACTACGTCCTGGAACTGCCGCTGCAGCTGCCGGCTGGAGAGGTTGCAATGCTCCGCTAGGTCGGCGGTGCGAAACTGTCCCTTCTGGAGATAGAGCATCTTCGCCGCGGACTGCATCTTCTTCAGGTCAACCCTCGCGGTCAGCAGTTTCTTGATGAGATGATCTTCGACGATGGCGACCGCGGCAGCATGGTCATCCTCGCGAACCAAGGGTTCGATCCGGGTCGCCAGGTCTTCCCACTCCCGCCCCAGCGTCGCCGACAGTTTGTTGAGTCCCCGCACTCGATCGGCAAGGAAGGGCAGCGCGCCCCAGGCGTAGAATCTCGTGGCCACGAGCCTGACCGTCCCGTCGCAGCGAAAGATCAGCGGCTTGCTCTGTAGGCCTACCAGGATGGCCCTTGGCATCTCGCGGTCAGGTGCGCCTTCCCTTTGCAACACGTACGGCGCCCCAAGGTTCACGATCAGCTCGATGAACCCGTCGGGTGTCACGTCTTCCGCGGGATGCTGAGATGTGTACTCACGCTCCATGATCCAGAAACACTTCACGTGATCCTGAAGCGCTGGGTGAGGCAGGTGCTCCTTGTATTTCACGTTCTACCCTGGTGCCAGATTCGGCCACAATAAGGTCAAAGAGCTGTGAACGAAGCGCATCACGATCGGGTCGCCGAACCATGCAAACGCCTCCTCAATGTCGCCCAACTCAGACGGACACAGGATGAGTCGACGAGTCTCAATTGAAGTTCGCACCGCTCGTTGTACGGTTTCCTAATGTGGCCTCTCCACGGCGCCCCAGATCGTTGGTGGCTCTCCTGGTAGCGGCCCCGGCTTTTCATCTCCCCGTGCTTTGTTTATTCTTGGCGCTGCCAGGAACACAGTTTCGCGATTCTTCGCTCTGCCTTTCCCTCTTAGCTTTTGTGCAAACGGGTTCCAGCATTCGGAACAGACATCGTATTCCTTGCCGTCAATTTCCTTCTGCAGACAATCCTTTGCTTGGCCGCAGAGATCGCAAATAATCATGGATTCTCCTCCTTAAACTTGCCTGCAACAGTTCTTGAATCTTTCGTGTAGCGTACGCGGGAAACTCGCATGCGGTCCACAAACGGCGTTAGCAGGGTTCTCACTCCCCCGGTTCCTGGTTAACCAGGGACCGGACCTTTGTTGACCGCTAGCTTAGCACTGGCTTTAAATCGAAACCTAAGGGGCGTTCTGAGGGCGAAGGATACGATGTCTACTATCAGGAATTTGAAGGCCATCGCGAGTTCATAAATACGATCAAGGGTCATGGACATCTCCACTCGCGCCTATCCCCTACGTTATTATTGACGCGCTCAGAATACGTCACCAGTTATCGACAATGAGAACAAAAGCGATCGCGCGCGAGAAATTCCTCAGTATTCTGGGTTGTTTCTTTTTCTCCGGCGCAGCTGGTCTCATCTACCAAGTTTCTTGGGTCAAAGCCCTGGGGTTGATCTTTGGACATACTGTTTATGCGATCGCAACCGTTCTCGCTGTCTTTATGGCTGGCCTCGCCGCGGGCAGTGCCTACATTGGTCGCTGGAGCGAACAACGCGCGGGATCTCTCGCCGTGTATTCGTGGATCGAGTTTATGGTCGCTGCGACAGGAGCCCTGTCGCTTGCGGGTCTAGCTGGCGTCCGTGCGCTCTACGTAGCGGCATATCCGAGCGTTAGCGGCTTGCAGCCACTTCTGCTAGCGTTGAGATTCTTCGGCGCGGCCGTAGTGCTGTTCATTCCTACTTTTTTGATGGGCGGCACACTTCCCGTTCTCGTTCGCGGCATCACGCAGAATTCTGCCGAACTCGGTGTCCGCGTCAGTCAGCTTTATTGGGTCAATACTCTTGGCGCGGTTGCCGGAACATTGATCGCCGGATTTATCCTCCTTCCCGCACTAGGCTTGCGTGGGACCGTTGCCTCAGCCGTGGCTCTAAATATCCTTGCCGGTCTGATCGCCCTGCGGACCGCGAAAGTGTCTGGTAATTTGCGAGGCGTCCAGGGCTCACCATCACGGGTGACTTCCGCCGCCGCTGACCCGCAGCAGCCCACATTCGCCTTCCTGCTTTTTCTATTTGCCGTCGTGGGCAGCACAGCCTTTGCGTACGAGATTGCCTGGACACGGCTCCTAGCGGTCACCATCAGCAGTTCCACATACGCGTTCACACTGATGCTCGCGACGTTTCTTGCGGGCACAGTGATCGGGAGTGCATTCTTCCAGCACTTCTTCGCAAGCTCGGGGCGAGTCTCGTTCACCACGTTCTCCCGGACTCAAACCGGAATTGGAATCGCGGCACTTTCTTCTCTGATACTTTTTCATTGGATCCCAGCCCTCATCCCCCCATTGCTGCGGGCGACCCATCAGACGTTTGGTGGCCTAGTTCTAGCGCAATTTGTCACAAGCGCTCTGACCGTGCTCCCAGTAGCTATAATCTTCGGTTTCAATTTTCCGATGGTTGTCGTTTTGCTCGACCTCACTGTGCGAGCCAACCCTGGCGCGTCAGTAACCGTCGGCAGAGCTTATGCCGCAAACACTTTTGGCGCCATCGTCGGATCACTGATAACTGGTTTCTGGCTGGTTCCAGTTGTGGGCAGTTTTCGAGTGATTGCAGCCGTTGCCGGCGTGAATCTGCTACTGGCGGTAGCCCTGGAGTTTCGTTCATCGCAACGCCGCCACCTACATTTGGCGATTAACCTCGTTTGCTTTCTGATTGCCTTTGTTGTCGGATCATCTTCTTTCTTACATAACCGGTCGCTCCTCTCCCTATCAGCAGTTCTGTACGGGAATTCTTTTCAAGGTCATCTCACCCTACGCGAAATCGCTGCGACGAACGATCTCGTGTTTATGGCAGACGGCGTAAACGACTCGATTGCCGTTTTCCGCTCCGATAATTACGTGGCCCTGCGTGTCAACGGTAAAGTAGACGCATCCACTGGTGATACACCCACACAGCTTCTCTTGGGTCACCTGGGAGCCGCGTTTCAGCCTGCGCCGCGGCGAGTTCTTATCATCGGCTTCGGCAGCGGGATGACCGCCTCGGCAGTTGCGCGTTACCCCGACATCGAGCGAATTGATTGTGTTGAAATCGAGCCCGCCGTGATCCGCGCGGCGCCGTATCTCAAAAGCCTCAATCGCAATGTCTTGAGCGATCCTCGCGTTCACGTCATTTTAGATGACGCGCGAAATTTCCTGCTTACTTCGCGCGAGAAGTATGACCTGATCATTTCCGAGCCCTCGAACCCTTGGATCGCGGGAATCGCCACGCTCTTCACGGATGAGTATTACGCTGCGGTCCGCCGGCAGCTCGCGCAAGGCGGAAAATTCGTTCAGTGGGTGCAAGCATATTCGCTTGCACCGGCCGATCTCCAAATGATTGCCGCGACCCTTGCGCCGCACTTCGCCGAAGTCACCCTCTGGCGCGGCGCGGAACAAGACTTCCTGCTCCTAGGCCGCACCGACGCTGCCCCCTTCCAATTCGGCCGCCTGCGTTCTCTCTGGCAAAATCAAGCTCTCCGTGATGATTTTGAGTCCATCGATGTTCACCAACCCGAAGGACTCGTCGCCTACTATTTGTTGGACGATGCGGCAGTGCGAAAACTGGCGGAGGGCAGCGTCTTGAATACCGACGATCGCACTCTGCTCGAATACCACGCCCCGCAAACCGTGCTACTTTCGGGCCTATTTAGTGCAAATCAGGAACTCATTGCACAACTCCGCACCGGGGGTCCCCTGCCGGAAAATCTGGAACACTCAGAAATCCAGCGTGCGCTGGAATCCGGTGCCCTTACAGCACTCGATCTCGGTGACGCAGCCAATGCTGCAAATTTTCTCAGAGCTCTCGAATCTCAGCC
>Ga0210395_10001254_pt1 | contig 19702 bp, 16 predicted proteins | sample IncBWH4OmetaG_FD_150861 | JGI IMG/M metagenome (GOLD analysis project Ga0210395, IMG submission 150861) | Forest soil microbial communities from Barre Woods Harvard Forest LTER site, Petersham, Massachusetts, United States - Inc-BW-H-4-O ...
TATTGAACGCTTCAGCGCCATCATCAACCCACCCAATGCCGCCATCCTCGCCGTCGGCACGACTGTCGCGAAACCGGTGGTGAAAGACGGCGCCATCGTCGCCGGCCAGCGCATGTCGCTCACCCTCTCCTGCGACCACCGCGTAGTGGACGGCGCCACCGGCGCGCAATTCCTCACCGCCCTGCGCGAGCTCCTCGAGAAGCCCGCCCTGCTCATATTCTGAGGGGGGATTGGATCAATGTGGACGGGGTGCGCCACCCCGCATTGAGATCGATCGCGGGGTGAGGGCACCCCGCCCACATTTTGAAACCGATCGCTACCCCTTGGCGCGGTGCTTCGCGTCAGCCTCGATGAGTTTTTTCAACGCATCGAGCGTCTGCCTGGCCTTGGTTTTCGCCAACGGCAGCCCGTCCGCGCTCTCGGCCTTTTCATTCGCAAAAAGGTAAAACTTGATCTTCGGCTCCGTGCCGCTGCCGCGCGCGGCGAAGGTGTAGCCGTTGGCCAACGTCACAAAGTACATGTCCTGGGTCGGCACCGTGGCCCCGTCGTTATCAACAGTTTTCTCGCGGCCAAAATCATGGAACCTCGCCACGCGCATGTCGCCAAATTCCACCGGCGGGGTCTCACGGTAGGATTCAAGGATCCGTTTGATTTTCTCCGCGCCCGTCGCGCCTTCGTAATAAATATTGATCGTGTCCTCCAGATAATAACCGTATTTCAAATACAGCTCGTCGAGATATTCCGGGACGGCGATCCCGCGCTCTTTGAGCGAGGCGCAGACCTCGGCGAACATCAGGCAGGCCGCATTGCCGTCCTTGTCCCGGATGCCGTCCGTGCCGAGGTAGCCATAGCTCTCCTCGTCGCCCAAAACAAGGAATGTGCTGTGCGCCAGCATCAGCTCGGCCCGCTTGCGCGCGGGCGTGGCGTCGTAGTCGATCACCAGGTGCTCCGAGGTGCGGAGCGCGTCCAGCATCTCGTTCTCGTAGCGCCGCAGCCGGGCTCCGATCCACTTGAAGCCGGTCAGGGTGTTGACGACCTTGATGCCATGGCCGCGGGCAATGGCATCCTGCATCGGGGTGGTGACAAAGGTCTTGATCAGAACCGCCCGCTCCGAGCCCTCGGGCGGAATCCATTTTAGCTCCTTGTATTTTGAAATTCGATATTCGGCCAGCAGGGCGCCGATCTGGTTGCCGGTCAAGATGACCATTTTCCCGTCGCGACCGCGCACCGCCACGCCCATACGGTCCGCATCGGGATCGGTCGCAAACACAATGTCGCACCCGCGCCGGTCGGCCGTGGCGAGAGCCAGCGTCAGCGCCTCGGCATTTTCCGGATTGGGCGATTTCACCGTCGGAAAACGCGGATCGAAGGCCACCTGCTCGGTCACCTCGACCACATCCACCCGCGCATGAAGCAGGAGCGGCGTTGCGGCCACACTGCCCGTGCCATGGATGTTCGTGAAAATCACCTTCAATTTTGCCCGGGAAAGCGTCCGATGGTCGATGGCCGCCCGCGACGCCGCCACCAAGTACGCGTCGTCCGCCGCCCGGTTCAGCATAATCGTGCGCGACAAATCTTTTTTGAGAAAGGCACCGAGCTCGGCGAGTTGGACGACATTGACCTCGGCGATGATACCTTTGTCGTGCGGCGGCACGACCTGTCCACCATCCTGGAAGTACGCCTTGAAGCCATTGTCGTGCGGCGGATTGTGGCTGGCCGTGATGACCGCGCCGGCATGCACCTTGAGCCAGCGCACCGAAAAGCTCAGCTGCGGCGTCGAACGCGGCCCGTCAAAGATGAAAGCCACGCCGCCCAGTTGCGTCCAGGTCGAGGCCGCCAGCTCGCAAAAATGCCGCGAGAAATGCCTGACGTCATGCGCAATGACGAGTCTCGGCGCATCGAAGAGCAGATTCTGCGCGAGATATTTCTTGGTGTAACGGTATAACCCGATGATCGCGCGGATAAGGGTGAAATCATTGAGGACGTTGCTGCCGATGGCCGCGTGCTCGGGCGTGCCCTGCGGGCTGGGTGTGCCAAGCTCGCCTTTCGTCGGGATGGCGCCGATGGTGCGCCCGCGCATGCCGCCGGTGCCGAACTCGAGGTAGCGGTAAAACCGGTCGTTGAGCTCGTCCCACGCGCCCTGGCCGATGAGTTCGCCGATGCTGGCCACGGCCCACGCGGGCAAACCGGAGCCCAGCCACGCGGTGAGGTTTTCCGCCGCGGCCGGCAAAAGCTGGCCGGCGCGCGCGGCGATGGAAATTTTTTTATTAGTGGGCATGAAAAATCATTCGAGGTACAGTCCTTCGGTCACGGCCGGCTTGGGCGAAAGCTTTTCCCAGGCCTGCGCAAACGTGTCCTCATCATAACCGAAAAGTGGCGAAACTTCCAGCGCTGGACGCGGATAGCCGTCCTCATCGGTTTCCACCGTCGCGCCGGCGGCCCGCAGCCAGCGCGCAAATTGACGGAGCTGGTCGCCGCGGCAGGATTGCGGCGAGTCTGCGCCCCCGGCATTTTTCACCGGCGAAAAATCATCCGCCCGGCGGGTCTCGATCACGATGGGGTTTTTTGCAAACGGCAACGCGTCGAAGACGAACATTTCGAACTTCGCCCCATTGGGCGCGGTCGGCTGCACGGGTTTTCCGGCGGCGTCGATCCCCGGGATTTTTTTGTCCGCGCGGTGAAACGGCAGATTTTTCCCTTCCGCGGCCTGCCCTGAGCTTGCCTGCCCTGAGCCTGTCGAATGGGTCGAACGGGCCATGCGTCGCGCAAACTCGCGGTCGAGCACATGGATGGCGACGTTGCCGGCATTGAAGCGCAGCCGCCCCGTCGCCGGATCGAGCTCGCGCTGCCGGGTGAGCGGCAGATCGCTGTATTCGACGACGACCAGCCGGCCCTGCTGGACACAGAAATGCCCGACCTTTTCCTCCGGATAGGCCTTGGCCACCATCTTGCTCGACATTTCCGAGCCTTGCGTGAAATGCCAGCCGAGAAACGCCGGGTCGATGCAACGCACAAGGGGATTATCCACCTGGAAGTAGCTGATGGTGTCGATGCCCTCGCTTTTCAACAGGTCGAGCACACCGCTGCGATCGAGGGCTCGCAACGAACCGCCGTGCCCGTCGGGCGACATCGCGATGCGGCCGGGCGCCTCAAGTAGAATTTTTCCCGTGAAATCCACCGCCGGCATGCGCCCTTGGCGGAAAAAATGCACGCGCGCCCGGTCGAGGCCGAAAAACTTGTGTTCCGAAAAAAAAGCCGCGGTCGCCTCATGGTTCGCGTGGCTCGTCATGATGAACCAGTGCAGCGGCCGGCCATAGCGGGCACCCGCGGCGCGGAGCTTCTCGGCAAAAACTTGGAAAAGCGGCTTTTGTTTAACGGGCGTGACCGGGAACGTGCCCTTGGGCCCGTCCCAGCCCAATCGCGTGCCCTGCCCGCCCGCGACCGTGAACGCCGCGACGCGACCCGCGCGCAGCGCGGCTTCGCCCGCCACCTTGGCCTGCGCCCACGCCGTGGCATCGCCCCCCTGTTCGGGCAACGACACATAAGGCGCCGGCGCGAGATCGTCGAGGCTGGCGCTGGCGGCAGGATTTTTTGCCAGCAGCGTGCGCGTCAGCACGGAAAGTTCGTCGAGATCAATTTCTGCCGCTTCGGCCAGCAACGCCGATTGCTCGGTCGCGGGAAGCTGATTAAAAAAGGCAAAGACGTGCCCTTGGCCGGCGCGTTGGAAGTTTTCGATGAGCGGAAATATCGCCATTAAAAAATTGGGGTGGCGATTGAAGTCAGCGGTGGTTCATCGGTGCAATAATAATTATTAACTCTTTCACGGTTCGAAGCGAAAAATGAACTCGTCCGGCTTGGCGTAGCCGAGCTGTTGGCGAATGATGCGTTCGACGTAGGCCGGGTCCGTGCGCAGACGCACGAGAATCTGTTGTTGTTCTTGCAATCGCTGCTCCGCCTCGGCCAGGCGCCGCCGGCTCACGGCCTCTTGCGCGCGCAATTGCAAATACTCTGCGCGAGTCTGCCACAGCGACACACCGAAAACCGTGCTTAAGGCAAAAAACAGCAAAGTGTAGATAAGGATGACAACGCGGCGCGCATTCACAGCAATCGTGATGCAGCCAACTGTCCATGCACACTGCGCGCAAATCTTTTCGCCGCATGACTCGGCGTTTTTTTGTTTCTCTGGTAACAATCTGTAAAGACCCTCTCAAACCGCGCCGGGTTGCGCAGGCCAGACGAAATTGACGTGCCTTTTCCCGGGGGGCCGCATACTCGAAGTTGGCCATGTATCAGAGCTTCTATGCGTTGGCGGAGATGCCATTCAACATCACGCCCGATCCAAAATTTCTTTACCTCAGTCCCACGCACTACGACGCGCTCCAGCACCTGCTTTACGGCGTCCGGGAACACAAAGGCTTCATCGTGCTCGTCGGGGAAGTCGGTTGCGGCAAAACCACCCTTTGCCGCCGGCTGATGGAGGAGCTCGACATCGAGCATTACGATACCGCGCTCGTCCTGAACCCTCGCATCAACGAAACCGAGATGCTCCAGGCCATCCTCACGGATTTGGGCGAAACGCAGCATGCGGATGGCCACTACAATCTCGTGGCACAGATCAATGAGGTTCTCCTCTCTCGCATCCAGGCCGGCCGCGACATCGTGCTTATCATCGATGAGGCGCAAAACCTCACCTTTGAGGTGCTTGAGCAAATCCGCCTCCTCTCCAATCTCGAGACCGACAAGCAAAAACTCCTCCAAATCGTCCTCATCGGCCAGCCCGAGCTCAAGGCCATTCTCGCGCGTGACGAACTCCGCCAGCTTCGCCAGCGCATCCTCGTGCATTATGAGCTGCTGCCCTTGTCCCACACCGACATAGACAATTACATTCGCCATCGCCTTGCGCTCGCGGGCAGCCGGGGCCGCCCGCACTTCACTCCCCGCGCCATCCGCAAAATCCACCGCGCGAGCAAAGGAGTTCCCCGCGTCGTCAACAACCTCTGCGACAAGGCCATTCTCTCGGCTTTCATTCGTGAGTCTGACGAGGTAAACTACTGGGACGTCCGCCATGCGATGAAAGACTTGAACAACCTCACGAACTAGGATTTTCCGCCATGAGCCTCATCAACGACGCCCTCAAAAAAGCCCAGAAACTCCAAATGGAAGGGCAGGCCCCACCTCCGCCAAATCCTGGCAGCGCACCGAGTACACCCGGCGTATCGGGCGCATACAACCCTCCGGCCAGCTCCGGCCGCAACCCATCCATGCCCGGGCAATTATTTATGCTCATCGCATTCGGTGCGGGCGCGCTCATCGCCTTGAGCGTGCTTGCGACCGTTTATTTGCTGCGGCATCCGGCTGCGCCGAGCCCGACCGGGGCCGCGGCGCCGGTCGTTGCCCAGGCAGCCGTTGCCCCCGTCGCGTCAGATAATCCTGCACTCGCTCCCGTCACCAACACTCCGCCTCCCTCCCTGTCACAAATGGCTCCGCCGCCTGCACCGGCGCAAAATTCTGCGCCAGCACCCGCGCCCGCATTGGAGAAATTTACGCTGACACCACCCACCATAGCTCCAGCGGTGGCCGCCGCGCCCACCACACCGCCTGCACCGCTCGCCTTGAGCCTCCCCACGGTGAGCCAGCCTGCCCTGAGCTTGCCTGCGGTGAGCCTGCCGAATCCGTCGAACGAGCAATCCGATTCCAAAATCCTCGCCTACCTCGATGCCTTGCAAATCGCCGGCATCCGCGTGTCCGACACCGGCAGCAAAGTGCTCATGAACGACCGCGTTTTCCGCGAAGGCGAAATCGTCGATCACCTGCTCGGCTTGCGCCTGAAAAAAGTCGAGAGCGACACCCTCACCTTTGTTGATGACCACGGAGTGATCTATACGAAGAATTTTTAGGGCTGTTTAAAAATATCACAACTCCGTCAGTGATCGCCATTTTCCCTGTAGGTCGGGCTTTACGCCCGACACGTCGGGGATAAACCCCGACCTACAAGAGTTCTTGCGGCTACAGTTGTGATAAAAACGCTTAGGTTTTCTTTAAATACCTTGCCACCTCCGCCAGCGGTCGCGTGTTCAGCACCTGTTTCGCCGTCAGCCAGCCCTTGCGCGCCGCGTTTACACCGGCGCGGACAAATTCGAGCCCGGCGGTATCGTGCGCGTCGGGATTGATCGAACAGAGCAGCCCGCGCTCCGCGGCACGGCGCCAATGACGCCAGTCCATGTCGAGCCGCTGCGGATTGGCATTGAGTTCGATGATGACGCCATGCCCGATGGCCGCGTCGATGATTTTGGCCGTGTTGACCGCATAGCCCTCGCGGCGCAGCAGCAGCCGGCCAGTCAGGTGCCCGAGCATCGTCACATGCGGCTGTTCGATCGCGCGCACGATGCGCGCCGTCATCGTCGCCTCATCCTGAGTGAAGGCGCTATGCACCGAAACCACCGCGTAATCGAGTTGCTTCAATATCGATTGATCAAAGTCGAGCCGGCCATCCGGCAAGATGTCGCATTCGGTACCGGCAAAAACATGCGTCTTGAAACGCCGCGACGCATTGAGCGCGCGAATCTCCTCCACTTGCTTCAGCAGCTTCGCCTCGCTCAGTCCATCCGCCTGGAAGCTCGATTTCGAGTGATCCGCAATGCCGAGATACTCCCAGCCCAGCGCCTCGGCCGCGCCGACCATCTCTGCGAGCGTATTGCGCCCATCGGTCGCCGTCGTGTGGTTGTGAAACGCCCCGCGCAAGTCGCCCAGTTCGACCAGCCGCGGCAGTTCGCCCGTTTCGGCGGCCTCGATTTCGCCCAGCCCCTCGCGCAACTCCGGCGGGATAAAATGCAGCCCCAGCGCCTTGAAAATATCCGCCTCGGCTTTCACTTTTTTGTTTTTCAGCTTTTCCGCTTTTTCCTTCGCCGTGCCCTCGCCTTCGGCCGGCACCAGCCCCCACTCGCTCAGACTCAGACCGCGCGCCAGCGCCCTCTGCCGCATCTGCACATTGTGGTCCTTCGATCCGGTGAAGTGGTGCAGCGCGAACACAAACTGGTCCTCCGGCACCAGCCGCAGGTCCGCCTGAAGCCCGCTGGCGAACCGCACGCTCGCCTTCGTCTCACCCTGCGCCGTCACTTCCTGCACCTCCGGCAGCCGCGTGAACCACTCCACCACCGGCGCAACCTCGCTCGCCGCCACGAGAAAATCGAGGTCGCCGATCGTTTCCAGCCCGCGCCGCAGGCTGCCGGCCGATTCCGCGCGCACTACCTGCGGCAAGGCGCGCAACCCGGCGAGGATCGGCTCGGCCAGCAGCCATGCCTCCCACCATAAATGCCGCTTCCCGTACGCCTCGCGGTTCTTGATGCCGGTCAAAATCTTTTCCTGGCTCTTTTCGCCGAACCCATCGAGCTCCGCCACCCGCCCGTCCGTGCACGCCGTCGTCAGCGCGGCGATGCTGTCGAGCCCGAGCTTTTCGTGCAGCGCGCGCACTTTCTTCGCGCCCAACCCGGGAATCTGCAGCATCTCGACCAGCCCCGGCGCGATCGAAGCCTTCAGCGCCTCATAAAATTTCAGCCGGCCCGTCGTGTGCAGTTCGCCGATTTTCTGCGCCAACGCCTCGCCCAGGCCCTTCACGCTCTCCAGCCGCTGTTCTCGAATCAACGTCGCCAGCTCCGCGTCCTCGATTCCTTCAAGCACCCGTGCGCCGGAATGATACGCGCGCACCTTGAACGGGTTCTCGCCCTTCAGCTCCAGCAGCGTTCCGATCTCGTTCAGCACGTCGGCGATGTCATTTTTGGTCATATAAGGGAGATTACACAAAGATCGCGAAGAACGCGAAGCTCAGACTTTTTTTAACCACTGATGAACACTTATGCTCACTTATTAATTTTAACCACAGATTCGATCCGGTTTTAACCGCGGATGCACGCAGATAGACGCGGATACGGCGGGTGGGACTGCTCCGCGGTTATCTACCCAATCTGTCGTGAGGTCCCGTGCCTCATCACATCCAAGCCTCCAATATCCGCGTTCATCTGCGTTCATCCGCGGTTAAGAAAAATTCTGAGCTTGAGTATGATTTTAACCGCGGATGTCGCGGATAGGCGCGGATACAATCCGTATCAGTGGCCATAAGTGTTCATCAGTGGTTAAAAAGGCTAACCCCCGTCCTTTTTGCGATCTTGTAAAAACCGCCATCGGCAGGCACAAACCAAGCGCGTACCAACATGCCCTTCTCTTACCAGCGCACGATTCATTTTTCCGACACCGACGCCGCCGGGGTGGTTTTCTTCGCCAACTTCCTCTCCCTCTGCCACGAGGCCTATGAAGAGTCGCTCGCCGCCGCCGGGATCGACCTCACCACCTTTTTTGCCGACCACGGGGTGGTTGTGCCTATTTCCAAGAGCGAAGCCAGCTACCTGCGCCCGCTCCGGGCCGGCGACAAGGTCCTCGTCACCGTCGTGCCGGAGCCGATCTCGGAGAACAGCTACGCACTCAACTGCGAAGTCGTAAAACTCGGCGCAGCCAAAAAAACCGTCGCCCGCGTTCGCACCGAGCACGTCTGCATTTCTTCCAAGACCCGCGAACGCCTGCCGCTGCCGCCCGCCCTCGCCGCCTGGCTGCGCGCAGGGTAATTTTTTTTCACACGAAGGTCGCAAAGGACGCGAAGCTCGGAAAGTTAAAAAATTAACCTGACCCTCGACTATTCAATTGATGCCGCTATTCGGCATCAATTAGTTGATTATTTAAATACGCAAATATTTTATTATTAGTAAGATAGCACATTTTTACCTATCTTACTTATTGCCTTGGTTTTGATTTGCTTTTAGAGAAGTGCAGCATGACCGACAACCAATGGGGTAACATCGTTAAGTTCGTTCTCGATCGATTGAAAAAAGCGCCTTCTTTCATTATTGAAAGAAAAGTTTTCATGGAGATGTTCCGACTAGATTCCAGCTTTGACCTCGAAATGTTGGAGCGAGGTGATTACCCGGCGAAAAAACTTTTTAATAGGCAGATTAGCAGTAGGAGTGCTGACGATAGCATCGTAATGATCACTTTCTCGCTCTTGTAGTTGAAGTCTGCATTTCGTCTGCGACATCGAAAGAAGCGTCTTGAGGTCAAGCCGCTCCACCTTATCCCATCCGCGTTTATCCGCGCAATCCGCGGAGAAAATGCATTGGTTACACTTTTATTTTCTCGGCCAGCAGGGTGCGGTTTAATTTTCCTTGTGCGTTGCGCGGCCATTCGGCCAAGGCCACATAGCGTTTGGGCCGCGCGGGCGGCGCGAGCTGCGCGACAAGAGTCTGGGTCACGCGTTCCAAATCCGGCGCGCGCGCCGTGGCCGGATAGCAAGCTACGACCGCTTCCCCCCACTCCGCATCCGGCACGCCCAGCACCGCCACGTCATCGAATTCGCCCGTCGCCCGCAACGCCGCCTCCACTTCCGCCGGCGACACTTTTTTCCCGCCCGTGATAATGATGCCGTCGCGCCGCCCTGTGACTTGCACCTGTCCGTTCCCGTCGATGAATCCTAAATCATCCGTCGTAAAATCCCTCTCGACCCGCCACTCCGGAAAATAACCGCGAAACACCGACTCGCCCGCGATGCGCAACACGCCCTCGCCCGTCACGTCGATGCGCGCATGCGGCAGGACCGCACCGCTGCTGCGCGAACCGCCTAGGAACTCCTGCGGCCGCAATGTCGCCACCATCGCGGCAGTTTCCGTGAGGCCATAACTTGGCGCCAACGGCACGCGGGCTTCCGCCGCGCGCTCCAGCAATTCCGGCCACGCCGGCCCGCCGCCCAAAAACACGGCGCGAAACCGCCGCAGCCAGCCGACCGTTTCCGGTTGTGCCAGCAGCCGCTGCAACTGCGTTGGCACCAGCGAAAGAAACCACTCGCCACCATCCCCCATCGCCGGACGCCGGCCCGCTTCAATCTCGGGCCAGCTCGACGGCAGGAACTTGCCGCCCGTCAGCGCACAGCGGATCCACGGCATCAACCCGCTCACGTGGTGCAACGGCAGCACGCCGACCGCGTTTACCCGTGACACGTGAAAGTGCGCGTCAAACCCATCCACGGCCGCACTGAGCGTGTCCTGGTCGTGTCGCGCGAATTTCAACCGACCGCTCGTGCCGCCGGACGCAATCATTAGCCAGCCATGTCGATTTCCCGATTTCCGACTTCCGATTTCCGATTTTGCCAAGTGCGCCAGCTCCTCCCTTTCATTTTTACCCCACGCCGGATCGCACAGAAAAACATTCCCACCGTTGGCGACCGCCTGCGCAAATGCCGCCATGAAGCGCGCCGGCTCGCTCTCGCTGATAAATACGTTGCTCGCCTCTCGCGCCACCGTAGTCGCGCCCAGCGCCCGGGCTAATTCAGCGCGTTCCATGCAGCCTCCACGTCGATTCTTTCCACCTCTTCCGCCCGCAAGAATGGCGCGAGCGCCGGCCCGTCGAACCGCGCGTCGGCAAAAAGCGGCCAGACGCCAAAACCCAGCGCATGGGCTTCGCCTGGCCATTGAAACGCCAGACGCAAGGCTGCGCGCGCGCCCACCGCGGTTTCCAGCGCCGACGAAAAGATCACCTTCGCCTTAGCCGCCGCCAGTCGGGCCAACGCACCGTGGGCATCGCCCAGCAGCGATGGCTTCACGACGAACACGCCCGGCCACCCGACCGCAAGCCACCGGTCTACCTCGCCTTCGCCCGCGAGCGATTCATCGAGCGCGAGCGGCGTCGGATAATCGTTCGCCAGCCCGCACAACAAATCCTCCACGCCGCGCGCGTCCGCCGCAATCGGCTGCTCGATGTATTCCACCGGCCGCTCGGCACAGCGTTCCAGCCAGTGTTCCGCCTGCAATCGTTGCCACGCGCCATTGGCGTCGAGCCGCAGCTTCGCGCCGCCCGGCAGCGCCGCACACACGTCATCGAGCATCGCCAGCTCGTCGGCCATGTCGCCCACGCCAACTTTCCATTTGAAGATGCGAAAGCCCGCCTCGGCCAGCGGCGCAATTTTTCCGAGTGCCGCCAATCCCGCCGGCAAAAGCGCCGCAACCGGCAGGGGCTTTTGCGACGCCGAGGCTTTCGCACTCGTCGCCGCCTTCATCGGCTGGCGATTCGCGGCGGTCTGCAACGCAAACCGCAGGCAACGCAGCCGGGCCGGCACGGACGCCAATTGTTCCGTTGTCACCCGTTCGCCCAGAACCGAGCACGCCGCCACGACTTCGTCCGCCGTTTCGGTGCCGAACCACGGCAGCACGGCCGCCTCGCTATAACCCACGACGCCGCGCTCGTCTTCCAGCCGCACCAACACGCCCGTGCGCTCGGACATCACGCCGTGCGCCGTGCGCACCGCGACGCGCAGCGGCAGGCGATAGCGTCGATAGGCAAGGAGATGGGTCATCGGGAATAATGACGAATTCAGAATGACGAATGACGAATGAAAGCGGCCACTCGTGAATGCTGAACGCCCAATCTCAATTTTCCAATCTCAGACGGCCAACTACTTGCTAGTCACCACTCGCTACTATCCTTCACATCGCCTCAGCGATGGCGCACGGCCTTCGCGCCAACCTGTTTGGCGATCGCATTCATTGAGCAGACCATCCTGACGCGTTGCAGTGGGGTCAGCTTGGCCATTTGTTGCGCACGAACAATCTCCGCGTGCTCAAACGAGCCGAAGACGGGTTTTGGGAATTTGGCGGGCGGCTCACTATTCCGTCTCCAATGGCATGTACATGGTTTGCAGGCCAAGTCGTCCGGGGCCCGTAAAGCGGTTCGTGATGATATTTGTTCCCGACAGCAGTCCGGTGGACAACCGTTGTACGTTGGTCTCCATCCGCACGCCGGGTTCCTTATAAAGCCACGCGCCGGGTTCCACGTCGATGGATTCTCCCACCGCCAGCTCCTTCTCAAACACATTGCCATAGCCGTGAAGCCAAAGAATTCCATCGCCATTGGCGCCATGAAATTTGTCGATGAAAAAACCAGAGCCGCCCAGCAGCATGTTCGCCACGCCCTTTACCCGCTCAAACGTGTAATCGATATTGGCTGTCGCCGCCAGGAACTGGTGTTCCCGGATGTGCAGTTCCTCGCCCTGCCGCATATGGACGCCAAAGACATGGCCCGCCCCGTCGCGACTGAAGGCGATCTGACCGGGGCCCTGGGCCTCGGTCACGAAAATCTGCATTCCCGCCATCATGCGTTTGAGCGCGCCCTTCATCGGGCGGATGGAAATATTGACGCTGGGATGCTTCCAGAGCAGGATGTGATGTTCAAAATAGATGGATTGGCTGGAGGTTAATTCAACCGTCAGCGAAGGGACCAATTCGCCCTCCAGGTGGTAAGTAACTCCAGCAAATGTTTCATCCGGGGCATTGGTGGAAAGCAAAACAGGGCGTTTCATTTTTAGTTAGGGTTGATGGTTAATTTTAATCTGGCGTGAACAAAAAGCTTTTAACTGGCAGCTCGGGTTAAAATCTTTTTATGGGTTCGACCTGATCGGGCAAGTCATACCGCGTGCTGCTCGATGAAGGCCTGGATGGCCGCGGGATCGGCGCGCATGGGATATTTTACGACGGGCTTGGATTTCAATTCCTCGAGGCTCGGATGCGTGGGTGCGAGGCCGATCGCCCGGCGAATGGTGTCGGGAAACTTCGCCGGGCTGGCCGTCGCGAGCACAACGCTGGCACAGTCGCGGCTGAGTTCCTTGAAGCCGCACGCGGTATGCGGGTCCACCACATAGCCATAACGCTGGTGGACGCGGCGGATGATTTCCGGAATCTCCGTGTCGGAGCAGCTCGAGGCGGTAAAGGTGTCGCGATTGAAATTCTCAAAATGGTATCCGCCGGTAGCCTTGAAGGTTTGCAGGACTTCGCGCACGCGCGCCGGGTCGCGGTCGAGGCTGTAGAAGAGGAACCGCTCGAAATTCGACGCCACCTGGATGTCCATCGACGGCGCGAGACTCGGCTTCACTTCACCGAGGCGATAATCGCCGGTCGTGAAGAGGCGGCAGAGAATGTCGTTTTGGTTGGTGGCGACTTTGAAACTGCGGATGGGCACGCCCATTTTCTGGAGCATCCAGCCGGCGAGCACGTTGCCGAAATTGCCCGTGGGCACGACGAACTCGACATGGTCGCGCACCGCACCGGGCAGCCGCAACCAAGCGTAGAGATAGTAAACGCACTGCGCGAGGATGCGCGCAAGGTTGATGGAGTTGACGGCCGAGAGCCCGTGACGCGTGCGAAATTCCTGGTCGGCGAGGATCTCCTTGAGCGCGGCCTGCGCATCGTCGAACGTGCCCTCGAGCGCGAGCGCAAAGACGTTGGACGCGCCGGTGCAGGTCATCTGGCGTTCCTGCAGCGGTGACACGCGGCCGTCGGGATATAAAATAAAAATGGCGGTGTGCGGCTTGCCGAGCAGGCCGTGGATGGCGGCGGCGCCGGTGTCGCCGGAGGTGGCGCCGAGGACATTGATCGACTTGTGGCGCGTGGCGCACTGGTACTCGTAGAGATTGCCGAGCAACTGGAGCGCGAAGTCCTTGAACGCGAGCGTTGGGCCGTGGAATAGCTCGAGCACATAGGTGCGCTCGTCGAGTCTCACCAGCGGCGCAATGTCGGGATGATCGAACTTGGTGTAGGATTTTTCGATCAGCGTGCGCAGCGTGCCCGCGTCGATGTCGGTGGCAAAGTGGCGGAGAAACTCAAAGCAGAGCTCGCCATAGCCGAGTTTTTCCCAACGGCTGAGTTCACCGCTGAAATCCGGCAGCGTTTCCGGCAGGAACAGGCCGCCATCCGGCGCGAGGCCGGTGGCCACGGCATCGGAAAAGCCAAGGGACGGAGTCTGACCGCGGGTGGAGAGGTATTTCATAGAGATCAGAGAGCAGAAGTCAGAGGACAGATATCAGAGATCAGCAGTCGCTTGACTGCGTTGTGATTTGATCAAGAACGAGTCTGGTTTGCGTATCATACTGCCCAGCATTTTTCCAACCTCGGTAAGTTCGGTAGAAAGCGAAGTAAAATCGTCGCTGGTAAGATAGCCATGTTTCAGCGCACACATTAGCCAATGCTCAGTTTCGTGAAGTTCTGCGTCAGAATCCGATAGCTTGCTTACGAAGTGAGCTCCGTAGATTCGCTTGGCCCACGCTTCCGCAATGTTCGCCCCAACTGATCGTGACGAGCGACGAACTTGATTAGTCAACGCATAGCGTTCTTCGGCCGGCCAATTTCTCGAGAGCTCAAAAATGCGCATGCTCAACGCGAACGCTTTTTGATAAACGATGAGATCAGAAAAACGGTTTATTGGTCCACTCATCTGAAATCTGATCTCTGCCCTCTGATCTCTGACTATATATTCTCCAATTTAAACGCCGCGTGCGCGACGCGCGCGGCTTCGTCCGAGCGTTCAAGGTCGATGATGACGGAGATTTTGATCTCGGAGGTGCTGATGAGCTCGATGTTGATGCCCACGTCGGCCAGCGCCTGGAAAAGCGTGGCGGCGACGCCGCTGTGCGTTTTCATGCCCACGCCGACGACGGAGAGCTTGGCGATCTTCTCGTGCACGGAGATCTCACCACCCCCGATGGCGACAAACACGGGTTCGAGCGCCTTGACGGCCTTGTTGGTGTCACCCTTCGGCACGGTGAACGTGAGGTTGGCGATGCCGCGGCGGCCGACATTCTGCACGATCATATCCACGATAATGTTGGCGTCCGCCAGCGCGCGAAAAACCTTGGCCGCGGAGCCGGGTTTATCGGGAATGTTGCTGATGACGATCTTGGCCTGGTCTTTGTCCACGGCCACGCCGCGCACAACGACCTGTTCCATATAGGTGACTTCTTCTTTCACGGTGGTTCCTGGGTTATGGTTAAAAGATGAGCGGACTTCGAAAATGACGTTGTATTTCTTGGCGAACTCGACCGAGCGCGACTGCATGACCTTGCTGCCGGACGAGGCGAGCTCGAGCATTTCATCGTAGGAAATTTCCATCAGTTTCTGCGCATTTTTCACGACGCGCGGGTCGGCGGTGTAAACACCATCCACGTCGGTGTAGATTTCGCACTTGTCGGCATTGAGCGCGGCGGCCAGCGCGATGGCGGTGAGGTCGGAACCGCCACGGCCGAGGGTGGTGATCTGGCCGTCATCGTTGATGCCCTGGAAGCCGGCGACGATGACGACGCGCCCGGCCTTCAGGTCTTTTTCCACCGGCTTCGGGTTGATGGTCTTGATCTTGGCCTTGGTGTGCGACTTATCGGTGAAGATGCCCGCCTGCGCGCCGGTGTAGCTCACGGCATCGACGCCCAGGCCCTGCAGGGCCATGGCGGTAAGCGCGGTGGTTTCCTGCTCGCCGATGGCGAGGAGCTGGTCGAGTTCGCGATCGCTCGGGTGCTCGCAGAGGGATTTGGCGCGGGCGATGAGTTCGTTGGTCACGCCGGCGCGGGCGGACACGACAACGACAATCTCGTGGCCCTCGTCGCTCGCGGCCTTAATGCGCTCGGCGACTTTTTTGATGCGTTCGACGTCACCCACGGAGGTGCCGCCATATTTTTGGACGATGCGGGACATGGAGGAGTTGAGAGTCGGGAGCAGAGGTTAAGAGTCGAGAGTCAAGAGCTCGGAGCCGGAAATTCGAGAGCTGGGAATTGAAAAGCAGAATGAGCGGTGCGGCTAATTTGCTCTGGACTCTCGACTCTTGACTGTAGGCTATGGGTCGTGGCCTTCATTCAGCAAAATCCCCGATGCGCAGGAGCAGGGGTTTTTCGAGCACGCTCTTGAGTTTCGCCAGGCTGGCGATGGTGGCGCGGATGGCGCGTTCGTCGCTTTCGTGGGTGGTGAGGATGAGCGAGGCGGCATCGCGCCGCTCGGCCGCGGTTTGGATGACGCTGGCGATGCTCACGCCATGCCGGGCAGTGACGGTGGCAACTTGCGCGAGCACGCCGGGCCGGTCACGCACGGTAAGCCGCAGGTAATGGCGGCCGCGCACGCGTTCGAGCGGCGCGAGATGTACGCCTTTGCCGCCACGGGCGTGGAGGCCGGCGACTTCCTCGGGTAAAACCACGGCCTTGCCGGTGGTCAGCAGCGCGACGGCGTCGGCAATGTCGCTGATGACGGCGCTGGCGGTCGCGTCCTGCCCGGCGCCGCGGCCGATGTAAGTGGTGGTGCCAACGACATCGCCGGTCACCGAGATGCCGTTGAACACGCCGTTGACATTGGCGAGCACGCGCTCGCGCGGCAGCAAGGTCGGATGCACGCGCACGAAAAGTTCGTTCTGCTCGAAATCGCGGGTGATGACGGCGAGCAGCTTGATGCCGTAGCCGAGCTGCGCGGCGGTGCGGAGGTCGGCCTGGGTGATGCGCTCGATGCCCTCGACGATCATCTGGTTGGTGCGCACCCAGACGCCGTGCGCGAGGTAGGCGAGAATGGCGGCCTTGTGCGCGGCGTCCCAACCCTGCACGTCGAGCGACTCGTCGGCCTCGGCATAACCAAGCCGTTTCGCATCGGCGAGGATCTCGGCATAGCTCGCGCCCTCCTGCGCCATGCGGGTGAGGATGTAATTGCAGGTGCCGTTGAGGATGCCGTAGATGAGCTTGAAGCGGTTGGCGACGAGGCCTTCGCGCAGGGCCTTGATGATCGGGATGCCGCCGGCGACGGACGCCTCGAACAAAAAGTGCCCGCCATGCTTGCGCGCGGTGGAAAAAATTTCCGCGCCGTGTCCGCAAAGCAGCGCCTTGTTAGCGGAGACGACGATCTTGCCCTGCCGCAACGCAGCGAGCGTGACCTCGCGCGCGAGGTCGGTGCCGCCGATGAGCTCGCACACGATATGTACCGCAGGATCGGTGGCGACGGCGAGCGCGTCAGTGGTGAGCTTGACCGCGGGGATTTTGACCGCGCGGGCTTTTTTCAGGTCGCGCACCGCCGCGCGATGCAGCACGAGCTGCACGCCCAGGCGCGACTCCAGCTCGGCCCGCGAGCGGCTGAGATGTTTCCACACGCCCTGCCCCACCGTGCCGAGACCGCACAGGCCGATGTTGATGACGGGAGGTTTAGACATGGTGGGTTGAAAGGTAGGGACGGACCGCTGGGCCGTCCGGGGTTGGCGAAGATTCGTATAATAGAACGGCGCACCCGGCGGCGACAAGTGCGCAGCCTTGTCGGTCGCGCCCTACCTATTGCGAGCTCTCCTTTTTCTTTACAAACTTGTTTTCCGTGCCGTTGAGGAGGCGGACGATGTTGGCCCGATGGCGAATGATGACGAAAAGGGCAATAATCGTAACAAAGCCGCGAAGCAAAGGCGAAGGGCTAAGAAAGAAAGCTGCTATCGGCAACGCCACGGAGGCAAAAATCGACGCCAGCGAGACGTAGCGTAAAGCGTAGAAAACAATAATCCACACAAAGCCGGCAATCAGGGTTGCGCTTGGCAACAAAACCAAGAAACCGCCTGCAGCAGTCGCCACTCCTTTACCGCCACGAAATTTCAAAAAGCAGGAGAAACTGTGACCGAGCAATGCTCCGATCAAGCCCACTACTCCAAGCGAATAACAAAATCCTTGGATGACCTCCCGCATATTCCCTCCATACACCACGAACGATGGCATCCCCGTGGCGATTGCTCCCTTGAGCGCATCCAGAAAAAACGCCAGATACCCCGGTCCCTTGCCAAGCACCCGAAGGACATTAGTAGCTCCGGGATTTTTGCTGCCGACTTCAAAAATATTCACACCCTTTGCTCGAGCAATCCAGTAGCCGAAGGGCAGCGAGCCCAGCAGATAGCCAACAACAGCGGCGATGAGAATGGGGACTAACATGGAGGTAGGGCGCGTTATCCTCAACGCGCCGCAAACGAAAGGCACGGCGGATTAGGGATAATCCGCCCTACCCTCAAACTGTTTTCGCCCCCGCTCACAATTGCACGAACTTCGCCAGCTTGATGGCGGGGTGGCTTTTGATTTCCTGGCGGGCGTTCTCGCTCGGCTCGGTGTCCACGCGCACAACCATGTAGGCCGTGCCGCCGGGCGTGAGGCGGCTCAGCGACATGTCGGCGATGTTGACTTTGTCCTTGCCGAGGATCGTGCCGACCGTGCCGACCATGCCAGGCTGGTCCACGTTTTCGAGGACGAGCAATTTGCCCTCGGCGGCGACTTCGACGTCGCGGCCATTGATAGCGACAATGCGCGGCTGGCTGGTTTTGCCGTTGAGCGTGCCTTGCGCGGAAAACGTTTTCCCGTCGGGCGTCACGGCCTCGACGGCCATGAGCTCGGCGTATTCGTTGTCCCCGGCCGATTTCACGACCTCGACATGGACGCCGAGGCGCTGCAGCACGACGGGCGCATTGACGAAATTGACTTCATCACCGCTGATGCGGCGGAGGAAGCCGCGCTGGATCGAGCGCGTGACGGATTCGGCATCGAGATCGACGATCTTGCCCCAGTAAGTGATGCGAAGCGTGGCGACCTGCTGCGGCGCGATCTGCTGGACGAGCGCACCGAGTTTCGCGCCAAGATCGAGATAGGGCCCGAGGATTTTGAGGGTGTTCGCATCGATCGAGGGCATGTTGACGGCATTGCGGATCACGCCACCGGCCAGCGCATCGGCAATCTGCTCCGCGACTTCGACGCCGACGGCATCCTGCGCCTCGGCGGTCGAGGCGCCGAGGTGGGGCGTGAGGACGACGTTGGGTAGCGCGCGAAACTCGCTCTCCTTGGCCAGCGGCTCGTCCTCGTAAACGTCGAGACCGGCGGCGGCCACCTTGCCGGACTTGAGCGCGGCGAGAAGGGCCGTTTCCTTGATGATGCCGCCGCGGGCGCAGTTGAATATGCGCAGGCCTTTTTTGCATTTTTCAAACGCCGCCTCGTCGATCATGTAGCGCGTGTCGTCAGTCAGCGGCATGTGTACGGTGATATAATCCGACTGGGCGAGAAGTTCATCGAGCGCGACGGCCTCGACTTGCATCGTCTTCGCGCGGCTGGGCGAGAGATAGGGATCGTAGGCGAGCACGCGCATGCCAAAGGCCTGGGCGCGCTTGGCGACTTCGCTGCCGATGCGGCCAAGGCCGACGATGCCGAGGGCTTTCTTGAAAAGCTCGATGCCGCTGAAACTTTTGCGATCCCATTGGCCAGCCTTCATCGAGGCGGCGGCTTGCGGGACGGGGCGCGCACCGCAGAGAATATGGGTGAAGGTGAGCTCGGCCGTGGCCACGGTGTTGCCCGCCGGGGTATTCATCACGACCACGCCGTGCTCGGTGGCAGCATCGACATCGACGTTGTCCACACCCACACCGGCGCGGCCGACGACTTTCAACAGCGGAGCCGCGGCAAAGACCTCGCGGGTGATCTTCGTCTCCGAGCGCACGGCGATGGCGTGCACGTCCTTGACGAGTTCGAGGATTTTAGCCGGGGAAGAGCCGTAGGCCTCGACCACTTCAAAGCCCGGCTGCTGGCGCAGGTAGGCTACTCCCTTGGGTGAGATCTTGTCGGCAACGAGGATTTTCATGGAAAAAAGTGCCCAATCGAAGGCCTTCGCGAGCCGCGCCGCAAGCTTGAACACCCAGCTTCCAACGTCCAAGTGCAGCCAAACACCAACTGCAAATTGCCAACGACGACCCCAAGCAAATCCGTTTCCATTGGCTGTTGGATGTTCAAGGCGGCGCCGCAATATCCTCCAGTCAACGATAAGGATCGGGAACAATTGCACCAAATCAGTTGTCAGTTATGCCACCGCGC
>Ga0210395_10001255_pt1 | contig 19700 bp, 21 predicted proteins | sample IncBWH4OmetaG_FD_150861 | JGI IMG/M metagenome (GOLD analysis project Ga0210395, IMG submission 150861) | Forest soil microbial communities from Barre Woods Harvard Forest LTER site, Petersham, Massachusetts, United States - Inc-BW-H-4-O ...
CGAAAGCGTGGCGAAGTGCGCCAAATCTGTGGGTGACATCTTTTTGTCGGAAGGCGTGACTTTTTCTTCGGTCTGGTTTTCCTGTTTTATGCCCCACGGGGCTGTGGCTTCGAGCCTGTGCAGACCGAAAGCGGTTACGTGCATCGTTCTAAAGATGTCGGTTATCGAATCCAACGTAGCCTCTCTCTTTTGGACGAATAGACAAAAGATTAGGACTCCCGGGCAGTTCTCGTCCACTGTCAAAGAATCTACTCTACTGTACCGAATGCTACACATGTAGCGGAGGGAGTAATTATGGGAAAGCTTGAAGGAAAAGTTGCAGTCATCACCGGTGGCGCTACCGGAATCGGCCGCGCCGCAGCAAAGCGCTTCATCGAGGAGGGCGCCTTCGTGTTCATCTTCGGCCGCCGACAGGCAGAGCTCGACGCCGCTGTGGCCACCCTCGGGCCCAATGCCCGCGCGGTGAAGGGCTCGGTCTCCGATCTGGCCGACCTCGACCGACTCTACGCGGCGGTGAAGGCCGAGCGCGGGACCCTCGACATCGTCTTCGCCAATGCCGGGGCGGGAAGTCCGCTTCCGCTCGGCAAGATCACCGCCGAGCACATCGACGAAACCTTCGACACCAATGTGAAGGGTACGATCTTTACGGTCCAGAAGGCGCTGCCGCTGATGGGCAAGGGCGGTTCGATCATCCTGACCGGCTCGAGCGCCGGCACCACGGGCGCCCCGACGATGAGCGTCTACAGCGCGAGCAAGGCGGCAGTGCGCAACCTCGCGCGGACCTGGGCGGAGGACCTGAAGGGCACCGGCATCCGGGTAAACGTGCTGTCACCTGGGCCGACTGCGACCGAACTCGCGAAGGCAGCGCTAGGCGAGGAGGGCCAGAAGGTCTACGCCTCGATGACTCCGCTCCAGCGCATGGCCGATCCGGCGGAGATCGGGGCTGCTGCTGCCTTTCTCGCGTCGGAGGACAGCAGCTTCATGACCGCCAGCGAGCTCGCCGTCGACGGCGGTCTAGCGCAAATCTAACCCACTCGCCCTACGGCACTCCATTCGATTACTCGGAGCGCCGTAGGGTTCGGTAGGACCAAGGGAGAATATATGAGCTACGCAATTGTAGGATTCGGCAGGATAGGCCAGGCCCTCGCCCGCGCCTTCGCCCGTAACAACATTAACTTGACCGTCGCGAGCCGGCGGCCGCCCGAGGAGTTGGCTCCGCAGGCTCAGGCGATTGGACCCACGATAGTCGCAAAATCACTGCAGGAAGCGCTCAAGGCCGACACCATCTTTCTGGCGGTCCTGTTCGATCAACATCGCGACGTTGCGAAGGCCCTGCCAAGCTGGAAAGGCAAGACGATCATCGACGTGACGAACGCGTTTGGAGTTCCGCCTGAAGACTTGGATGGTCTCCCGTCCTCCGCCTTCGTCGCGAAGTCCTTCACCAGCGCCAAGCTCGTGAAGGGTTTTAATCACCTGGGTGCGGCCATCCTGGCTACCGATCCGATCGTCGAGGGCGGCCACCGGGTCGTCTTTCTGTCGAGCGACGACGAGGACGCTATCGCTCCCGTGGCGGAGTTGGCCAAACAACTCGGATTCGCCCCCGTCAAGCTGGGAAAGTTCAACGAGGGCGGTGCGCTGGTGCACGCACGCGGCAAAACTTGGGGTCGGCTCATCTTCCAGGATTTGTTCAAGAAAGAGCAGTAATCGATGACTGTGTCAGCTTTGGAGGGATAGCGACGTTCAACATAAAAAAACAACGAAAAACAAAAAGGAAAAAACATATGAGTAATAATCATGGACAACAATTGGCCGGAAAAATCGCAGTGATCACAGGCGGAAGTAGCGGGATTGGCTTGGCCACAGCCAAGCGCTTCGTGGAAGAAGGCGCCCACGTAGTGATCACTGGGCGACGAGAGAAAGAGCTGAAGGAGGCTGCAGCCTTCATCAAGAGAAACGTTACAACGGTGACAGGCGACGTATCGCGCTTGGAAGATCTGGACCGCCTCTACGCCGTCGTGAAAGAGAAACATGGTCACATCGACATACTCTTTGCGAACGCGGGCGCGGGTACAGTCGCACCGCTCGCGGTGGCTACCGAGGGACACTTCGACCAGACCTTCGACGTGAACGTAAAAGGAACCTTCTTTACGGTGCAGAAGGCCCTTCCCCTCTTCAAAGACGGCGGCTCGATTATCCTGAACTCTTCGGTCTCAAACGTGTTGGGGCTCTCAGGTTTTACCGCCTACGCCGCGAGCAAGGCGGCTGTGCGCAACTTTGCGCGCGGCTGGACTATGGAGCTGAAAGACCGCAAGATCCGCGTGAATTCTATGAGCCCCGGAGCAATCGATACCCCAGCCTTAGCGACGACGACGGGCCTCACCGCTGAACAGGCCGAGCAAGCGGTCGCCCAGTTCACCTCGCAGATTCCGATGGCTCGCAGGGGCAAGCCCGAGGAAATCGCGGCCGCAGTCGTGTTCCTCGCCTCCGATGAAAGTTCCTATATCACCGGCGTGGATCTCGCAGTCGATGGGGGCATGGCGCAAGTCTAGTAGGAGTGTGCCGATCAAGTCGCGAGAGAAATCGAAAAAAAGTGGTGGTGTGAGAGCTGACGCGCTAAAACTGGACCTGAGCAAAAAATCGACTTTCGAGAGTTTCGCTCAAGAGATGAAAAGCAGCGGAGGCTTTGCACTACGCGCTCACCGACTCCGTAGGCACAGTCGCTTTTTCTCCAGATGAACGCACCAAGTCACGAAGTGAAAAGATGAGGGAACTAGAACCTTCTTGTACAGGGGCCCTCCAGACTCCCCTTTTGTGCTCAAAGACTAGATTTACATGAGGCCAAGAACTTTCGACCCTTTCGGTCCAGATGTGTATCAAATAGATGGTATGGCTAAGAGGACTGACAATCCGATGATGGGCCGCCCTCGGGGGTTCGACACTACTGCTGCGCTGGATGCGGCGATGCGCGTCTTTTGGAAAAAGGGATACGAAGGGGCTACGCTCGCCGACCTGACAGATGCCATGCGGATTAACCGCTCCAGTATGTGGGCCGCTTTCGGCAACAAGGAAGAACTCTTCAAGAAGGCATTTGAGCGTTACCTCGTGACGTATCAGGGATACATACGCGAAGCGCTTGAGAAGCCCACGATTCGGGAAGTAATCGAATCGTCGCTTCGTGGCACCGTGAATTTCCTAGCGACTCCCGGCAATCCGAAAGGTTGCCTTTCGGTACACGGAGCGCTAGCGGTCGGAAACGAGGCAGACCCCATCAAGCAGTGGTTGATCCAGCTCAGGAAGAATGGACTATCGCTCGCGAGAAAGCGATTCGAGAAGGCTAAGAAATCTGGAGATCTTGGCGAAGATGTTGACCCGGCGGCGTTGACTCGATACGTTGCTGCGCTCATTCAAGGGCTTGGCGTGCAGCACGCGAGCGGAGCGACCAAAGCAGAATTGATGCGAGTCGTTGACACCGCCCTTCAATACATGGGCTATCTCAACGAGGACCACACAGCAATCACAAAGAAAATCAGGCTCGCTAACCCACAACGAGTCTGATTTTTCTTTGGAACGAACAAGTAGTTTAGAAAGTGAACCCACCGTTGACATGGAAGTTCACGCCGGTGATCCAAATGGCGCGTGGCGAAAGCAAGAAAACCGACGCTTCTGCAATGTCCGAGGGTAAACCAAGTCGGCCAAGCGGAACCATAGCAGCGGCAGCTTCAGGCGGCGCGCCCATAGCAGCCATCAGCTCGTGGCGGATGATATCTCCGCCTGGGGTCTCCACGCCGCCGGGCGTGACGATGTTCACGCGAATCTTGTGGGCAGCACCTAGCTCCTTCGCCAATGCTTTCGTGTAGTAGTTCATTGCGGCTTTGCTTGCACCGTAGTGAACCAATGGACCATTGCCTGGCAGATCACTCCCGGATGAGATGTTGAGGATGGAACCTTGTGTTGACTCTTTCAGCGCAGGCAACGCCGCGTTTGTCACGCGAACGACGGATAACAAATTTGACGCAATGCTCTCCTGCCAAACCTCATCCGAAATGGCTTCGGAGTTCGGCAAAACCAACTTCGCCGCCGCCGCATTATTGACAAGGATGTCGAGTCCGCCCAATACCTTGATGGACTCGGCAACGAGCTTCTTGCAGCCTTCGGGGGTGAGAATGTCCCCCTTGATGAAGGTCGCGCCTGCCGGTGTTTGTTCATGACGATTACGCGCGACGACTACGACCGAAGCGCCTCCGTCAAGAAGACGTTGAGCGATGGCGGCACCGATACCCCGGGAACCTCCAGTGACGAGAGCGCGGCGACCCGCGAACTCCTTGGATAGGTTAAGAACTGATTGCGACATGTTTAGCTTTCTCCTTCGTTCTCGAAATGCGCCATTGTGAGGCAAGCTATCTGTACCTATCGATTCAGATGTCAAGCAGCGCCAATGGATGCAAAGTTTGTGATGGCAATGGAGCGACAATCTTGAATACCTGCTAAACCAAAGCACTCATTTCGGCGAGACTCCACCCCCGAAGACCAAGATTTGTGCATCTATGTCCGTCGCTTTGACATCTGTACCCAAAGATTCAGAACTGCGGCCAAGTGCCAAAAAGGAGAGTTGGAAGTATGGGGAAGATTCTAGTGACGGGAGCGAGCGGCGACATCGGAAGAAAGACACTTCTGCATTTGCTGAAGCTGAAGCCTGCCGATCAATTGATAGGGCTTGCTCGTGATCCATCCAAAGCGGCGGATTTAGCGGCGAAGGGTATTGAAGTCCGCCGAGGCGATTATTTCGACCGCGACTCTCTTTTGCGAGCTTTCAAGGGCGTTGAAAAGCTGATGCTGACTTCCACCCACGCCTTTACCGACCGCAAGACGGCCCAGGCAAACGTCATCGACGTCGCGGTCGAAGCTGGCGTTCGACATTTGGTTTACATGGCAATATTCCGCAAGAAGAATTCGACCGTCAGCATGAAAGAGATAACCCAGGAAGACATCTTCACTGAGCAAAAGCTGCTGTTGTCGGGACTCAACTACACAATCGCCTACCATCCTCCCTTCCTCGACGTACTTGCGTTCTACATTGGGCCGAAGGCACAAGAGACGGGTGTGCGGGTCCCCACTGGTGAAAGAAAGTTCAACGCCGCAACCCGCGATGATTTAGCCGCCGGGCACGCAGCAATTTTGGCTGGACTGGGGCATGAGAACAAAACTTATGCACTGACAGGTGACCCCGCCATCTCGTTCTCAGACATTGCCGGTATCTTGTCCAAGCTCACCGGGATAAAGGTTCCGTTTGTCAAAATCTCGGATGAGGAATACCTCGCAGCCATCGGCCAGGGCATTCCCGCCAATATCGCCCAATTCGTACTGGAGTGGGTACACAACATGGGCGACGGCGAATGGGAGGAGCAGACAAAAGACCTGGAAACGCTCATTGGCCGCAAGGCAACGAATCCAACCGAGTTCTTCCGCGAGAGCTATCTTCCCAAATAATCGTTCACGTCATAAACAGGCCGTAGGAGGTATCGCAATGAGAATTGGCTTTATCGGCGCGGGCATCGTTGCTCGGACCATTTCCAAACATGCACTTGCCGTGGGTCATCGGGTGTTGCTGAGCAACACCCGAGGCCCTGACTCACTCGCGCCACTTGTGAAGGAGCTGGGATCTGGCGCAGAAGCGGGAACCCCGCGGCAGGCTACGGAGCAGGACATCGTCGTCCTCGCCGCAAACTGGCCGAATGTGCAAAAGGCGCTATTTTCTATTCCCGACTGGAAAGGGCGCATTCTTGTTGACACAACCAATCGGCTCGCCGGCTTTACGCCGCTAACCTTAGGCGACATCTCGGGGCGCACTTCCAGCGAAATCGTTGCGGACCTCGCGCCGGGCGCGAGGGTCGTGAAGGCGTTCAATTCTGTCCCGATGGCTTGGATTTCCGATTTTTCCCTGTCCAAGCCACGCACTGTTCTCTTTATCTCCGGTGATGATCTTGACGCCAAAAAGCCGGTACGCAACCTCATTGAGGAAATCGGTTTTGAGTCCGTCGATCTTGGTTCTTTGGCCGTTGGCGGACGGCTTCAGCAGCTCGGGGGGCCGCTGGCGGGCATCCGGCTCTCATTCCTCGAAAGGTTTTCCCTATGAAAGCCCTGGTATATGAGAGAGCGCACAGCCTCGAAGACTTCGCTATTAAGTTGGCGGAGATTTCGGAGCCAACCCTTCGTGAATTGGATGTGCTGGTTGACGTTCATGCAGTCGGAATCAACCCAGGCGAAACTTTCATTCGCAGGACGCGCAGCGCGGAACCGCGTGGTCGTGTCCTGCTTGGTTGGGAATTTGCCGGTGCGATTGTTGAGACAGGTTCCGGTGTCCGCGGGTTCAAAACTGGAGATAGAGTTTTCGGAACCGGAGATATGACGCGGGATGGTGCATGGGCTGAACGTTTGGCGGTGGATCACCGAATTCTTGCCAGAATTCCCGAAAACCTCGCGTTCGTTGACGCAGCCTCTCTTCCGATTGGCGCGCTTACTGCTTGGGAGGCGATTTTCCGTGAACAAAGCGATCTGCCAATCGGGATCGAACGGGTGCTGATCGTCGGAGGCGCGGGCGGAGTAGGTTCCATTGCTACACAACTCCTGAAGGCGGAGACAAACGCCTTGGTCATCAGCACAGCGTCGCGTCCGGAGTCCCGTGAGTGGTGCCATGAGATGGGCGCTGATCTGGTGATCGACCACAGCAAGGACATCCAAGAACAACTTGCATCAGAACACATTGACCATATTGACATGGTATTTTCGACTGCAAAGACTGCTGACAACCTCCCGTGGATAGCGAAGTTGCTTCGCCCTTTCGGACATCTTTCAGTCATTGACATGTCTCCATCACTCAATGCCAACGCTCTTATGTTGAAATCCGCGTCGGTGCATACGGAGATGGTCTTCAGCAAGATTCTCCACGGATACGACGTGGAGAGCCAAGGACGTACTCTCGAAGCTGTTGCTGCCCTGGTCGGTGAAGGACGAATCCGACCGATTGTGACGACCCGGCTCACAGGGCTCACTCCCGAAAGGATGAGAGCCGCACACGATCTCCTTGAATCGGGACGAACCATCGGCAAGGTCGTTATTGCAACGGATTGAACTGAACCAGCAATCCCTCGCGCGGCCCCCGCCGTAGTGCTCATAAACGCGTTTGACCTTGCCGATCCCTTTCCCGATGAGCGATAAATCGCCAATGCTCACGACACCCGGATTAGTATTGATATGTCGGCTTATGAGAAGTGGTGGGGAGCGGTAGGATTTGAAGCAGGTGTTGAACGACCCGAAGGTTGTGTATGAGTGCCATTGTTGGAAAGAGGATCGCCATTGTCGGCGGTGGGCCAGGCGGACTCACGCTGGCCCGGCTACTGCAGCAAAGCGGTGCGCAGGTTTCCGTGTATGAGCGTGATCAGAGCCGCAACGCGCGAGTCCAGGGCAGCGCATTAGACCTCCATGAAAACTCCGGACTAGCGGCACTGGAAACTGCCGGCCTGATAGATGCGTTTTGGGCCAATCACCGGCCGGATCTTGATCGTCTTCGCCTTACCGATGCCAAGGGAACGGTTCTCCACGATCATTCCCGCCGGATATCCGGTGCCGGGAAACGTCCTGAGATCGAGCGTGGTCCATTGCGCGATCTTCTGCTCGATTCGCTTCAAGCCAACACCGTGCAGTGGGACTGCAAGCTCGAGTCTGCAGAGTTGCAGGGCGAGCAGGTCTTGTTACGTTTTGCGAGCGGACAGATTGTACTGGCCGATATCGCGGTCGGGTGCGACGGGGCGAATTCCCGCTTGCGTGAGTTGGTCACTCCCATTCGGCCAGAGTACGTCGGGGTCTCGCTCGTAGAGGGGCTCGTTCCTGGAGCAAAGCAGACGATCCCTGAGTTGTGGGATCTTATCGGCGGATCAGCACTGATCGCTCTGGGAGGCGAAAGAACCATCGGCATGGGTACCAAGCCTGACGGCAGCGTGCTGCTCTACGCAGGAGTGAAGACCCGTGGTGACTCCGCGAGGCGTAGCTTTGAAGAGGCAAGCGGCCCGGACCAGCGAGTGGCATGGTTCCACGCCAACTTCCGGGGGTGGAGCGAGATATGGGATCCTCTTTTCAAGGAAGCCGCGTCTATGGTCTGGCGCCCACTACTTGTTTGCCCGACAGATCAGCATTGGGAGCCGAAGCGCAACGTCACGTTGATCGGCGATGCAGCGCATGTGATGCCGCCGTACGCAGGCGAGGGCGTAAACATGGCGATGCTGGACGCCCTGGTGCTGTCACGGCTCCTTCTCAGCCAAGACACATCCTCTGACGCGATCGCAGCATACGAAACCGAGATGTTTGCCCGCATGCGGCACATGACGGAAGACACGATGGTGAACACAGAAATGTTCTACGCAACAGATGCCTCCGACCGCGTTGTGGCTCTGTTTCGCAGCTTTGGCGCAGCCGAGGCGGTTCCGCCAGCCGCAGAAGCTTGATGCGAGCCGTTCATCTGAGAAGGCGAAGCAGCACTTCAATAAGTCCTTGAGGCTCTTGCATCCCCTACAACATGCCGGTTTATCCCGGCGCACTCCGTATTGCCGACCAACCGCCCAAAAGAGGGACTGAAGCGGATTTGGCGAGGACCGATCTGTTGAGATGATTTCGAAGTGTTACGCTGATGCGGTGGATGACCAGTTTCAACAGATCTGCTCCGCCAGTACGTTGCCCAGCCAATCAGTTCGGCAACTTGTCGAATCCGGCTTCGTGGTTGTTCCCGGGCCGGTCTCAGGTGATCCATGCAACGAACTGACTGCAGCATATGACGAAGTGATGGCTGTGGCGGCAGGACCAGATTTCAAAATCGCAAGCACCACGACTCGCATGTCAGATCTGCTCACTTGCGCGTCTGTATTTGACCACATCTTCCTCTATCCACCTCTCCTTGAGGCTTGCACCCACATCATCGGAGAACCCTTCAAACTCAGTTCATTGTTGGCTAGAACTCTCCGAGGAGGAACGCCCGCACAAGAACTGCACGCGGACTTGGCTCGTGGCTCTGAAGATGCACCCTTGCTTGGATTCATTTTCATGATCGATTCGTTCCGGGAAGAGAATGGAGCGACGCGCTTTGTGCCCACATCGCACGACTGGACCGATCTTCCTTGTGATCGATCGTCTGATGCGCGAGCGAAATACCCGGGCGAAGTCTTGGGCTGCGGAGAACGCGGCACGATGATCATCTTCAATGGTGCAATCTGGCATGGCCATACTGCGAATGTCACTCCAGACTCGCGCCGGTCTATTCAGGGCTACTTTGTTCGACGGAGTGCGCGGTCTGGATTCGACTTTCGCAATCGGTTGCCCCATGCGGCCCGAAGCCGCCTGAGTCCCTTAGCGCGCTATCTATTGTCACTTAATGAAGAGACGCTGTAGAAAAAGGGCAGAGAGGCCGATTTTATTCAGCGATTCTGGCATGCAACATTTCTTGAACGTGGGTGACTCAGCGCGACCGCTCAACACGCTTCGAAAGCTAGCGCTTCACGAGATCTCGCGTTGGGTGCTCGTCGGCGGTCTAGCAGTGGAGTTTCACTGTCTACGTGCCGGACACTCTCATCCGATCCGCCACTTGAGCGACATCGACTTCGTCGCCCCTGCCTTCGAATGTATACCGGAGACGTTGGCTCGAGACTTTCTGTTTCGGCACGTCCACCCGTTCGATCCGCCTGGTAAGACCATGATGCAGCTGGTAGATGCCGACACCTCGTTGCGTGTCGATGTGTTCCGGGCGGATGAAGGGATCATGAGTCGCGCGATCTCGATTGATCTTCCGTCTGGTCAGCTTCGGGTCATCTCAGTCGAAGACGTATTAGCCCACGAGGCGAGGCTTCTGTTGGACCTTGACGCAAGCTTGCCCGTAGCGGCAAAGCACGCGGGTGACTACCTGCGACTTGCGGAGTTGGTGAAATCGTCCAACATGGAAACTGCGTGGCAGGATCACCGGAAGCCCACTCACCCGATGACATTCGGCGAGACGAACACATTAGTCAATCGGCTAATCGCAACTCGTCGCCACCTCCTGATCACTCCTGATTATTCCAAAGACGCTGCCGAGATCTGCCTTCGTTGTGTGCCAACTCCCCTATTCCAGTTGGCTGACCCCAACGTCGTACTCTCGTTGCTCGGATACTGCTAGCCCAGTTTGATGTAGAGTCGCGATGCGGTAAATATCCTCTGTCTCCTGGATCACGGGCAAGCCTGAAGAGCATTCTCGCATGATATTGCCACCAGATTCAGTGGTAGTGACCGGTAGCCGTCCGTGAGAGTCTCTTCTGTGGAGCGCTTCACTTCTTGGTGAGGACGAACTTCGCCTCCAGCCTGTCATAGACTTCCTCAGCCCGGCGCAGGGCTTCCTGCACATTGTCGCAGATGTTTTCTTCTCCGACCACGTCGGCGAACTCGGCCTGGTGGATCAACTCAGAGGGCTGTTCGCGGGCACCGCAAAGGATCAGCGTCCGTTTGCTGGCAAGCAGTTGTTTGGCGACTTCTTCCAAGGCAAACAATCCGGTGGCATCAAGCGCTGTCATATTTCGAAGGCGCAGGATCACGACCGGCGGCAGTTCGTGCAAATTCTGGGTGACGACGGAGACTTTGTCGGTCGCGCCGAACAGGAACGGACCATGGATGCGGAAGATGGTGGTGTAGTACGGGATGTCTTTGTCCTGGAGAACATGCATGCGACCGTCTTCAATGTACTCATCGGTGACTTGCGAGACCGTAGTAGTGGCGGCGACACGGCTGATAAAGAGCAGTGCGGCCAGAATCATTCCGGCTTCGACCGCGACAGTAAGGTCGGCGAAGACGGTCAGCGCGAAAGTCACGAGCCAAACGCTGATGTCAGTTTTGGTAAGCTTGAGCAACTGCGGGATCTCACGCCATTCCCCCATGTTGTAGGCCACCATTATCAAAATTCCGGCGAGCGCCGCCATCGGCACGTAGCTGACCAATGGCGCTGCGAAGAGAAGGACGCAGAGCAGCGTGGCGGCGTGGATCATGCCCGCAACCGGAGACTGCGCACCCGAGCGGATGTTGGTAGCGGTGCGGGCGATGGCTCCGGTAGCGGGTAACCCGCCGAACATTGGAGAGAAGATGTTGGCGATACCCTGCCCGATCAGCTCCACGTTCGGGTTGTGGTGGTCATTGCTCATGCGGTCGGACACGACCGCAGACATGAGCGATTCGATCGCGCCCAGCATGGCGACGGTGAAAGCAGGGCCGAGCAGACCATGGATCAAGTCGGTTCGGAACTTGGGGATCGCCAGATGGGGCAGGCCGCTGGGTATCCCGCCAAAACGAGTTCCAATCGTTTCCACCGGCCACCTGAAGAAGTAAACGGCCAGCGTTCCCAGAAGCAGCGCCACAATTGGCCCAGGGATACGAGCAGAAAGGCTGCGGCAGACAATCAGCGTCAGCAAGGTAAACACTGCGAGCGCCGTAGCTTCGTAAGAGAGTGTGTGGAAATTTCGGGCGAGCGCTCCCACGCGCAGCGAGAACACGGCGGGGACTTTGTCGAGACGCAGTCCGAAGAAGTCTTTGATCTGCGTGCTGGCGATGAGAACGGCGATGCCGTTGGTGAACCCGATGACCACCGGGCGCGGGATGAATTTCACGCCGGTCCCCAGTCCGGTCACGCCCATGATAACCAGGAAGACGCCCGCCATCACAGTGCATACGAAGAGACCATCGACGCCGTGAGCAGCGACGATGCCGGCAACAACGACGACGAAGGCGCCCGTCGGGCCGCCGATCTGCGTCTTCGATCCGCCGAAAGCAGAGATCAGGAAGCCGGTAACAATGGCGCAGTAGATGCCGGCTTGCGGCGTGAGTCCCGACGCAATAGCAAAAGCCATGGCCAGTGGGAGCGCGACCAGGCCGACTGTAATTCCGGCAATCAAATCAAGCAGAAATTTGTGCCGATTGTAGTCACGCAGACACAGCACAGACTTGGGAAGCCAGCGTTCTTCTAAGAAAACACGAGCCATTTTGACATTATCGCAGGGTCGGGGTCATCGGGTAGAGGACGGGGTAAGGGGCCACTTTAGTTTGCGGGCGAGAATCGCCCGCATGTAGTTGTCCGTCGCACGCTTTGAGGAACCCACAGGGGCGTGACCAAGTATTGGGTGGCATCGCGGATGCGCGTAACGCAACCCTGCGATCATTGCGCTAAGGCAGGACGAAGACGATACGTGATTTCCCGTTATCGTCCCAAGTCTCCGCGACTTCAGCAAGTGGAACTGCTCTCGTCTTGATGCAGAGCCCTCCCGGTGCGAAGGCGTCGAAGACGCTCTTAATCGATGCCAGCAACCTTGGTAGAGAAATACTCTTGTTGCCGCTGCCCATCAAGACGATCGCGGAGGAGCGGAGCGCAGCTCCGGGCAGTTCAATGTCGCCGCCGCTGGCGCCTCCTACGTGGACAAAGCGTACAGGGGTTGCGTCCTCGACTGCCTTGGCAATGGCGATGATGACCGTTTCTGCGCTTTTCCCCCACAGATAATCAACGACAACGTTGATCCCCGTTGCCAAGTGTTGTTTCAGCGCCGCTTCATACTGCTTACTGCTTTGCGGATTTGACGAATCCAGATCGAATGGAATGACCACGTCAGCCCCGAGACTTCGGACTTCTTCTAGAGCCTTCGCGTCACGGCCTGTGGCAATAACCTTGGATGCTCCCAGGTACTTGGCGATCTGGACAGCGAGCCGCCCGGCGGTGCCAGTCGCACCGTTAATGAGCACGGTCTCACCCGCTTGAAGATGGGCCCGCTCCATCAAGGCGGCCCAGGCCGACATTCCCGGATTCGCGATTGCGGCTGCTGTGACGTCGTCGATCCCAGCCGGCAAATCGATGCACTGCCTGGCGCGCACTACACTTTTCTCCGCGAGCGCTCCATTGGGTGCCTCAGGCAGCACGAAGTAGACTCGGCGGCCCTCTTGCGTAACTCCAACACCGTCCGCTCCCGCAACTGCGGGAAACCTCCCATCCGCGCTGTAGTGTGCGCCCGAGGCGCGGGCCTTGGTGAAGTGGCTGAGCGCGGCGGCTCGAACGGAAATCAGTTCCTCCCCTTCCTTGGCCACCGGCTCCGGGAAGTCCGTGTAGTGAGGCTTTTGACCAGGTGCGTCGACGACTGCTGCTTTCATATCGCTACCTCTCTCTTTCTATGTCTTGCTACCGTTTGGAACTTTACGTCTCTAACAGTGTTAGAGATACTCTAACACTGCTAGATTTAATTCGCAAGGATTGCTACTCTACTGGCATGAAGGTGAATCGGGAAATCGTCCTCGACGCCGGCTTAAAGTTGCTGAATGAGGTTGGACTAGAGCAACTCACTCTGCGGAGACTGGCCAACACCTTGAAGATTCAAGCGCCAACGCTCTATTGGCACTTCAAAAGCAAAGAGGCGCTAATTGACGCCATGGCAACTCTGGTATTGGCCAAGGGTGCTCCCGCCCTCGTGCCTTCAAACAGCGCCCGTGACTGGAAAACCTGGGTCAATACTTTTGGCATGGGACTACGCCAAACGTTGCTCAAGTATCGGGACGGCGCCCGTGTGGTAGCGGGTTCGCGCCTCACAGACACCATCTATATGGAGACGGCCGAGCGCATTGGAAGCCGCCTGGTCGAAGCTGGATTTTCGATTCGACAGGCGGTTGTGCTGCTCAGCACCGTTTACACGTTCACCATCAGCTTCGTGATTGAGGAACAGGCTGTGTTCCCTACGGAAGGGAAACGCTCTCCTGCGTATGACCTTCAAAAGCGAAATGCCAAGCTCGACCCGATAAAATTCCCCATCCTCCGGCAGAGCGGCACAATCCTTTTAGACCGCTTTGAGCAGCGGTACAAAGACAGCTTGGCGCTGATTGTCGGCGGCGCGTCATTTCCTAAGTTGTGACCAATCGCCCTCAGACGCGGCAGTGTCGTCCTCGGAATAATTTCGTAACGAGAAACACACTTCCGCCGCTTTACCTCCCGGATTATCGACAAACCGGCAGTAATCCATCTGGGCCAGACTTCACGCCGCACTTTCAGTACAAGGTAGCAACGATCAAGAAGAACGCCGCTCACCACCGACGAGAAGCGATACGGAAAGATTTCGACAGAACATTCTTCGGAAAGAGGACAGACCAGTCCACAACAATCTTCGTAACTGCGAGGATGGCATCAACTCGACGGTTTCGATTCGACTGCATCTGGCGATGCGTCGATAGTGACTTCAACCTCGGCACCGGATTTCAGCTTCACCTTCTCGCCGGCTGAATTCTTCAGACTATTCTCGACGCGAATTTCCCGATACAAATCATCCGCTCCTTGGATAGTAATCTGTGCTTTCTCCGGTTCGCCGGGAACAACTGGCTTGATGATTTTTTCCACAACCGCTGGAAGGGTCAGCGCTGGTTTTTCGCCGGCATCATCGCTAGATTCGTTGCCAGGTTTGTCCTCGCGCCTTGTGTCGCTCATGAGTCACCCCTTCAAGACGACCTCTTCCGAGACAACTAACGTGCCATTGATGTTCGATGTAGGATTTGAGTCTATCGCAAATTTCTGGCTATTGGAACGAATGAAGGCCCCTGCCCCTCCAACCGTCTCCTCACTCCTGTGGTTAAACGCGATAATGTATCTATCGCTGTAAAGTCAACTACGTCTTGTTAGAAGATTGATCCTGTCATGACCCTACCATTTCCAAGATCGATTTTCCAAAACGCCAGTGTTTGGCCGCCAGCGTGAGAGAGCGCAAAATCTCGAGTCAATGCCAACGATTTCACTTTACCCGTTGCTACTTCCGCATGAAGCGGACAATCGACTAGTACGTCGATGAGGAGCTCCGAAAATCTGCGCCATTGTGGATTGGACAGTTGCTGGAACCGAATACCATATTCCGCGCCAAAATCCAGCAACTCCCGGTGAAGCTTCTGAAACGAGAAGAGGTCAGTCACTTCTCTCAAAACTTCCTCGGGTTGTCCTGACCCCGCCTGGTATCTACATACAGTGTCTTCCAAGATTTTCAGGCCTGCCTTCGCCCATGGTTCCCGATCAATCTTTGTGTGCAGCGCCCAATTTGTGTAGAACGCCAACACTGGATACTTTTTCATCGCCCGGGTGTGCTCGAACAACTTTCGGATTTCTGCCAGGGTATAGACAACATCCGCTTCCCGAGCAATTCCGGCGTTCAAATGGCCGTTGAGCTTTTTCACAATTTCATTTTGCATTGTGGTCGCACTTCTCGGCTAAAATTGCATTTCGGCTACTGTCGGACTCTGGGTCGCTCCTGAAGGAGGCCTAGGCTAGATGGACATCTCGCATCTGACGCTCCCGGCCATCTTCCATCTTAGGTGGCGTTCTCCTCATAAGCTCATTAGCCCAACTTCCAACCCCATGGGGTCAGTTTGGAGCGAGTAGCGGTCGCATGCGTGCCGTCGCCGCTCTCGCTGGAACAGCACTTGTAGCGGTGGCGGTCTATGTATACATACATCAGCCAATCCCTCCCTCCACCGCAATTGTCCAGAGCCCCTCACCCTCATTACCAGACAGGCAGAGTGCTCCTCAGAAATCATCGCCCGTTGACACGGAGAGTCTGATTAACATTATTAAGGATAAACAGCACCAGCGAGTTGGAGACAGCACCGGACCCCTGGACTACCAGTGTTTCACGGACGCGAAGCTCGCGGAGTTCGACAAGGCGAAGGTTCCGATTCAGGTGGCAAGCGAGCTCAAGAAAGATGCGAGTTTCATACAGCTAACCCTTGCCATGAGAACAATGGACCCCGCAGCTCGGCAAGAATTGCTACGTAGAGCAGCCACCACTTACCGCCCGCCATGGTCACAACTAGGAATCGACCCCTCGGCATCGAATTCTGAAAAACTCCTGCTGGGGCAAACCAAGGCGGGCTCCGCCGCAGAAAGAGAAATCGCCGAGGCGGTGACGAATTTGGTCAAGGATCTCTGCAATCGACCCGAAGGCGAGGTTAAGAACCTGCTAAATCAATCCTGATGTTCCGATGGCCGGCGCGAAATTTCCTGCCGCAAGCCAAGCGTCAACTCCGAGCAGTCCACGGCGCTGGAGGAACCTTACAAATGTAAGAAATCTCTAACGGATCGCAAGGGCTTCGCAGCGTATCGAGTTTGCGAGAAGTCGCATCGTTGATCGAACACACAGTCCGCTGGGTTTCGCCCGAGACATTCAAATTTCTGCCGCTCACGGGGAGGCCAGGTCTGGTACTTTTCGACAGGTCCATCCGTAGACTGCAGAAGGAGGCCGTCGTGCAGCGCCGTGATTCGCATTCTGCCCGGCGATCTATCCTGATATTTCGACGATTTCAATGATTGAGCATCGAGAGTTGAACACAACCAAGAATTAATCTCAACCGAAACAAATGACCCAAACGCGAATCCGTCTTACGCGGGCGGAATTGTATGAAAAAGTGTGGACCACACCCGTGCGGACAATTGCCAAGGAATTCGGCATGTCCGATGTCGGTCTTGCAAAACTTTGTCGCAAGCACGGTATTCCCATTCCTCCACTTGGGTATTGGCGCAAAACAGAGACGGGCCACAGAGTGGTTCGTCCTCCATTGCCCCCTGCTACGAATGGCCTTGAAACTCTCGATATTTCTGTGCGAGAACGTCTGTCCCCCGAACTGGCAGCCTTGGCCGCGGAGCAGGCACTCGAAATAGCAATCCCCTCGGAACTCTCGCACGATCTCGTCACTAGGACGGAAAAGCTATTGGCAAGTGGGAAAGAGAACGAAAAGAAGCTGGTTGTACCCAAAGACGGGACTCTATCGCATCTTCTCGTTTCGCGCGAGCAGATGGCTCGTGCCTTGCGCATCATGAACGCCCTTTTTCTGGCACTAGAAGAGCGAGGTCACTCGATCTCGTGGCCAAAGGAAGAAGAGGCAGCCTTGACGTTGGGTATCGATGGGGAAACGGTGAGGTTTTGTGTGCTGGAAATTACAGAAAGCCTGCAACACGTCTTGACTCCTGCGGAGCAAAAGTATCCATGGAGGGCCCCCAAATGGGATTACAAGCTCACCGGCAAGTTGCGATTTCGTATGGACAACCTTCCCTATTCAGCAGGCGTACGCGGAACATGGTCGGACGGAAAATGTCAACGCTTGGAAAAATGTATTGGAGACTTCATCGTCGGCCTCAGGATCGCTGCGGCTGCGATCAGGAAAAACCGGCAAGAGATCGAGGAGCGAGAGCGCCGGTGGGAAGAAGAGCGGAAACAGCAAGAAGAGCAAAGACGTAGGGCAGCTGAGCATAAACGAAAGGCTGAGTTCGTCACGGAGCTGATGCGGAACTGGGAAGAAGCTCAGAAAGTGCGAACGTTCGCGAAAGCGCTGGCCGAGTCTTCCTCCAAGTTGGAACTGTCTGATGAGCAAAAGAGTGATATCCAGCAGGTTGTGCACTGGACAACTGCATATGCCGAACTCATTGATCCACTTATTGATCTGACTGATTCCATCGCCGAGTTTGTTCACCCAGAGCGGAGATATCCTTGGCTGAACTGATCCCGACTTCACAATGCCCCGCTCGACTGTCTGGTACGCGATGGTCCTCGCTACCTGTAACGCTGTAATAGCTCCTCACGTAGCCTAAGCCGAGAACAAAGGATAATTTGTGAAGAACCTCGAGGATGCTCAGCAAAAAATGCGAGAACGCAATGCTCGGAAAAACCAAGGGGAGGATCTCGTTCAGCCTGAAATTGCTACTTCGGATGAGCGTTCCGAGGTGCTTCGGCTGAAAGACCGGATTTCAGCCTTGATCACGGAGAACAATCGATTACGACAGGAGAAGACGATCGTCGTTGAGCGACCTCGCGGGCAAAACAACTCCCTCACGGATTCTGTTCAGGAACAACAGCACAACTTCTTCAAGTACAGCAACACGCGACGATACTAGATTCAACGTTTCGGCCGATTTGCGAAATTTTCTACCGTCTGCCGATTAGTTCAACGCTTCAACCTCAATTGCAAATCAGGCGTCCGACACTCCGCTGTTCAATCGTGTCACAGTCCGTAGTTGCGAGAATTTGGAATGCAAGTAACCTAGTTTTTCAGAAGCTCCGGATGGTTCTGCGTTAGCCAGGCCACAACGTCGCGCCGCAAATCAATTGCGGTCTTGATCGCCAGTTCCAGTTCTTGAGTAGAGACATTTCCGGCGGAATCGTAACTCGTGGCATTTCGTTTCTTTGAGAGCGTCTTCATCCTTTGAATCAGCTTGGCATCGGCTTTCATCGTCAATTCGAGCGACTCAATTGTCTTCATGTGATGACCCGCCTGGACCGCCGTCCGATAGCCCGATGCTCGCAATGCAATGTTGGCGGATGTACGCGCGGCGCTGAATGCAGCCTCGAAGCGTCGATCCTCGGAAAGACCAACCACATTCGCATCCTTTAGGTCCCGATCGACAATCGTCAACAAGCTCCTGATTTCATCGGGACTCGTTGGCTCCGGCTTTAGCCATCCGTATTCCGCCCACTTCTCTAAGCTCATTTTCATCTCCGATCAGGAAGATCTTTTCACCCCGCACGACGGAATTCAGAAAGTGGTTTCCTCTCGCGAGCTTGGCCTTAAATTCTGCCAAAGAATACACGGTCGGATTGACGGGGCGCCCCAGCGATAATTCAACATGGCTGAAGCACCCGATCACATCGTCTAGAGTTACGTTTCCGACGATCAGTAGATCAATATCGCTTTCCGCCTTTTCTTTGTGTTGCGCCATCGAACCGTAGATAAAGGCGATGGACACACTGTCGGCAATGGAGGCCAAGGCCTCGCGAAGCACCTGAATCGCGCCGACCGTCTTCGCAACCAAGGCACGCAGTTCAGAGAAAACTGGATGATTCTGATTGGCGCGATAAAACACCTGTTTACCTACCGTCGTGCGTTCGACAAGACCCAGACGGGAAAGAGTCTCCAGTTCGCGTTGCAGCGTGCCTGCGCTAATATTTCCAAGTTGACGCGTGATTTGCCGGTAGAAGAAGGATTGATCGGGATGGCCAAACAAAAGGGCTAGCAGGGCCCCTCGGCTCTTTCCGAATAGCATCCGCGCCAATGCCCCAGACTCAGCTCTCATATTGAGAGCAATTGTACGCATTTTGAGAGCAACATTCAACTCTGCTCTCGCAACTACGCAGTCTACCGGGAGGAGCAATGGCAGAGACCTTCGAAGCATACCGAACTCGAGTCCTAAGCTATCTTGGCGATGAGGAGCCCATCGGTATACAACAAGCCACCCCATCGCAACTCGATCGGCGTCTGCGCGATGTCGAGCCGGAGGAGTTGATCCGGCGTCCTGCACCTGAAAAGTGGTCAATCGCCGAGATCGTAGCGCACTTGGCGGACGCGGAGCTGGCGATGGGGTGGCGATTGCGGAATATGCTGGCGAATCCGGGCGTGGCCTTAACCTGGTGGGATCAGGCGGTATGGGCGGAGCGCTTGGGTTACGCGCAGCAAGATGCGAACCTTTCGGCAGCGGTCTTTCGGACGCTGCGCGAGAGCAACCTGCGACTGTTGCAATCGGTCCCGCGCGCACGGTGGGTGGAGTGCTATGGGGTCCACGACGTACGCGGACGGCAAACGGTCGAGGAGTTCGTCCGCATGGAAGCGGCACACGACTTGAACCATCTTCGGCAGATCGACCG